>Ga0315904_10000577_pt1 | contig 58155 bp, 73 predicted proteins | sample LakEriMetagenome_6_FD_203529 | JGI IMG/M metagenome (GOLD analysis project Ga0315904, IMG submission 203529) | Freshwater fungal communities from buoy surface, Lake Erie, Ohio, United States - Buoy 12 MA120 | ecosystem: Environmental > Aquatic > Freshwater > Lake | place: USA: Lake Erie, Ohio...
ACTGACGGCTGGATTGAGGTGCCCGATGAGCCTGTGCCGCCTGAAGGCAAGGAGGTGGTGTGGTGGTTCCCTCCGGGCTGGGTGATCCGTGACCCCGAGCCTGCGCCGGTTGAAGGCTATGTGTGGAAGTGGAGCCAGTCTGAAGAGATGTGGGTGGACTACCCGCTGCCGGCGAATCCCCCTGCTCCCGATCCTGAGCCCGATCCTGAGCCGGCCCTTGTCATCGTCATGTCTAGCGGGAACATCTCGGTGTGACCGTCAAGACCTACGGCACCACCACCTACGGAGACGGCACCTACGGTGGTCCGTCGCCGGACAATGCCTATGGCTCGCTCACATACGGCTCGGGCAACTACGGGAGCCCGTCAGACGTTGACGTCTCCCTTATGGGTGGCGGTGGCCCCGCGCAGCTTGTGCGCAGCACGGGCACAGCCGGGTCGGTCCAAGGCTTCCGGGCCGACGGCGAGCTTGCGGGGGCGCGGCTTGCGGCTGGCCTACCGTTCCTTGCCGGCCTTCAGGCGCAGGACGGGGTAGCTCAACAGGCGCAGAATTTTGTCGCGCAGACCGTCGCGCAATCAACGCGGTTCAACAACACGCAGACGTTCTTCAATGGTTCAGTTACGACCACCAGCGACGTCGCGCAGGCTGTCAGGTTTGATAACGCGCAAACCTTCTTCGGTGGCGTGGTTACAGGCCTCAACACCGTCGATCAAGGCGCCAGGTTTGATAACGCCCAGACGTTCTATGGTGGCGCAGTCATTCAGCCGGGCGGGTTGCAGACTGTCACGCAAAACACCCGCTTCGACAATGCGCAGATTTTCTACGGTGGCACGGTCACTCAGCCAGTGCCCCCGCCTGCGCCGCAGGTTGCGGGTGGATCTGGCGGCACTGCGCCACGTAGACGCAAGCGCCCGGAGTGGGAAAACTGGCGTGCGCAGGAGCGTGCGCGGCTTGAGAGCTTGCTCCGTGGCGAGGACACCACGCCCGAGGTGCAGCAGGCAGCGGCTACACTTTCCACATCAGCGGAGCCACGGGCGCAGCGCATCGCCCGTAAGCTGACAAACTACACTGGTGGGCTCGACCAGCTAAAGAGCCTACAGCGGGACATCGCCAAGCTGGAAGTTGATATTCAGCAGCGCCGCATTGCTGATGAAAACTACCAAGCTCTGCAACAAGCCGCCGCTGAGTTGAGCGCTGTAATGCAGGATGATGGGGACTTTCTTGCCACGTATGCTGAGTACGAGAAGCAAGAGGCTGAGCTTTTGTTTGCCGCGCTGGGTGGCAGTCTATTATTGTGAGGTAGTGCGTGGATAATCAAGAATTATTGGAGCGAGCTGGCTTCGGCAAAGAAGTTGAACTTTTTTGGGGCTCTGGCATAGGGCAATACTTGCGCAACCGTGCGCAGGAGTGTTATAGTGAGGCCATTGAATCGCTAAAGACGGTTGATGCAACGGACACACGCGCAGTGATGAAGGCTCAGAACGAGGCCCGCGTCGCGGAAATGTTTGAGCAGTGGCTTTCTCAAGCGGTATTGGATGGTCTAAAGGCACTTGAACTTCTTGAAGGGGAATCGTCAGATGAATGAAGACAATGATCAGCAGGCTGGCTCCGAAAGTGGAGTGGGCACTGGCAATGATGAGCGTATTGCTCGCCTGAACGCCATTGCTGATCAAACTGACGCTGGTCGTGCCGATGAGTTTGCCAACGTCAATGATGACGGCTCCACCGAGCCCTACACCGTTGACGGCGTAGCCACCGAGCAGACTGCTGATGGTGAAGCGGAGCCTACGCAGCAGGGCGCTGAGGTTGATACTGAGCAGGCCACCCAGGCGGAAGAGCGCAAGTACCGCATCAAGGTTAATGGCAAAGAGCTGGAGCTCACCGAGGCCCAGCTCATTGAGCGTGCGCAAAAGATTGAAGCTGCTGACGAGTACCTGCGTCAAGCGGCTGAGGCCCGACGGAAGCTTGAGCAGATTGCCAAGCCCGAGGTCGACGAGACTGACCTTCGTCGTCGTCAAGACGAGGAAGATCGAGCGCTGGTCCGCGCTATACAAGTGGGCACAGAAGAAGAGGCTGCTGCCGCGCTGCGCAAGCTGCGCGAGCAGACGAGTGCTCGTCCATCCCTTAGCAGGGACGACGTCTCCCGCACTATCGACGAACGCCTTGCTTTCAACCAAGCCATCGAAAAGTTCAGTTCTGAGTACGGCGACATTTGGTCAGACCCCATTCTGAAGAAGATTGCCCTTGACAGGGACGCACAACTTCTGAAAGAAGGTGACCAGCGTCCGTACTGGGACCGCTACTCCTCGATCGGTGAGGAAGTTCGCTCCTGGAAGCAGTCATTGGCCCCTGCCCCCAAGCAAGAGACCACGATTGAAGAAAAGGTAGCCCGTAAGGCCTCGGCCCCCAAGGTGCCCGCCCCCGCATCCGCGAAGGCGAGACCCGCAAAGGTTGAGGAAGATGATGTGGATGACTCCCCCGCCTCCGTCATTGCCAGCATGGCACAGCGGCGCGGCGGTCCCCAATGGATGAGAAGCTAAGGAGAAAATCATGGCCGGACAAGTCTGGGCAGTAAACTCTCTTGGCGGCTTCATGTATAGCCGTCAATTGAGCAACGTGCTGCGTATGGCAGTGCAACCGCTGGTGAAGTTCCGTCAGTTTGCTGACGTGCGCGACGCCAGCCAGCAGGGCAAGAAGAAGGGTGACATCTTCACCTGGGACGTTTTCTCGGACGTTGCTACCGCTGGTGGCAATTTGGTCGAGACCAACACCATGCCCGAAACCAACTTCACGATCACGCAGGGCACCCTGACGATCAGCGAAGCTGGCAACAGCGTCCCGTACTCGGGCAAGCTGGACAATTTGTCCAAGTTCCCCGTGATGGAGCTGATTCAAAAGGTGCTGAAGAACGACGCCGTCAAGGCGTTCGACCGGCTGGCATGGTCTCAGTTCAATCAGACGCCCCTGCGTGTGATTCCGACTGCGGGCACCGCCACCGACGCCATCACCCTGTACACCAACGGTACGGTAACTGGGACCAACCAAATCGCATTCAACAACAGCCACGCCAAGGCCATTGTTGACACGATGAAGGAGCGCAACATCCCCGCCTACATCGGAGATGACTACTACGCCCTGGCATGGCCCACCACGCTGCGCACGTTCAAGAACAACCTTGAGACCATCCACCAGTACAGTGAGACGGGCTTCAAGTTGATCATGAACGGCGAGATCGGTCGTTACGAGAACGTCCGCTACGTGGAGCAGACCAACATCGCCAAGGGCATCAGCTCTGACGGGTTGACTGGCTCCGCTTGGACGGGCGGTGACAGCGACTGGATCTTCTTCTTCGGAAACGACACGGTGGCCGAGGCTATCGCCGTTCCGGAAGAGATGCGGGGCAAGATCCCCAGTGACTATGGTCGCAGCAAGGGCGTCGCTTGGTACTACCTGGGCGGCTTCGGTATCGTTCACACGCTGGCATCCAACGCCCGCATTGTGAAGTGGGACTCTCAAGCCTAATCAGGAGGTACTGAATCATGGCACTCAGGAGCATGGCTTATGACGCACCGGCCTATCAGGCGGTGCTGCCCTTGGGCTTTAACGTGACGGGCGCTAATGCTGCGACTGCAAAGTTCGCCGCGTTCACCGACATGCTGGTCAAGTCCATCACTGTCAAGGCAACCACGGCGGGTACGAGCAACGACATCGTCTACGCTTACAAGTACTCTGGCACCGCCACCACCACGCAAGTGCTGACCACCATCGGCTCTGGCAACGTGACGGGCACCAACGTGGTGAGCACTTTCACGCTTGCGCGTGGGGACGTGCTCGGTATCGCCAAGGGCACTGACGCCACCGCTGTGTACGGCGTGGGCGTTGAGTTGCAGATCGTTCCCACCGCAGACGTAACTGTCTAAGGAGAAGCATCATGGCAATGGAAAAAGAAATGTCTGGATTCCAGACGTCTGGGTACATCGACAAGAAGGGTACTCAGGATGGCGATATGACCAAGTTCAATGTCATGCCTCCGGGCTATGACATCTCGAACCAGCCGATGGCTGACATTCGAGACATGAAGATGGTCAAGCTGGTGGACATCTCGTACCCGGGCGACGGGTACTGATACCGCACAGCACGTCAACACAGAGGGGGCCAGCGTGCCCCCTCTATTCCATGGAGATTTGCAAATGCTGTTCCTTCAAGATAAGAACCAACTTACCGTCAGTGGTCGCGCTGACGGGGGCGAGCCTTGGGCAGACGCCGCCAGCGCCCGCAGCGTACCCACCAACACAGCGCAGTACGCACATGACCCTCTGCCAAACTGCATGTTTGAGCAGCCCGGTACCGTCACTGAGATGGACATGGGTTACCGTAAGCTCCGCATGGGTGGTATGGAAGGTACCTTGGTGGAATTTGACCCCGGCCAGCCCGAAATGGTAATTGCTCGCAACAACTTTAGCCAGAGGATGTGAGCATGCAGCTTGACAGAGCGCGACCCTTTGGGGTGGTTTCCGGGCACAGGGTTGCTCGGTTTGAACAGGATGGAGTCCTGTTCAATATTCGCGGCGAGCCGCTTGAACCTCCCAGGGTGCGCCCTGTTAAGGCGGACACGGTTATCGAGACGGATGCTGTGGACAGCGCCCGTCTTTTTCTGCTCAATGTGTTGAGCGGTGGACCGCTATCTAAGTCGGTTATCTACAAGGTGGCCGAGGAAAACAACCAGACATGGTCCAATGTTTCCAAAGCAGCGGACCTGTTAAAGATTACAAAGTTCACGTACAATAAGGCCACCATGTGGAAATTGCCTGAGGACGTAGGAGTACTCTAACAGTGGTCTGGTCAGCTAACGCGCCGTACAAGGCGGAATCTAAAAAGGTTGTGTGGGAAGTGGCCCCCTACTTGCGGGGCCGTGGCCTTGACGTGGGTGCTGGCGACTTTAAGGTGTTGCCCCACGCCATCAGCGTCGATAACATGCACCACGCGCAGTTCGGCTTTAGCGTGCGGCCGGACATCATGTGTGAGGATGCCACCAAGCTCGACGTCTTTGCCAGCCAGAGCATGGACTTCGTATATAGTAGCCACACGCTCGAGCACATTGAGGACTACGCCGCCGCGCTCAAGGACTGGTTCCGTATCGTAAAACAGGGTGGGTACTTGATTCTGTACCTTCCTGACGAGGATGAGTACCCCAGGGTCGGCGAGCCAGGGGCAAACCCAGACCATAAGTGGAACGTCAATTACGACCGCGTAGTTGACGCCATGAGACTTGCCGGGTCTTGGGACCTCATTGATTTTCAAAAGCGTAACGAAGACGATGAGTACAGTCTACTTTTCGTGTTCAAGAAGCTATGAAAGGGTCTGACAAGCCCGTGTGGGAGGTGCCCCGTCGCAAAGACCTAGGGCCAACCAAGTCGCTCACCCCCGCGCAGAAGGCCAAGGCCAAGAGCGCGGCCAAGGCAGCGGGCAGGCCATACCCCAATCTAGTTGACAACATGAACGCAGCAAAGGAGAAGCGACGTGCCTAAGCAGCAGCAATACTGGATTGGCGAGGCCATTGAGCGCCCGGGTGCCTTGCGTAAATCGCTTGGCATTAAGCGCGGAGACAAGATTCCAGAGGAGGAACTTGCCGCCGCAGCCAAGAAACCTGGAAAACTGGGCCAGCGTGCCCGTCTTGCCCAAACCCTCGAGACGATGAGGCAGAAGCGTGGCGCTTAAGAAAGCCGAGATGGCGTGCAACACCCCCAAGCGCACGCCGGGGCACCCCACCAAAAGTCACGTCGTAAAGGCGTGCTGGGATGGTAAGGAGAAGGTGATCCGCTTCGGCCAGCAGGGCGTTAGCGGGTCTCCGAAGAAAGAGGGCGAGTCCGACGCTGAGCGCAAACGCCGTGAGTCTTTCAAGGCACGCCATGCCAAGAACATCGCCAAGGGCAAAGAATCTCCAGCATTTTGGGCGAACAAGGTGAAGTGGTGAGCAGCAAATACACGCACAGATTCAGCTACAAGAACGACAAGCCCACCAAGACGGCTTGTGTGGTGCGCTACGGCGCGTTTGGTGACCTAATGCAGGCCAGCAGCGTGTGGGCGGGGCTAAAGCAGCAGGGCTACCACGTTACGCTATTCTCCAGTCTGCCTGGAGCCGATGTTGTACTGCACGACCCCAACATCGACAACCTAGTGCTGTTTGACAAGGATCAGGTACCTAACGGTAACTTGATGGACTTTTGGTCGTGGCAAAAGAAGAAGTTTGACAAGTGGGTCAATCTAAGCGAGTCGGTTGAGGGTACGCTGCTGGGCATGCAGGGGCGGGCGGTGGCGCTATACCCCCCACAGGTGCGCCACAGCTTGATGAACCGTAACTACGTTGAGTTTCAGCACGCCATTGCTGAGGTACCCTATGTGCTGAATTCTCATTTCTACCGCACTGCCGAGGAGGTGAAGTGGGCCAAGCGTGAGCGTGCCAAGATGGGCGAAGGGCCGGTGGTGGTGTGGTCCTTGGCTGGGAGCAGCGTGCATAAGACCTGGGCTGGCCTAGACAACGTGCTGGCAAGCATACTTGTTGAGTTTCCCACTGCGCGGGTGGTCCTCACTGGGGGGCCGGACTGTGTGCTGCTGGAGGCTGGCTGGGAGAACGAACCCCGCATTGTGCGTAAGTCTGGCGTGTGGTCTATCCGTGAGACGCTCAGCTTCTGCCTTGAGGCAGACGTAATCATTGGTCCTGAGACCGGGGTAATGAATGCGATGGCCTGCGAGCCGATGGCTAAGGTGGTGTTCCTGTCACACAGCACGCACGAGAACCTGACTCGGGACTGGGTCAACACTATCCCCCTGTGGAGTGAAAACACCAAGTGCGCGGGACGTGGCAACAACGCGGCCCCAGCGTGCCATCTGCTGCACTACAACTGGACCGCCTGCACCCGTGACCCTGAGAGTGGCACAGCGCAGTGCCAGAAAGACATCACTATTGGTCAAGCCTGGGCGGCGGTGTACAATGCACTGCGCGACTGTGAGTCCGCACGGCAGAAAGTGGCGTAACACCTATGGCAACCAGCGGCACGTATTCATTCGGGGTTACGAAGTACGACATCGTACGTCAAGCCATGCTGAATATCGGCAAGCTGGACCCTGCCGAGCAGCCCACAGCCAATGAGATGCAGGACTGCACATTCATGCTGAACATGATGTGCAAGCAGTGGATGGGGAAAACTGACTTCGCCCCCGGCCTCAAGGTATGGACGCGCAAGCGCGGGCACCTGCTACTCAGCAACACCACGGGCGTCTACATCATTGGCCCCACCGCGCAGGGCTGGACTAATGACCTAACCACTACTGCCACGACTGCTGCTGCCCTAGCTGCTGCTACGGCAGTTGTGGTGGACAGTGTGGTGGGGATCACTACGGCGAACACGGTTGCCGTGTACTTGGACAGTGGAGCCCTGCATTACTCTGGCGTTAGCAGTGTGGTGGGCAGCACGGTTAACCTGACGGCTGCGTTGCCCAGCAGCGCAGCGAGTGGGAACACGGTGTTTGCCTACTCTGTAGCTGCTCAGAACCCCAAGGATATTGAGACTGCCGTGCTGCGGGACGTCAATAACACGGACAGTCCCCTGGGCATTATGACCGTGCAGGATTACGACTATCTGCCCAACAAGGCGGACCCACTGTACGCTGGCGACCCAAGCGGCATCTACTTTGAGCGTGGTCTAGGCACGAGCCGCGTCTATACAGACGTTGGCAGTGCCATCGACACGCGCAGCCATATCGTCATCACGTACCAGGAGCCCATCCAGGACATGACAGTGAACGCCGACGCCCCGTACTACCCGCAGGAGTGGTATCTGGCGCTGTGCTGGGGGCTTACGGAGCAGATTGCCCCCATGTTCAAGGCTAACTGGACCCCAAAGATGGAGTCGCTTAAGAACACTGCACTGACTATTGCTCGGCAAGGTGACGCAGAGCAGAGCACGCTGTACTTCCAGCCTGGGGAAGAGTAATGCGTACGATTCCGCTCTTTGGTACGGGCATCCGCGCCATATCGGACATCGTCACTCGGCAGCGCAGACTCAACTGCCTGTACGACATCCGCAAAGACCAAGACCGCTCCGCCGTGGTGCTGCTGGGCACCCCCGGCAGCGTGCTATGGACCACACTACCCACCACCCCCGTGCGGGGGTGGCACGTCATTGGTACCACGCTGTACGTGGTGGCCGGGAGCGTGCTGTATAGTGTGGACACCGCTGGGGCGTACACGCAGCTTGCGACCGGCATCTCCGGCAGTGGGCGCGTCGAGTTTGCGGACAATAGCCTACAGCTCATCCTCGTAACAGGTGGTCCCGGCTACGTCTACACGGTGAGCAGTGGTGCGCTCACCAGCATTACTACTACATTCTTCCCCACGGGTGCGACGTCTGTAATCTTTCTCAACGGAAGATTCATAGTCAACAAGCCCGGGACGCGTGAGTTTTACGTCAGTGCTTTACTTGACGGACTTGTGTGGACGTATCTGGGGTCCTTGCCAATCTTCGGCACCAAGGAAAACAATAGTGACCTGCTACTGCGCGTCGGCAACTTGAACGGCACCCTGGTGCTCTGGGGCCAGCAGTCTACTGAGTTTTGGCAGGACGTTGGCTCTGTCCCCCTACCGTACCAGCGCATTACCGGAGCCACTCAGAGCTGGGGCCTAGCCGCTGATCTCTCTTCTGTAGAGGTGGGCAACACCTACATTTTTCTGGGCTACGCGCCCGACGGTGGCATTTCCGCTATCCGGCTCAACGGCTACGCACCTGAGGAAATTAGCGACTCAGACCTCAACACTCTGTTTTCCTCGTTCTCGCGGGTGGACGATGCAGTCGCGTTCACCTACACGGTGTACGGACACCCCATCTGGCAAATAACCTTCCCCACAGAAAATAGGTCATTCGCCTACGATACTAAGACCGCCATATGGCACGAGGCGCAGACAGGCGTAGCCGAGCAGGCGCGGCACTTTGCACAGTACGGCATTACCTTCAATGGTAGAAACTACGTTAGCGACACCACTAGCGGAGCCCTGTATCTACTAGACATCAATACATACACCGACACAGACACCCCAATCAAGCGGCAGGTTGTCACCCGCCATGTGCGGAACCAGGGCAACGAGTTTGGAATCTCCGAGCTGTTCCTTGACTTTGAGACCGGTATTGGCCTTAGTGGACTGGACCCGCTTGGTTTCTACGGTCTCCTGCTAACTGAGGTGGGTGACTTCCTAGTAACAGAGGCAGGCTCCTACATTGAGGTTGAGCAGGCCACCATTGCGGGATTGGATCCACGCGTGATGCTGCGCATCTCCAGAGACGGTGGGCGCACATTTGGCAACGAGCGTTTGGTGCCCCTTGGCAAGCTGGGAGCCTACACCACGCGGGTGATGTTGCGCCGCCTTGGCTCCGCACGGGACCTTGTTGTGCAGATTACCGTAGTGGACCCTGTGAAATTTGTACTCGCCTCTGGCAGTGTTGACATTGAGGGTGGAGATGACTAGCCCCCCACCATTACAAATTCCCATAGCTAACTCCTCAGGCGCGTTGACGTCGGCTTGGTTGGCGTGGTTTAGTCAGCTTGCTACGTCTAGCGCGGGTGTTGAAGATACTGACTACGCCAAGGCACCCGACATAGGGGCTGCGCTGGCTGCACTCACTATGGCGCTGGCTACTGCGGCTCAGGAGAGCCAGACACTGCCTACCGTTGCCACGGTTGACCAAATCGCACAGCTAGAAGCCGAAGTACAGGCACTGGCGCTGGCACCCGCGTACACTCCGCAACGTGAGTTCAAGCGGTCGCGCTACGGGTCTTTTTACAGCACCGCCACGCAAACCGCGACGACCATCAACACGGCCACCGAGGTAACGCTGAACACCACGGACCTGTCATCCGGCGTGTTCCTGAGCGGTTCCCCGCAGTCGCGCATCAACGTGGACACGGACGGAATTTACAACCTGCAACTGTCCGTTCAATTCGACAAGACGAGTGGCGGCACCGCAGAGCTTTACATCTGGTTTCGCAAGAATGGTGTGGACGTCACTGACTCTGCCAGTCAAATCAGAATCCAGGGCAACAACGCCGAGATTTTTTCGGCCCTGAACTACTTTTTCAGCCTCAAAGCCGGCGACTACGTCGAGATCATGTTTTCTGTAAGTGATTTGTCAGTGGAACTGCTGGCCGTGCCCGCCGCCGCTCCGCATCCGGGCATTCCGTCCATCATCGTCACCGTGTCCAACAACATCAACTCTCACTAAGACTGGGGAACCCCGCCATGGCCAGCTTGACTCCCACCCCCAAAATCCAGTTTTTTGACGCTAACGGCAACCCCCTGGTCGGCGGCAAGCTGTACACGTACTCAGCAGGTGCGCTCACCCCCCAGACCACGTATGTTGATCAGGCACAGACCGCTGCCAACACCAACCCCGTAATTCTTGACAGCCGTGGGGAAGCCAACGTGTGGCTCCCTGCTGCGAGCTACAAGTTCAGGCTTACGGACTCTAACGACTCTGAGATTTGGACCGTAGACAACGTGGTGACCGACGAAGCGGCTGTGTCCTCAGCACTTTCTCAGCCAGGGGGATCTTCGCTCGTAGGCTTCATTCAGGCTGGCACCGGCGCAGTCACACGCACGGCGCAGAGCAAAATGCGAGAGGTGGTGAGCGTGCTAGATTTTGGCGCGGTGGGCGATGGGGTGGCCGATGACACGGCGGCGATTCAGGCGGCGTTTGCGGCATCAAGCGGCAAAAGAGTGGTTTTCCCAACGGGGTCTTACCTCGTGAACGCTGCCGTCACTACTGCGTCCAGTGACATTGAAATTGATTTTGGAACATCCAGAATTCTGAACACGGTCGCGCTGCCTATTGTTGTGATATACGGCGAAGACTCAAACGCAATCTTCAACTTCACCGGCAATCGGGTACGGGTCAGCGGAGGATATTTTCTCAATGGCTTGAGTGAGGGCATCCGTATTACTGGTGTCTTTGCTGGTGGAGACACCTACACAGGAGCGGGCTACACAAAAGACCATTTCGTCAATGGCTGCTTGTTCGACAACTGGGACGGCAACAGTGTCCAGATTCGATTTTTCAAAGGCGCAACGATTTCCAATGTGCGCGTAAAAAACAAAGGATCAGGTGACGCAACATCGCATCACTCGGAAGTTGCTTTCAAATACGGAACGGATGCCAAGTGGTTGGGTAATTCTGTCGAGTTTTCTGATTATGGTGGCGCAATCTACGGGTTGTATGTCGGAAATTTTGTTGTCGAAGGGAATTACGGGTATACGACAAATTCACTAGCTCCGCAAAGCAACCTTCCATTTTACTTCTCGTTTTGCGAAAACGGCATCATAAATGGGAATATCGGATACGCCATTGATGGCGGCTTGGCGCTTAAAGGTAGTCATGGCGCTCGCCTTAGCGTTTCCAATAACCGGTTTGAGAATACTGGCGCTGGCACTGACCCTTACGCCTGCATTTTCATGCAAGGCGTTGACGGCTTCAGCATCATCGGCAACCACTGCAAGGGCTACGCGCAGCATGTGATTCGCTGTTCAAACCACCCTTCTGCGCCAGCGTCAAACTCCAGGAACGGCCTGATTGCCGACAACGACATCATTGCGCTGTTGAATGGAACCAGTCGCACGGTGGGCGATGGCATCTACTGCGCGCAGGACACGGCGCTGACACGAGGCGGCATTGTCATTACCGGGAATCGTTTGGTCGATGGCTCAATCTACGTTGACCGCTTTGGTGGCGTAGATGTTCCGCAGTCTCGCGTGACTGGTAACACATTGACCTTCACGGATGACCCCAACACATCTGGCGCGTGCATCTGGACTACCACCTGTTATGGGCTCAACGTGTCTGACAACTGGGTACACGTTGATGATGTGACCGTTGAAGCGAAAGTCGGTATCCGAAATACAGGCGGCACATATGTGTCTTTGGCGAACAACTATGTGTCTTTTGTTGGAAACGGTGTTGCGGGATCTGTCTCGTACTTGCAGGACGGTTCGCCTACCGCAAACACTGTCTATTGGGAAAATAACCGCCAGATGCGAGCTGAAACTCCGTTTTCTGGCCCAACTGTTTCAAGGACCGAGCGTGTTTCTGCGGATTATGGAAACGCCGACGCCATACTTTATGTTGGCGATCCCATAACCTCCATCTGGAACACTGCATTGACTGGAAATCGATCTGCTGGACTAGACACAACTGGTGCGTACAACGGTGCAAAATTTCGCATCGTTCGCACCGCCGCTGCGACTGGCGCGTTTAATTTGAACGTCGGGACCGGCCCGTTGAAGGCGCTTGCAGCAGGTCAATGGTGCGATGTTGAGTACAACGGTTCTAGCTGGATATTGTCTGCCTTTGGTTCACTATGACCCCCCGCCCAGCGCCACACATCGTTAGGTGGTTTCTCCGCACCTTCGGGTACGGAGGCATCACGCTGCCGCCGCTGGGCATCTTCATCCTGGCCGAGCGCATCAACGAAGCGCCGCTCATCAGGCATGAGCAGTGCCACTGGCAGCAGGCCCAGCGGATGGGGGTGGTGCGGTGGTATGTGACATACCTGTGGGGCCTGCTGCGGCACGGCTACCGGAACAACCCGCTCGAAATCGAAGCTAGGAGAGCAGAATGACAGTAATCGTAAAGGTTCTGGTCCCAGCAAAAATTGCTGAGGCTATGCAGACCACGCAGTACACCGCCACGGGCGTGACTGCGATTATTGACAAGGTGACGGCCACCAACTACAGCGCAACGGCGTCAACCATCAGCGTCAACTTGGTTACGCCGTCAGACACTGCGGGCAATCAGAATTTGATTACCAAAGCGAAGACGCTGCAACCTAGCGAAACCTACACCTTCCCCGAGCTGGTGGGGCACGTACTCGCTCCTAATGGATTTATTTCCACCCTCGCCGGCACCGCAAGCGCCATCAACTTCCGCTGTAGCGGGAGAGAGGTGTCCTAGTTGCGGCAATGGCCCCCCACGCGGTACACTACCCGCTATGGAACTTGTTACCCTAGAGCAAGCTGGCTGCGAAGTTACGCACCACTTTTCCAGTGGCGTATACGCCAAGGAAATATCAATCCCCGCTGGACGCACGCTGGTACAGCATCGCCACACGCACGACCACATGTCCATTCTCGCGAGTGGGCATGTAGTGGTCCAGCTTGGTGACCGCAAGCGCGAATATCACGCCCCCGCAGTAATCAACATTCCTGCGGGGCTGAGCCACTCCATCGCGTCAATTAAAGATAGTCTGTGGTACTGCATTCATCACACGGGTGAAACAGACCCAGACAAGGTGGACGCACAACTCATCGTGGAGAACTGAAATGCCTTTCATCGGTGCTTTACTCACGGTGGGTGGTAGCCTAATTGCTGCGGACATGGCCTCTAGCGGGGCTGAGAGCGCCGCGCAGACGCAAGCCGATGCCTCCACCCGGGCTGCTGAAATTCAAGCCGAGCAGCGCAAGCCGTGGGTTGACGCAGGTAAGGTGGCACTGGGACGGTTGGAGAGGGGGCTGGCTCCGGGTGGTGAATTTCAAGCTAAGTTCAGCATGGCCGATGCCATGAACGCCCCCGCCATGCAGACCGCTCTTGCCACTGGCCGAGAGGCTATTGAGCAGTCCGCTGCCAGCCGGGGTGGGCTATTGACTTCTAACACCCTGGCGGGCCTTACTGACTATGGGCAGAAGGTTGGTGCCCAGTACCAGAATCAGGCGTTCAATCAGTACCTCGCGCAGCTTGAGGCTAACCTTAAGCCCATCCAGTCTCTCGCACAGGTTGGGCAGACCGAGGTGGGTCGCGTGGCGGACACTGCGTCCAACGCAGTGCTGGCTGGCGGTGGGGCGCTGGCTGGGGCTCAGGTGGCTCAGGGCAATATCTATGGCAGCGCTATCCAGGGCCTCGGCAGCACACTGGGGCAGATGAATGTGTTGAACAACTTGTTTAACCCAACGACTCCCAACGTTCCCACTGGAGGCAGTGGCCTTTCGGCACCTGGATTATCCAATCCTGCGTATTCAATCACGGGCAGCAGCACTGATTTGCTCTCTGGTGGCGTGCCTACGCTGGGCTGGGGTACGTCTGACATGCGTGCCAAGCGGGACGCCCGCCCCGTTGGCAAAACTTTTGATGGTGAGACTATCTACGCCTACCGCATGATGGACGACGACGAGCCACGCATGGGCGTCATGGCTCAAGACCTTGCCAGCAGCAAGCCCCAAGCCGTGCGGCGCGGACCTGCCGGGTACTTGATGGTCGATTACGACATGGTGGGGTGACCGTATGGCGGTGGACTTTTCACTCTTACAGAGCGGTGCTGCTGTGCCCATGCGGGCACAGTTCACACCTGTAGACGCTACAAGCAAGCTGGAGGGCGCATACTCCCTAGCTGGTACGCTGGTCGACACGCAAGAGAAAATGCGCAGCGCACGCTCTGCACAGGCGGACCGTGAGGCCGTGCAGTCCTACCTCAAGTCTGGCGGAGACCTGTTCACCCCTCCTGGCATTGAGCGTGCCCTGTCTGAGCTCCGTGGTCGCGTAAGCCCTGAGTACTTTACCCGCCTTGGGGAGCAGGCGCAGAGACTGAAGACTGCGGACATCGATCTTCAGAAGAAAATTTCTGGGCTCAAAGAAGATGAGCTGGCCGCTTACGGCGCAGGCGTTGAGAGCGCAATGCCATTCCTCGATGCGTTGCAGAAGCAGTACGAGGCTGACTTGCAGGCCGGTGGCCCGGAGAGCGCACTGGCTAAGTTTAACGACAACCGAGCGCAGTTGCTCACGCGCATGCAGGGGCGCATGGCAGGGCCTAATACCCCCATGTTCAACGCGGAGGTGTTGCAGGGCTTGCAGACCGTTACACCGGACGTACTCCCTGGCATGATTAGCGCCAGCAAGTACCAGACTACACAGATTAAGAATGCGATGGACGCTGCCCGCGCCCGCGCCGCCGCTACTGGGAAGACTGAGAACCTTGTTGCCCCGGACGGCAAGGTGGTAGCCAACGTCCCCGGCGTGGGGTTGGTTGACACTGCCACTGGCAACGCCTACACGGGCAACCCCGCAGAGTTGAAGCCGCTTGCCACGGGCCGTGGTGCTGCCCCCACCACGGGCCGAGATTGGGAACAGTATACTGACCCGGCTGGCAACATCTACGAAAGTAGCCGCTCCCTGCGGCAGACCGTGCAGGTCAACAAGGACGGCACGCGCACCGAGGTGCCTTCCCTGCCAGCGGATGCCTTCCGTGTTGGGAGCGTGGCCGCTGCCCGCGCTCTGGTTAAGCCGGGTGATGTGCCGGACCTCACACCTGACGAGAACGCCAAGCTGGCTGAGTTTTCCCGCGTATACGGGCGGCAGATTCCCGTGCCTAGCTTTGGCACTGGCGCAGCCGCTCGGCAGGACCGTGTGCTGTTCCTCCGTAATTTCATTGCGGACATGGCAAGCCGTGGGGAGACGCCCACGTCAGCCGGGGTGCAGGCGTCCATGGCCCGGGCGGGGCAGGAGGCGCTCAAGCGCATCACCACGCAGGACGTCATCTTGTCTGCTGGTGAGCGTGAGCTTATCGGCATTCTGGACAAGATGGAGGCCGAGCTTAAGAAGATTGGTGGACCTGACTCCCCCATTGTCCGCCGTTACTGGAACCGCGCCGCTACTGAGATTGCGGGGGAACCCACCTTCGCTGGCATGAATGCGCTGTACACCGCCTTTATCGACGAGGCGGCACGCGTCACCAGCGGTGCCACGGGCGCGGGCGGAACCCCCGTGGCTTACAAGCAGCTTGCTGAGCGGATGCTGGACCCCAACGTCAACCTGAGCCAGTTGCTCGCGTTTAAGCAGCCGTTCAAGGATATGATCGAGGCCCGACAGCGCGGCGTGGAGGGGGCTAAGAACCAGCTTATTACGAGCATCTCCCCGCCCCCTAAGCGGGGAGATGGTGCCACGGTGTCCCCTGGCACGCAGGCTGGCAGGGACCAAGAGCGTACCACCATTCTGCGCCGTGAGTATGACGCAGCCGTGCAGCGCATGGGCGCGTCTACAGACCCTGAAGCCCGCCGCCGTGCGATGGAGGATGTACGCTCCACGCGGGAGGAGCTCCGCCGCCTGGGCGTTACGGTGCCCCTGCCCGGAGAACCCACCGCAGCGCCTGCGCCTGCTCAGGCTGCGCCCGCAGCAAACACAGACGCAATTCAAGCCGCGCTGCGCAAAGCTGGGCGCACGTATGACCCCAACACCTTTGAGTACCGCATAGGCCCTGACGGCAGTGTGCAGCAGCGCAGAAAGGCACAGTAATGGCTACGGATACCGAAGCTGGCTGGGAGAATGTTGAGGGCGCAAAGGTTGACGGCTGGGAGACCGTACGCCCCGCTATGCGTCAACCCAGCATCTACGCTCCGCGTGAGGAGTGGGCCAAGTACCGCGCTGCTCAGCAGGCGGGCGCGGCTGCGCCAGCGCCCACGGGGCAGCTCCGTCCGCAAGTGGCACCTCTACCAAGCACTATGGAGGTGACCAAGGGCGTAGCGCAGATGCTGGCAGGCGCATTGCTGGAAACTCCGGCCACTATGGTCACTGGTGCTGTAGCCACCCCCGTTGCTGGAATTGCTGGCCTTGCCCGCACGGGGTACGACATTGCCACCGGCAAGCCGCTGGAACAAGCCCTGGAGCGCGGCGCTGCGGCTGTTGAGAGCGTACAGGGTGCGATGACCTACCAGCCCCGCACGCAGGCGGGGCAAGCATTCACCGCTATGGCGTCAGCTCCTTTTGTGGCTGCTTCCAAGGGGGCGGAGGCCGTGGGTGGTGCAGTGGGGCAGGCTGTAGGGGGTGAGCAGGGTCGCATTGCGGGTGAAGCTATCGGTGGCACCGTGCCCGAGGCTGGGTTGGCGCTGGCCGGTGGTGCGCAGGCGCTCCGCGCTCGTCCCGGACGCCCCACGGGGCCCATGCAGTTCACGCAGGAGCAAGACGCCATTAAGGCTGCGCAGCAAGCGGGCTTCCGCGCCCTGCCCAGCGAGGCACGCGGTGGGGCCACCAACATCGCAGTTGAGTCAGTGGCCAAGCAAGCTCCGCTAGTCAAGCGGTTGGTCCAGTACAATGAGGAGCGTGCCAGCCAGCTCGTACGGCAGGACCTTGGCTTGTCCCCCACCGGCAGACTGGATGAGGGAGCGCTCAGTAACATCCGCAATCAAGCCGGTGCGGTGTACGATCAACTACGAGCCCTGCCAGACGTTATCAACGTCCGGGCAACTGACCCCGCATGGCTCACCAAGGTGCAGGACTTGGACTCTCGGTTCCGTAGTATCAAGCAAGCGATGCCCGCCCTGTACAAGGACGGTGGTCTTGAGCGCCTGCGTGGCTCCATGGGGAAGGTTAATACACTCACCCCTGAGCAGATTGTTGACATTACCAAGAACTTGCGGGACACCGCTACGCGCACCCTCAAGCGCAGCGACGCTCCCAGCGAGAGTATTGACGCGGCCTACGCCTTTAAGGAAGCTGCCAGCATGCTTGAGGACTTGTTGGAGTCCCACCTTGCGCAGACCAACCGGCAGGGGGCGCTGGAGCGGTTCCGCAACGCACGCCAGCTCTACGCCAAGACCTACGCCGTTGAGGACGCTACCAACCTCACCACCGGCAAGGTTGACCCGCAAGCTCTGCGGCGTGCGTTGGAGCGGGGTGAGCCGCTGACTGGTAACATGCGCCGGGTGGCCGAGGCCGCTGCTGCTATGCCCAGCGTAGTCCGCCGCAGTGAGGGGCTCACTACCCCGGAGGGCATGGTGCTCAGCGACTGGGCAATGGGCGCAGGTATTCCAGCGGCAATATTCAGTGGTCAGCCCGGTATTGCTGTGGGGCTTGCTGCCGGTGCTGCCGCCCGCCCAGCAGTACGCAGCATGGCCGCTGGTGAGCGCTACCAGCGCCTAATGGCGCAGCCTAGGGGGGTAGTACCCCGCGCCCCTGCCGGGGCCGCTGTACCGGGCATGGTGAGCATGGGCGTGGCCGCGCAACCCAGCAGGGAGCGTGCCCCGTTTTTGATGAGTGAGGAGACGGAATGAACCTGCTACTGCTGGACGATAAGGGCAAAGCCCTGAGCCTTGCGCTACGGGCCAGTCAAGCAGGGCACACGATCAAGTGGTACGTGCCGGACACCGAGGTGGGCAACGGCTTCCGTGGTTTTGAGCGCGTGGATAACTGGGTGGCCCACGCCGCCTGGGCTGACCTAATTTTCAACTGCGGATGCGAGAAGTTTGAGGCCAAGCTGCGGCAGTTGATGCAGCGCAGCTTCCCCATCTGGAATACGCCCTGCACGCTCAAGTTTGAGGACTACGCCGCGCTGGCCCCGGCCACTGAGCAGTTTTCCAGCGTTGATGCGCTCGTCAAGCACCTGTACTCCAAGCCTGCCCGCTACGTGTTGAAGGGCGAGGACGTTGACACGTTTGAGTCCTACTCTGCCGCTGACATGCTGGCCCATGTGCGCAGCCTGCCCACTCCAGAGGGAGACTTGCTGCTGCAAGATTACGTGGAGGGCTTGCAAGCCACGGTGACCCGCCACATGGGCCGCGACGGCTGGGTTGGCCCCGTGCTGGAGGGGTTGACTCACACGGGCATCAGCCGCTGGGTGGAGGCATCCACTCTATTTGATGACACTCTCGGTACGATGACTGACCTACTGCTCCAGCGTGGACTGCGTGGCACGGCTACGGTCAAGTGCTGCATCACCCCGCAGGGGGACGCAGTAGTGTTCAAAGCCAAGTGCCGCTGGGCGATGGAGAGTACCGCACAACCCACCAGCGACCCCGTGCAGTGGGCGCTGGACGCACTCTCCTCCAAAGATACCGCCACCTACCGCACTGAGGACATGGCTTTCTACCTCAAGCTAGAGAGCGAGGAGCCTGGAGCGCCTGTTTACGGCATAACGCGGGGCGTGGCCGTGCATGCGCAGCCAATAATGGTCCAGTTACGGCGTATGCCAGACATGAACGCGGATGGCACCGCCATTGTTGAGCGTGATTTGTGGGTTACCGCTGGGGAGTACCCTTTTGCTGTGAGCGGCTACGGCATGTCCGCCAAGCAGGCCATGCGCCGCGCCATGTCCACAGTTGACAAGGTGCATGTTGCAGAGACTGAGCCTGACATTGAAGATGAGTACTTTGCTGGGCTGAGCAGCAAGCTGAGCGCTGCACAGTCAGCCGGGTACCTGACTGCACTCAAGTACGAGTAACCGCTGCCATGGACCAACAACTAGACCCGGGCTACGAAACTGGTGAAGTACCCCGTCGTCCAGACTCTCCGTTGGACGCCCCGTGGCGTCCAAGTTACATGCAGCCAGCGGCTCCAGTGCCGCAGCCCGTGGTCCGTGCGCAACCTACGCAGCAGCCCCGTCCGGCTGAAATGCGTGAGTACCGCCCCACCACTCGGGAGAGGGACGTTGCCAAGGCGCAGTCCGCACTAGAGGGGTTGGGCATGGAGCGTGCAGGGGCACGCCGCACCGCGCAGACTGTGCTGGGTGGACCACAGAGCAACCTGCCACTCGGCATTGGCTTGGCAGATATTCCCCTACTGCCCGCACTACCTTACTTTATGGAAGAGGGTTACCGCAGCACTGAGCGTGCTGCCGGAGCGCTTGAGCGGGGGCAGTACGGTACTGCGGCGCTGGAGTACCTGGGTGCCGTGGGGCAGATGTTGCCTGGGGGCTTTGCCGCCCGTGAGGTAGCCCCTGGCGTATCCAAGGTGTTGAAGAGCGCTGGCGTTTCCATGCTCGACTCTCTGGGCGCTAACGCCGTAACTAGCCCGATGGCTAGGAGCCAGCGCGGAGTGTTTCTGCCTGAGACATTCTTCACTCCGCAGGAGAAGGCCAAGGTTTCCGCAGCACAAGAGCTTGAAGCCAAGGGCGCCTCACCCGATGAGGTGCTGGTGCAGACTGGCTTGCTCAGAGACCTTGATGGTAGCTGGGCTGTAGAACTTAGCGATGACAAGATGAAGTTCAAGGCCCTGCAAGCTGTGCAGGCTGCGCGAGCGCCCGTGGTGCAGCGCATCTCAGACATTGAGTCTGCGCTACAAGTGCGTGAGATATTGGAGCGTGGCGGCAGCATGGGCAATGCGGCACGTACCATCCGCGTGCAGACGGGACAGGACCCATCCCCCAAGGCGCTGGACCTTGCGCAGAAAAAGACTGTCGAGCAACTTGACGCCGCGCTGGAGAATGCCAACAATAGCTTGATGGCCCCCATCCGTGGGCTGAAGATGAAGGATGTTGTCGAGCACCCCGAGCTGTTTGACCGCATCCCCGAACTGGCTGAGATGCAGGTGGATTTTCTCACTAAGTCTGAGCTCGGCGGCGCTGGCGGCCACATGGACGCCCCTGCGAATGCTATCCGCCTACAGACGCAATACATGCGCCCGGGCGAGGATTACGGGCGCAGCATCATGGCTCATGAGCTCCAGCACAGTATAGACTACCGTGCCGATAGGGACTATGGCATTTCTACCGATACAATAAAGGACGCGGGCGAGTATTGGAAAACCCGGCTTGAGGGAGATAAGGTAAACTTTGATGCTGATGCCACAGCACTCCAAGCCCGTAAGTTGATGGACAATAGTCCAGGCATGACGCCCGAGCAGGCTCTTGATGAGGTGGTTGATAGGGCTAATTATTACGGAACAGCTGAAAACTTTGGAGCTGCTGGGAGGTACAACCCCGAAAATGAAAGCACATTTGCGGAAGACGGAATACTGCGGGACGTTACGCTTAGGATAGTTAGGAATGTGCCGCTAGACTCTCTTAAGCAACGTGTAGACGCATCACAGGCTCGTATTAGGGAGTCGTACCAAAAGTCTAGAATCGCCGAACCCACCGAAACTGGCCGTTACGAGCAGTACCTCAGCAACGTGGGCGAGACCCGTGCCCGCCTTACGCAAACGCGTTTGGACCTCACCCCGGAGGAGCGGTTGCAGATGTTCCCCATGCGGGAGCAGTTCATGGGGTTGGACAGGCCCCCTGAGTCGCTTAAGACCGTTGAGGAGTTGACGGGCGGGCGGTACGGCAGGTCTGCTACCCCAGCCATCAGCGCCAGCATGGAGCCCCCTGCGCAGATGACGTTGCGTGAGGCCCTAGCCGACCAACCCACCACCCTGCGCACGCTGGAGAACTTGCCCGGTAAGTGGGCGATGATCCCCATGCAGGAGATACGCGACCAGCTCCGCCGCCCCGAGGTTACAAAAGCCGAGCGTGACGTGTTCGAGCGCGTGCTTGCCCGTACTGAGGGCGACAGCATCTCCGCTGAGAATCTCGTGCGCGAGGTGGGGCTGGAAACCAAAGATTTCCGCCTTACGCCCAAGGATACTGACAGTTTTGCCGATTACGGACTGCAAAGCATTGGTAGAGATGCTACGCCAGCGGACTGGACTGGGGGCATGAGTCAGCCCAACGCACAGAACGTACGTACCACTATTCACCGCAGCCCCACACCTACAGCAACGAACAATCACTTCGGTGACCCCAACTACTTCGGCCACACCAGGGCGTTTGAGGATGAAACAGGCATCCCCCATGTGGTGGAGCTACAGTCTGACCTCGTGCAGAAAGCTGGCAAGGAGCTAGCGCCTGAGGAACGCGCACGGTTGGAGAGCGCCTTCGACAGTGTAGTGGCGCAGGAAGTTGTAATAAATCCGATACTTTCGAAAAGTGGCGGAGGCAATAGTATCGAATGGGCGAGCTCTGCGGCAAATGACATTTTGCAAAATCAAGACAAGTTGCTACAAGCCAATCCAGATTTCTTAATGCTGCTGGAGGACGACATTGCCAGCAAACTAACACCGGAGGCGTTGAACGAAGTTGGCTCTCGCGCTATTCTTGACAATGAAGGCGACTTGCTTCGGTACATTGCAACGACACAGACTAGACCTGGGGCTGGACTACTGAATATCCATCTCGGCAGATTGCGTTTGGCGCTGGAGGAGTCGCTAAAGGATATCAGCAACCGACTAAGTCTTTTAGGCAGCGAGCACAGCGCTAAGTTGGCGGAAGGTGGCGCAGCCACCGCGCAGCGCCCCATGTTCAAGAATTGGGAGCGCCGCTTGATCCGCGAGGAGCTGAGCCGTGCCGCCACGCCGCAGCTTAACCCTGAGTACGAAAGTCTGCGCAACCGAGCAAAGTCTGCGCTCAAGTACGTAAAGCAGGTAGAGGACTCCTACGTCGAGCAAGGGTTCAACCGCACCGATAGAATGATAGCTGCCGTTACCGCCCCACATAGGAAGGACGCTGAGGAATTTGCACGGCGGGCTCTTGAGGTTGAGCAGTACAAGCCTATACCACCCGTGGTCCGTTTTGCAGACGCTGACACCGTTGCCGCCGTAGAGGGGTGGGAGCGTAAGCTAGACATTACCCCTGGCCAAGCCATGGATCCCGCTCTTGCCGGTACGCGTCTTCCAGGTAACAGAGCAGGCACCGCCAACGACTGGAAGTATACCGGCAACGTCCGTGTAGACGACACCGGCATGTGGGAAGCCGAACGCCTGCCCATTGATGTCAATGGTAGACAAATTGGTCCCCCCATCTGGAGTCACTCGGGTACTTCCAACATTAGCGAGGGTGTGATCAGCCGCTTTGTTAAGCCAAGCGACAAGTTCGAGTACCCCGAGCACCAAGGTATCTACGATCGGTACAAGAAAGAGGTTACTAACTACCTCAAGTCGCTCGGAGGCAGGCAGGTTAAGGACGACAAGGGCCATAGTTGGTGGGAAGTACCCGTTGACCCCAAAAAGTCCAAACGCACTCAACTATTCAGTATGGGTGGGGCGGTTGCGGCGGGCGGCGCTGCCACGTACAATTCGGACGAAGAACAGTGATGGAGCTCTCCCCGATGACGGACTACAGCGGCACAGAACGGCGCCAGTCGGCCCTGACCGAGGACAAGGTGGCACTGATGATTGAGAAGACCGTCAGCGCGGCCCTCAAGTCTCACGAACAGCATTTGACTGCGCACATGGACAAGCAGTTTGCCATGCTCAAGCACACGTTCTCGGAGGCATTCCCCGGGGGCGATCCGCACGGGCACCGTCTAGCCCACGAGAAGGCCATTGCCAACGCATCGTGGTGGGACAAGGCCAAGAGCGATGCGTTTTCGAAAGTCACGGCGGCTGGCCTATGGGCCATCGTGGTGTTTCTGTGCGTGGCCGCGTGGGAGCACATCAAGTCAGAGGCGCGTAAATGAACCCACTCATCCTCGGGCCGATCCTTGAGGTCGGAAAAACGCTGCTGGACCGTTTCATCCCTGATCCGGAGAAGAAACGCGAAGCGGAGATGGAATTGGTCCGCATGGCCGCCGAAGGCGAGCTGAAGCAGACCATCGCGCAGCTTGAGATCAACGCCCGCGAGGCTCAACACCCAAGCCTGTTTGTGGCTGGGGGGCGACCGCTGTTTATGTGGACTGGCGGCTTAGGCTTTGCTTATGCCACGATTGTTCAGCCGGTGCTGACGTGGGTGGCTAGGATTAAAGGCTGGCCGGAACCCCCGGACGTGAACATCGACCTTTTATGGGTTGTAGTCACCGGCCTGCTTGGCATCGGAGGGTACAGGACGATGGAGAAGTTCAAGGGGGTGACCAAGTGAACTGGTCCGACTACCCCAACTTCACGGAAGCTGAGTTCCGCTGCCGGCACTGCGGCAAGCAGGAAATGCGGCCCGAGTTTATGGGTCGATTGCAGGCGCTGCGGGATGTCTACCGCAAGCCGATGACGATTACCTCGGGCTATCGTTGTCCGGATCACCCGGTGGAGAAGGCCAAGGCCGAGCCGGGGATGCACTCTACCGGCTTGGCCTGCGATGTCGGCGTGCAGGGCGCCGATGCCCACGAGCTGCTTCGCCTGGCGATGCACCTGGGCTTTACGGGTATCGGGGTGCAGCAAAAGGGCTCCGGACGCTTCGTACATCTGGACCTGCGCAGCGCCCCCACAGTGTGGAGCTACTAGCCACGCGGCAGGTAGTGCCCCGCCAGAGCTATCAGACGCCCCCGGGCTGCGTTTTTACAGGTGGGGTGGGGCTAGGGTAGCGGGGGCGGTACCACGCAGCCCAGGACGCGTCCTTTGGCACCCGGATGCAAGTGCCCACACAGGGCACCATATCGCTCTCCTTGTCTCCAAACATTAGGCTTTGGGACAAGTCAATGTCAAAGTCTCGGGCGGCACGCTCAAATAGCTCAGTGCCGGGTTTGCGGCAGGCGCAGCCAGCGTCCGGCGTGTGGGGGCAGTAGTACGTAGCGGTGATGTACACCCCATGCTGCGCCAGTAAGTCTAGCATCCGCCGCTGAACGGCCACGTACTGCGGCTTAGTGATGCGCCAGCGTCCTATCCCACTCTGGTTGGTAACCACAATCAACAGGTAGCCGCACTCAATCAAGTTACGCAAAGCTCTAACGACCCCAGGCAGTAGCTCGACTTGCGTGGGGTCGTTGATGTAGGGGACGTCCTTTATCAGGGTTCCGTCCCTGTCAAGAAACGCTGCTCGGTACTCCGGCACGGATACGCTGCTCGATTAGTGTGGTGCTAATGCCGGGTAGACGTGGCAGCGCGGTGATTGCCACCCCCCGCTCCAGCATCCACTGACCTTCCGCTGAGTGTACGATGTCGCATTCGCTGTCCTTGACGTACATGTCGGGCACGGTGCCTAGTGTAGCCCAAAGTTCAACGGGGGTGGGGCCATCAAACACATGCACGTGAGTGACGCAGCGGAGTGCCTCTAGCATCTTGCGGCGGTACACCAGGGGAGTGATGGGGCGATGCACCCCCTTCAATGCTGAGATGCTTGCATCACTGTTGAGAAACACTGTCAGCGTTCCCAAGGAGGCCGCGTGCTGCAAGAAGGTAACGTGCCCCGCGTGCAGCAGGTCAAAGCAGCCGTTAGTCCAAACTCTCTTCATCAAGTCCCCCATCAATCAACTCGCATAGAATGTGCGCAGCAACAATGTGCGCTTCCTGCACGCGGGCGGTAACCTCGCTGTCAATGTGCAGGGTGGCGGCGGCTACGCGGCTGAGCATGCTCTTGTTTCTACCAGTCATCGCCAGTGTGGGCACGCCGAGCTCGGTGGCGGCGCGGGCTGCTTCCACCACGTTGGCGCTGTTGCCACTGGTGCTGATACACATAAGCACGTCCCCCGGCCGAGCCAGCGCCCGTACCTGACGGCTAAACACATGCTCAAAACCATAGTCGTTGCCCACGGCAGTGAGTATTGAGGTGTCAGTTGTCAGCGCTACGGCGCGGAACCCCAGCCGTGGCCGCTGGAAGCGCCCCACCAGCTCAGCCGCTAGGTGCTGACAGTCCGCCGCGCTGCCCCCATTACCGCAGAGGTAGATGGTGCCCCCACGGTTGATGCAGCCAGCAAGCATGTGCGCCATGCTCTTAAGCAGCGTCCACTGCGCCCGCAGGCTTTCTACAGCGGCGCTATGCTCGGATAGTGTTCTTTCAAGCACTCGTTAATCTCCGTTGAAGTGATTACTGCTGTCCCCACGTGGGTGGTTGCCAGGGCTCCGGCAATGCTGCCCAATCTGCACGCGGCTTGTAGGGTGCGTCCGGCGGCAAGGCCCACCGTCATAGCGGCGAGGTAACTGTCCCCCGCCCCGGTGGGGTCCACAGCAGCCACCTTGTGCGCAGGGTAGAGCTTGCCGAACTCATCGCCCACGTAGTTGATTTCATACCCGGCGGCCCCCGCAGTGCGGACAATGGCTCGGTTGTTCAGCCACTTGGCAAGCTCTGCTGGAGATTGCTGTAGCGCAGCACACTCGGCCGCGTTGGCCTTGATGTACGTGGCGTTCTCATACCTAGCCCAGTTATCCCCCTTGGGGTCCACCAGCGTCAGCTTGCCGGTGCAGTAGTCTAGCATATTGGCTACGTGACGCAGAGCGCCCTTGCCGTAGTCGCTAAACACTACAACATCAGCGTGCTTGATCTGATCAATAAACAGGGCTAGCATATCCTCACTCTCATCTTCATCGAGGATATAGTCATCGTCCATGCGGGCACGCATCACTCCAGCAGTGAACACGCGGGTCTTTACCGTGTTGGCCGTGGTGACTTTGGTCACCACACTGCCAATTCCACTGGCGTATAGCGTGTCAAGCTCGGTGCGCTCTGCCTTTGCGGTGAGCAGCGTAACCTCACCGCCCATAGCGGCAATGTTCAACGCCACGTTGGCAGCGCCCCCAGCGTAGTGGATGCGCTGGTCAATGTCGTAGATGGGCAGCGGAGCCTCGGGGCAGAGGCGGGACACTTCGCAGTCCAGCCTCACGTCCTCCATGGAGTCACCCACCACTAGAATCTTTTTTCTCATTCTCAGCCTCCTGAGTCAGTTGCACAACTTCGCGGCGCAGGCGGGAGATGCGACGAATCAGCATCTCCTCCATAGCTGCGTAGTACTCACGTTGTTCGACGGCGGTTAGCCTGTCCCTCTCGGCTTGTTCTAGCGCCGCTGTTGCGATGCGCAAAGGCGTAGGCTTGCGTATCACGTCCATCAGACTTGTCATCACTTTCATCTTCTCCTACGGCAAGGTTGTTTCCAAGTAACGGGAATGTCAGCTTGGCGACGAGCAACGCACCCCGCCTGGAGTGCCCAGGCACATGGCCGATTCGGTCAGCCGCAATGTGGATACTCCCCACGGGGGGAATGTGTCTGCGCATGTGGTAGACGATGTAGGTTTTCATGCTTAGGGAGGGTGGCGGGGTTGCGTTGTGGTGGCAGTATGGCAGGCAGACTAGTCTAACCAATAGGGGGTTACCCTAAGTGGTTAGTCCTGCCCAACGTAGCGGGGAGTGGCGCAGCTACCGTGCATCTGCGTAGCAGCATCTGCGTCTGGGGCGCGTACCATTTCCCCACAATGGCGGCAGCGGTAGTGCTGGGTGAGGTCACCAAAGTAGCCCTCCACCTGCCAGTCAGCATTGCTAAGTAGCTGGGCAAGCGCAGCATCAGCCCTTGGGGTAACGGCGGGCTGCGGCACGGGCGGCGCTGCGGGCGCTGCGGCGGAGGGGTCGTACTCTGCCACGACCTCAATGTACTTTTGCAGAAAGTGCGCGGCTTTCTGCAAGTCCTTCAACCGCTCGGCAGGGGTGCTGTGCTTGTACTTCCAGCGCATCACGTACTTGGTGATTTGGTACTGGAATGGGTCCCACTTAAAGTGGACAGCCAAGTCCCAGTGCTGGAGTGCTGCGCCTGTTTGGCGGTAATGGTCGCCACCTACCTGCACTTCATTAGCGTTGCTCATTTGGTTCCTCTTCTATTGCACCAGTCACAAAATGCCAGCGTCCAGTCACACTCAGGCAACTCACGCCAGTTGATTGCTTCCCCCTCCCTGCGGGCGAGGTAAGCGTCACGCAGGGGTAGGGCAACCCGCTGCATAAACTCAGTTTTCATTGTGCTGTAGCTACTCACCAAATTCTCGCAGTCGAGCAAGAAGTCTTGGTAACGCTCGCCGGGTTGCAGCAGGGGCAGAGCTACGGTACTTTCACGGTAATAGTCATGCTCCTCAAACGGGGGCATGTCTAGAAACTGCTGCACCATCGGATTACCCGTGTAGGCGTGCCAGTTGTTGCTGAACTGCCTGTACACCCCCAGCGGCAGATCCGCGCCATGTGCCACCACCTCCTGCAACACGCTGAAGTGTACGGCGTTGGCTCCGTAGCAGCCCCAGAGAATGTCATTGCTACGGCAGGTAACCGTCATGTTCAAGCGGCCCCCGCGTCCATCAAAGTACACGGCGGTGTTGCAGGGGCGGTCCCGCCAGTCGCCCTCGAGGTCACTGCCGGGATCCCACATTTGGAGTACGGCTTGCCGGGTGGTGGGGTCGCGTCGCAGCATTTCAATAATCACGTGTAGCTGGTCGTACTCGCCGTCAACAAACCAGTTACGCCAGCGGGCCCCGTACGCGCCGTGAATGTGTCCGTCAGGCTCCGCATAGGTGGCGATGTTGCTGCTGAACTGCTTGAGCCACTGTACGTCGCTCTCACCAGCGAGCATCCACAGGGCCTCCATCAAATGGAATACGGCGTTGGCATCCCGCTGGGGGTTGAACAATACCCGCTGCTGGGGGTGCAGATAGGTAGTCACTACCGGACCGGGAGCCACCAGCACGGGGCCGTTACGGCTGTTCTCCTTTACGCCGGACACCCGCAGGTAGTGCCAAGCGTCAGCAAACGCGGTGTTCACGTTTCTGGCAGTTATGGTGTGAATCATCTCTCTGCGCCTTCCATGGCAAGCAGTTGTTGAATCATGCTCTCGGGACGCCAGTAGTTAGGTCCCTTTTCCACCTTGCCGGTGGCGTTGTTGATGATAGGCTTGCCGTCCTCCCCCAGCTTGGACATATTGCTGGCCATGATAATGTTGAGCACCTTCTCGATTGGGATGCCGTGGCGTATAGCCTCACTGGCGCAGTAGACGATGATGTCCCCCACCCAGTCAGCAAAGTCTTCAAGCTCTCGTACGGTGTCGTACTCATTAACCTCGGCCAGCAGCATGTCTCTAAACTGGCGTAGGCGTAGACTGTTGGGCATTACCGGCACCGCAGGCTCCGGCATACCGAACACGCGGTTAAACTCTTGCACTCTTTGGAAGAACTGGGACATACTTGTTCCTAACGTGTCCGTTGAGATATGTGACGTTGCACCACTTGCTGAATTCACACAAGCAGTTTTGAAAGTCCTGGTTGCTGATGCGGGGCACCTCCGGGTTGATGAGTGGGTCAGTTGCCTCGCGGCACGTAGCAAGGTCTGTGTGGTAGCGGCTGGCGCTTGTATTCAGGTGGTTGTGGTGGAAAAACCAGCTCAGCCCCCGCAGGCTCCCCGGTCCGGGGGCTGACCATGTCCACCAGTCCGCTGCGTCGTGCAGGGGGTGGCCGTGCGTGTTTTTCATGTCCGCAACTACCTGCGCAGAGAGGAAGCTACCTAGCCCATCAATGTTAGAGAGCCATGTGTACGCATCCTCCAGTGTGGAGTGGGTGCCTGCCCACTGTGCCTGCGCAACGCGGGCGGCTACGTGGTCAAATACGTAGTCCAACTTGTCCATTTTGCGTCCACACGTGCTGACCGTGTAGGCGCTGGTAAACACCTTGGCGTGGGTGTAGCGGCGGTCCTTAAGCCGGTCTCGCATCCGCGCTGGGGTCTCGCAGTTGAGAATGTCCTCCAAGCTATCAGGCCAGTTGATGAGCCGCGCCACCACAAAGCGCCACGCGGGATCGGTGCCACGGTTCCAGTACCTGCGCACCCAGCGGGTTACCTTGTCGTCCTCCCTATGCACGTTGCAGAAGCGCACGGTGCGGAACACCTTGTCCTCACTCCAGGGTGGGGGCACGCCCTGCTCCCGCTGCTGGCGGATGCGCCAGCGCTCGTTTATCCAGTAGGCAAGCTCAGTCTGTAGCATGGTTGCGGGCCTTTTTCCATTGGATGGTCACGTCAGTACGAGTGCCGCCGCCCCACGCAGTCTTGGTTTCTTTCTCCACAACCTTGACGTAGGGGGTGTGCAGCGCGGCTAGCAGGCGGGCAGCGTCAGTCTGTAAAGTGGGGGTACGGTACGTTGAGCAGCCCCCGGCAGCGTCACTCCCCTCGGCTTGGTTGTTGCACCAATTGTTCAGCACCAGGGTGTCCCGCCCCAGCTTGAGTAGTTGCAGGCTAACGTGGAAGTCCTCCATCACCGGCATGGGGGCAAACGTCACCTTGTGGGTGCGCAAAAACTCACGGTCATACCCCAGCACGCGCATGATGCGTGTGTTGAGCATGAATGGCTCCGTGTTGCGGTTACCACCCTCTCTGGGGGCAATGCCCACGTGCGGAAAACGGTCCAGCATACCCTCAAGCTGCGCCAGCATGCGGCCGAGCTCAAACGGCACCAGAGGACGGAACTTGGTGGGGTCATCATTACGACGGGCAAAGAAGTGTAGGTCATCATCCAGCATGCAGACAAAGCGACTCTTCCACACCTCGTTATGAATGAGGTAGTCCCGCGTGGGGGCTACGGTCTGTATCTCTGGCGGTAGTACATGCACCGGGCCATGATACCAGTTGTAGAGCTGATGTTCGCGGTGCTGCACAATCAGTACAGGCAGCAACCCGTCCGCCACCAGGGCGTTCAGGGTATGCTGCCTGCTCTGCTGTGGACGACCGTAGGTTGGAATTACGATGTCCATTTACTTGCCGTCAGTCGATCACTTCTTCCACGGCCAGGGCGTCCACCTCTACCTCAGCGGCGGTGGGAGCTGCGGCGGTGGCAGCGGCCTTCTTGGCACGCGGGGCCTTAGGAGCCTTGGGCTCCTTGGGGGCACGCTCCTTCTTCACCACCAGTTTGGGGTCGTACCCCTCGATGGAGATAAAGCCGTGCGCAGCGTCGTACACCAAGTTGGGGGTGGCGGCGTCGCCCACCGCGTCGAGGAAGGCTTGCACTGTCATCCCATCCGCGTACTGTGCGAATACTGCGTGCGCCTTGCTGCCCGGACGCTTGGGGTTGCCCTCGCACTTGAGGGTAATCAGCGCGTCTAGCGCCACGCCCTTGGGCCCACGGGCACCAATGGGCGCTCCACGCTTGGAGGATGCAGCCGGTGCGTCTGCCGCTGCGGGGGTAGAAGCCGTCGGCGCGGTCTTCACTTGCTTCTTAGCCATGATTTCAGGTTTTCCTTCTAACACAAACGCTGGCACGGGGCGACGTGTCCAGCCACTTTGCTCTACCTTTCGCCCCAGGTAGTATGCTCGGTAGGCAGCTACGCTGTCCCCGGCAATCTTAAATTCGTCTGGCATAGCCTGCGGAGGCTCGGTCCAGTGCGCTTGCGGAAACTCCTGTGGAGTGAAGTAGGGTACTATGTCGATTACTCCACTGCTTTTGTGAGCGTGTCCGTAGCGGTACTCAAACTCCTTGCCCAGCCACAGTCCATGCGCGTACAGCCACTGGAAGCTCTCTACGCTCTCACCAGCCCACAACACACTTGGATGATTGGCGTGTGTAGGCCGATACATCTCCGGTACCCAGCAGCCGTGGCGATGACACACAGTGCTCAAAATCTGAGCAGTCTCCAGCACCATCTTCACCACATGCTTGTCGTGCATCATTTCTGCGGCACGGCGCGGATTTTTGTCAAGGTAAAAGATATTCACGGTGTAACTAGTGCTGCTGAGAGGTAATTATGCCCATTTGAGTTTCCAAAGCAAATTGTTTTTTGCAATGGGACTCACGTCCCCATAGCGCGGGGCTATGGGCGCTGCATGCCCTTGAGCAGAGTTAGGAAGCTACTCTGCGTGGAGTCCTTGGCGTTGAGCACGCGCAGCACGCGTTGGTCAACCGTGTCCTTGGCAATTATGCGGTGTACGATTACTGTGTCGGCCCTCTGTCCCTGCCTCCAGATGCGGTCAATGGTTTGGCTATAGTCTTGTAAGTTCCACGTCAGGCCAAACATCACCACGTTGCGGCACTTGTTTTGCAATCCGTCAATGCCAAGGCTGATGCTGGTGAATTGCCCCAGCCCCATCTGCACAAAGCCGCCCGCGAATAGGCTGATGTTGGTGGCGTCCTGGGTGGCGCTACCGCCAGTGAGCAGCACCGCATTGGGGAATGCTTTGCGCAGCTTTTCTAAGTCTGGCTTAAACTCGTACACCACCAGCAAGCTCTCCCCACTCAGCTCCTCAACAAGGTCTTTTAGAGCGTCAATCTTGGCGTCGTGTATGTCAGTCCACGTGCCGTCGCCCGCGTTAGTGAATAGGCATCCATTAGCAATCTGGCGGCATTTGCTGGTCGCCACCGCAGCGTTAGCGGCCACCACCAGTTCTTTATCTAGCGTGGCGAGCATGTGCTCCTCCATCTGCGCGTATTGCTTGCGTGCGTTTTCAGGTAGGTCAATTAAGATGTCATTAAATATTAGCTCAGGCATATCAAGATTGCCCTCACGGTCCAATACTAGGGTGAGGGGAGCAATCTTGCCCGCAATTTCATCCGCAGCCCAGGCGTGCGGGGCCAGGGTGTAGCCCATGCGGTCAGTGGGGTAGAAGTATTTGGTCTTGTAGTGCGTTATGAACCTACCCAGTGCAGCGCCCTCATCTAACACGTAAATTTGTCCAAATAGGTCTAACAGCCCGTTGGGGGTGAAGCTTCCTGTAAGAATGTATCGGCGCTTAAAGTGTTGAATGAACTTGCGCACTCTCTTAAACCGCTGAGTGCCAGTGTTCTTAAACTTGGTGGACTCGTCGACAATCAGTACGTCGAAGTGCTGCCGCAGCCAAGCAAGATGCTCGGGCGTGTCAAGCCACTCCAAACCCTCTGGGTTAATGCAGTAGATGTCTGCGTCTATGTTGTGGAAGTTCTTTACGCGATCCTTGCCATGCAGTATCTGCACGCGTAGGTCAGCAAACTCGGCCCAGTCATTTTTCTGCTTAGGCCACACGTTGTAGATCACACGCAGGGGAGCAATCACCAGCGTGCGTTTAATCAATCGTTTGTCGCGCAGTATCTTTACTATCGCGTAACTGATAGTGGTCTTGCCCATGCCAGGACGCAGCAGAAAGCCCGCGCACGCCTGAGCTATTCCAAGTTTAACCGCCTGTTGCTGATATGAGCGCGGTTGCCAGGAACGCAATTCCGTCGTCGACATTGTCAATCACTCCTACAGGGAAGCCCTGTTGCTCAAGTTCCGCAATCCGTACCAGTTGTAGGGGTCTAGGCTTGCCACCGGGGCGCTTAAATTCTATCAAGGCTGTGCGGCCGCGAAACAAAAATAGGTCGTCTGGATAGCCCGCAGTACCCTGCGGGGTCAGCTTTAGGCAGAGCACGCCCTTAGAGCGTGCCCAAGACCTTACCTTCCTTTCTATGTAACTTTCAAGCACCGAATTGACAAGGTCCGCCTTGGGCCTTGGCGTAGTCACAAAACCGGCAGTAGAAGCCAGGGCGCGGGGCGCAGATTTGGTCACGCTGCATGGTACTGATGCGGTCAATCCACAGGGCCTTGAGCTTTTCAAAGCCGCTCTGGCTACTCACCACCAGCCGCTGCGGGGGTGCAGTGTCCTCCAGGTAGTAGGTGGTGACGCGCACCTCATCTGCTAGCCACGCCCGCATACCGAACATTGCATAGAGCTTGCGCTGGTCTCCGTGGGTGTCCTTGGGCTTGCCGCTTTTCCACTCACCTACCTCCAGCACTCCGGTATCAGTGGCATGGGGCTTGGTGTAGCGCACGGCGTCCAGCACGGCCACACAGGCAGCGTACTTGCTCTGTGGAGCACACAGGTACCACTCAGCGTCAAAGGCCAGCTTCTTTTCGGTGTGTCGGTCTCCGTTGGGGTGGTTGCGGTATGCGTCCAGTATGGGGATGTACTTCTTATCAATGTCGGGGTGCAGTACGCTGGGCTCCCCACCTTTGATGTATTGCTCTACCGTGTCGTGCATCTGCAACCCACGGGCGGCGGCAGGCCCGGGCGGGCGGCGCGGCAACTTCATGCGGCTCTGGAAGTTCCACTTTGCGGGGCACTGGTTGTACGATTCCCACTGGCTGAAGCTCCAGCGGAAAGGCGGCTTTACGTTAAGCTCTACGGTGTCAGTCATTATCTTTGTACCCCACAATTTCGCCCCAGTTGGGGCCGGTATACCCTTCAGACATGAAGGGAACGTCAAACCTATCCGCATTCATGGCGAGCCGCAGGCGGCGCATAGCCCCGGCAGCATCATCCATTGGGGCGGATATGTTTATTTCATCATGCACGGCGGCTAGCAGCACGTCACCTGGGGCGCGGGTACGGTCCCAGTCTATCATCGCTTGCTTAGTCTGGTCCGCCGCACTGCCTTGGATAAGGTAGTTGAGCAACTTGTAACTGAGATCCCGTGCCGGGTCAGGCTCACGGTAATACACTCGCCCACCCCAAGTTCGAATAAACTGGCCTCGCTTCCCTCGGTTGCGAGTATCGTAACTGAGTTGTTGGACTTCCGGCAGAGCTGCATAGTAAGCGTCTCGCACGCGCTTGCCTTCTTCTTGATCAACTCCCAGGGCAGCACTAAGGTTTGGCACTCCGCGTCCATACATGATTCCAAAGCCAGTAATCTTGACGTACTTGCGGGGCATGTCAATGTTAAGGAGCTCCTTAATCATCCTCTGCACAGCGACGTGAGGGTCTGTGGTGGGGTCAAGACGGAAGGCATCGTAGAGCCGCCCCTCGGCAAAGTGGGCCATAATACGCATCTCCTGCGCACTAAAGTCTCGCTTGAGCCACACATGCCCCTCCTCGGGTAGCAGGTACCTCCGCATAATCATGGGTGGGGGTAGGCCCTCAGGTATCACCAAACCTTCAAATTCATTCGGTGGGTTCTGCAGGTTGGGGTTGCGGCAACTCATCCGCCCCGTGCGGGTGCCGGACATGTCTCCGTCCGTGCCTTTGTCACCCCGTACCTGATTCCACTGTGGGTGTAGGCGTCCGCCCTCCCGGCTGGCTTGGTACAGCCAGGGTTCGGCAAACGTGCCAAGACACGTTTGCAGCACGCCCCTGTAGGCAAGGTAGGCCAGCAGCGCGGGGTCTTTAACGCGTCCAACAAGGTTCTTACGGCTTGTGGAGCGCTTGCCCGTGGGGGTTAGCACCCACTGGGTAACTTGGCCCGCACGGTCCAACGCGGCGGCAAGCTCAGCGTCAGAGTCGATATTAAAGTCGCCCAGCGTTTTGTATACATAATGCTCGGCTTTGAGCTTGGCGGCGGTGTACACCTTGATGTCTGCCTCTAGCCGCTCCATGTCAAGGCGCACGCCACGCTCACTACTGGCGCTTAGCACGGGGGCCAAGTGCTGCTCGCGGCGGTAGGGCTCCAGCATACCGGCCTGCAGAATGCGGGGGTACAGCGCGTCAAACAGGGCGCGGGTACGGTCAGTGTCTCCTACAGCGTACTTGCCAACCAGTCCACCCGGCGCTTTGCAGATGTAGGCCCCCCAGTCAGACTTCTTGGCTCCGGGCACGTTAGCCAGCACCCAAGCCATAACGTCATCCCGCTCGTCGGGGGGCAGGCCCAGTATGCGCTCAGCACTCGGCTTGAGGCTGAATGTTAAGGCGTACGGATCAGCAAGGAATAGTAGGTACTGCGTGTCGTGTACCTTGAGAGGGTCTTTCTGCGTATAGCCGAAGTACTCGCGCAAAATGGCGGCTTCAAATGGCGCGTTGTGGGCGAGGTAGCCCTCTTTGTCCTCGTGCAGGGCGGTGAGCAGCGTGGCCTTGGCCTGCTCAAACGAGCAGTTATTCTCCGTAGGATGCCCCCACGCGTGGTAGGTGGACTCTTCTCCTTCCCGTTTAATTGATACGCCCACCGGGCGCGGCGGTGCATAGATGGGGTTACCCACTATCCCTTCAGTTTCAAAGTCAATGGTAAGCACTCGAGTTCCTTGTAAAAAGCCCCCACTCACCGGCAACTGCTTATCGAGATGGTGAGTGGGGGCAGGGGCATGTCTATGTGCTGCGTGGCGTCCGCACTGAGCGGATTGTGGGCCAGGGAGGAGACAACCCCGCCACGCTAGACCATCCCCAAAACCTTAGAACTTCTTGCCCTTGGCGGGCGCGGCCACCTTGGCAGGCGGTGCGTCGTCCTCGTCAGCAGTCTCGGCGTAGGGCTCCAGCGCCACAAGCTGCGCTCCATCCATACGGGACTTGATGGCCTGCAAGTGCTCCATGCTAGGCACCACACGCATAGCCCGGAAGTTGACCTTGAATTGCGTTTTGGCATCGGGCACCACGCTAATTTCGCACACGGCGGCATACGTGGGCATCTGCGTGCTGGCGGTCAGCGTATTCACGTAGCTGCTGTAGTTCTTCACACTGGTGACGGGCAAGTCCAGCACAGCCATCTCTGCGGCGCGGAGTGCGTCTGGCCCCTGTTCCATGGCGTGCCCTGGCAGCAGCACAAGGCGGCGGGTCTGCTTGCAGGCCTTGCCTCGGCCGCCGTTGGGGTCGCTGCCCCACTCGTCGTGGGGGCATCCGGCACAGGTGGAGTTGGCCGGTTTGCTGACGTTGCTGTGCGGCACCATGCCCTCGTCATCCATGCTGAGGGCAAAGCAGTTCGGATTGACGATGTTGTTAGGGTCGTACCGTCCGGCGTACCACACGTTACGGAAGCTGGCGCAGAGCACAATGGCTTCCATCTTGTTACCGGCTACGGGTTGGCCCGCGTAGGTCATAACGCCGCTCTTAAGGCCAATGCGGCCCAGGGCGGGGCGCTCCTTAGCGGCGGCGGCTTTGGCCTCAGCCGCCAGGGCGGCAAGCACGTCGTTGGGCAGGGCAAGCGCAGAGGCTTGGGTAGTGACAATCTCGCTCATGGTTCAAACTCCTGATTTTGACAACTTGTACACCGGGAACTTCTCAACCCCCGGTACGTCTACGCCGGCGTCCCAGCGTTCTTTGCAGGCGGTGTTACCCACCCGCTTGTGGAGCAGGCTAAAGTCACCCGACTCCAGAATGTGCTTGTAAAGCACGTCCCAGTCCTTTACGGCGGGCACGTACTCTGGCACGGTGGGGATAGCAAGACGCACCAGCTTGCCTCCAATGGCTGTGAGTTGCTGCTCACGCATCTCCTTTATCAAAGTAGCCTCGGCGCGAGACTCTTCATCTTTCAAATCCTTGGCTACCTTGTCGGCATCAAGGCGCTTGGCCCGCGTGGTCCAGTAGTGGTCGGCCAGTTGGGCAAGTTCAGTGGCAGTTAAGGACACTGTGTATTTCTCCGGCTATGATAGAGAGCACACTCTCTCCATCGGTTGGCGTGTGCATGAATACAAGGCGCTGCAACCAGTCTATTAAGTCTGGCCCGCAGGGCTGGTAGCTGGCATCTAACACCCGGGCGGCGCTGAGTGTGGGGATGCTATCCGCTGCATCCACCGTATACTCAACACTCAGGGTAACGCCAGCGTACTCGTACAGGTGGGTGGGCATCAAGCAAGCTCGTCAGCCAGGGTGGTAGCGGCGTCCCACAACCCAGCGTTGATGCCAGCTACGGCGCTTACACGCTCAACGCCACGCACGGTGGTGCGTCGGTTGTATCCACGGCTGCGCTGTTCCCAGCCGCCGTACACCACGTTCTCCTGCACGCGGTTGTAGATGTTCCACAGGGTAGGCTCCTCGTCTTCGGGGCGGCGGCAGGTAAGTACGTCCTGCACGGTAAACTTCGGTAGCGTGGTGCCATACCGCAGCTTGATGCCCACATTAGCCAGCCGGTACTGCTGCTCGGGCAATAGGTGGATGCTCTTAAAGCGGTCCATGTTGTCGAGCATTACGGGGAAGCTCTCCGTCACTACGCGGGTGCAGCCGTCAATAACCTCGCTGGTGGTTTGGCTGGTTACCGTGTGGCGGATCTTAAACCCGGCAATCTGGTTGCCAACAATCAACCCGTTGCTGCACACAAAGCGGAAGAATCCTGCCCGCAAGTGATAGGCGGCGGTGCCGTCGTGTGCGTTGATGAGGATTACCTCCGGCACTCCGTCCCGCAGCACCTGCGTACTGTCAAAGTGCTCGAGCTTCCGCAGGCGGAGCATGTGCTTGGTGTAGGGGTCACGGTCGGCGGCGCGGGCGCGTTGTTGGCTGGCCTCGTACACGCCCCAGCCACTGTCCAACAGGGCGTTGAGGGGCTCGATTGTGGGCACGTACAGGTACTTAGGCCCCCGGCTTGCGTGCGCTTGAGGGGCAAACACCGCAGGGCACACTTGCTGGATGCCTGCCAACGTCAGCGGCTGGCCGGTGCGCAGCACGCGCGGAGAGGTGAGAATGGGACGCATGATGTAACTTTCCTTCTTGGTTAACTAGGACTACTGCCACTGCGGCAGCATAGCTATTTTGCGCTTTTGACTTACCCGTGCCATAGGGGTTTACCCTAGGGTGCGCTGCGGGACTTTTCAACTTGCTTGAGTAACAGCGGGCCAGCGGTGTAGACCCAGTGGTACTTGTATCGCGCGCCGGGGTCGGTGCGCTTGGTGCGCTTGACCCAGCCTGATTGCTCGGCGTACTTCAGCGAGTGGCCGATGTTGTTGGGTTTCATGCCCCATTTGATGCCGATGTCGTGAGCAGTCAATTCTTCGTCAGGGTTGCGGGCGAAGAAGACGGCGACGTGGGTGACGATGCTCACTCTTTGACCCCATGCACCGGCTCACAGTAGCAGTAGCCCGGAGCGCACGAAGGGTTGCAAGGATTCTGTGGCTCTGCCAGCGCGGCCTTGAGGGCTTCGTAAACGTCTCTGTGCAGCACTTCGCCAGTGTTCTCGTAGTGCTTCATTCCAAAATTCTCCAACGCCTCCAGCGTCTGCTGGCCGGTGGTTTCAAGTTGCTTGATCCTGCTGGCCTGTCGTGCCGCAACACGCCCCCAAAACCCCGGCTCCTGCGGCTCTACCAGCGCGGCCTTGAGGGTGGTGATTGGCTTCTCGGCTGAATCAGCAGCATCGTTCGCATAGCCCCATCCGGTGACGTGTTCACCCCCAATGTTGTAGATGGCGTTTTGCAGTAGCTCCAACGCCTCCAGCGCCTGCTCCACCACGGCGCGGTCAATTGTGATCTTGGTCATGTCATGTTCCTTCCTTCTTCGTATTGCTCTCGTTGATCCATCGAGTGATGAATCCAAACGTCATCGACTTGATCGTCTTCGGTCGGCTTGCACCAGCAGTTCTTGCTGGCAACGTGTTCACGCAGGTCGTTGAGCGGGACAACGTGGAGGGCTTCCTGTAGGGTGATCATTTCATGCTCCTTCCAATCTCAGCCGCAGCCCTGACGATGGCGCGGCGGGTGGCGGCGAGGGGGTCGCCGGACAAACGCTCGACGCCATCAAGATGCGATGGCACGAATACCCGCAGCCCGTCAGACCATTCCTCAATGACCGGCATAAGCCGCAACTTCACCGCCAGCCGCAGCGCATCGCCGTCGTCGGTGAGTGGGTTCCATTCCCGCGTTGAACCGGGCGTGTCGCTGTGCGTAACAACAGCGTCGGCGTCAATCCAGTAGTAAATCCCAGCCGCCTTCGCAGCGGCCTCAAGCAGTTCACGGTCTGTCTCGTTCATACTTCTTCCTCCAGCGGTACGTCCCGCCATTCGCCCGGAATAGCAGGGCCAGGATAAGGCGGCTCCCACCACTGCTGAAGAACGCGGATGGTCTTGGAATAGCCGTCTCCGCAAGGCACTTCGCGCTCCACAAAGCGCAGCTTGTTTGTCGGGGTCATGTGTTTTCCTCCACCGCCTTGATGGCGTCAAAGTAAGTCTCGCCACGCGGGCGGGGATCGCGGTAGCCGTCCACCTTGCACCGCTGCTGCGGCAGCAAGATCGTGGGGTGCGCTTTGGGTCGAACGCGTTTGCACTCGGGGCAGAGCACTCCATGCTTGAGGCGGTGTTCACGCTTGGAGCTGCGTAGATCGCGGCACAAATCCCCGTAGTCGCTCATTTCCCCTCCTCCACCGACTTAATGGCAGCGTCAACGATCTGCATTTGCTGATTCAGCTTCTCGAACGAGTAGTCGTTCATCTGCACATCGCACCAGCAGTGGTGCAGAAACAGGCCTGTGCTTTTCAACGCCTCCAGCATCGCATCGCGCTGGGCCTCAAGCCTTTCAGCCATAGGAATCAGTTTGTCCAGCTCAGTGTTCTGGCCCTCAATGTGCTTGCGGAATTTCTCGTTCTCCGCATGAAGGCGGCGCAGTTCGGTGGCGGCTTCTTTGTGCCATGCATCACTAATCGACACTTCTAACGCATCAGCCAGCCGCAGGGCTTCACTCTTCTCAGTCATGCCAACACCCCCACAAGAAAAGCAATCACGCCGACAATGATGATGGCCTTCACGCTCCTCAGGACGATGGAACCAATACCCACGGGGGCATCATCAGCGCCCACTTCTGTTGCAGCTTCCGCTGCCTCGGGAAAGCGGCCCTGCTGGTCACAGCCCTTGGGTAGGCGACGGACGGTAGGCTCTGTGCCGTCGTCGAAGAGGTAGGTTGTTGTCTCGTCTTTCACTGCTTGCTCTAGTATGGTAAGGGCCTCTAGCACTAGAGGGGCGTGCACTGCGGTGGACGTGCTGTAAATCCACCGTAGCTGGGCAACCAGAGCCAGCGCACGGGGCGCGGGGGTTACGGGTTGCCCAGCAGACACGTCAGGTGCCCCGTGGTGGCGTTAATTTGCCCCCACTAAGGGGGTAGTAGCCATGTGGGCATACAAAGCGTCCTGTGCTTGCTGCTCTGTGGACTTCAACAAGCCGTCATGCTCCAGGTATCCTCCCACGTAGGTGATAGCCCAGTTGTCCACGTCAATCAGGACGCAGCCAGCGTCCCCGTGGCTGTCCTTGGCGGTGAGCAGGTGGTCACTGTTCCACACGCCAATGCCCATGCAGGTGGCAGGGTCAGCTTGCGCTAGCGTACATTCCTGCACCAGCCGAGCGCTGGTGCAGTCAACGTCTCCGCTGCGGCCACGCATGCGGTTAATCAGCTGGTTGACAATCTGCGGTGCTTTGTCCCCCAGCCAGTGGCAATACACCACGGGGCCGAATCTGCCACTCTTGGCTGAGTGGCACTGCATCAGTACACGGTCGCCCATCTCAAGCCTCCGTGGTGGTGGGTTGCTCAGCCACGTACTCCACCAGTTTGACGCTGGCAGGCACCACGCGGACGTTGTACTCTACGCTGCGCTTCTCGGCCAGCTTGAGCTCGGCATCTCCGTGCCACCAGCCGCTCACGGGGCGGGCACGGTCCAGCACCTTGGTAAGGGTGTCAAGCTCAGCGGGGGTAAGGTCCACGGCAGCGCGGCAGTCGTAGCCCAGGTCAAGGTAAACTCGCATATCAGCAAACTCCTCAGGTTGAAACTAGAACGCCTGCACCTTGCAGGCAAAGCCATTGTGCAGTGTTGATTAGTCTGCACAATAGGGGTAAACACCTAGTACGGGTCGTAGTTGGTGTGGGCGTTGAGCAGCTCCTCCTCCAGCCGCTCACGGTCATAGTCCGTCATCTTCCGCTCCAGCCAGGGGGCGGGGCGGCCGCGCCGGTCAAGCACCGTAAAGTCAATCTCGGTGTAGCCCCAGTAGTCAAGGTCACTAGGGGCGTTCCAGCTCATGCGCCCGGGCACTACAAGCACGGTGGCGTCCACACGGCAGGGGATGCCGCAAATGCGTGTTTCAAGCAACATGGTGGTGTCACCCTCTCCGCATGGAGGCAGCGTCAACCGCCTGCGCGGGGGTGAACACTGGCACTAGGTTGGACTTGTGCATGGCCGCGATGCCGATGCACTCTGTGCCCGTGTACCTGTCCGGCGTGGGGCGTGGAGCGTAGGTAGTGTCAGCCGCCTGGAGGCTCGCGGGGCGCTCAGTTACCCGGAGCAACGGCTTAGTCACCACTGCGGTGGCGGGTACGTCCCGGGGGCGGAACCCCGCGCTGCGGTACTTGCCAGCGTAGGTCATTCTCTACCCTCAGCAACTCGCTGGGCTAGCTGCTCGCACAAGTCGAGCAGGGCTTCGGCCTCGGTGGGGCCACGCCCGGTGGGGCCGTTGGCTTCCTCGTCGCCCTGGACGAACGCCACCCAGTCCCATTGCCGCGTGGGCACGGGTGGAGCAATGCAGCGCGTCACTATCATGCCTGCCCCGCGTAGGTGATGAACATGACAACGCTGGAGCAGCGCGGGCGGAGCTCGAGTTGGTCGCCATGGTCGTACACGGCGCAGGGGCGGCCGCTCCAACACATCAGCGCCTTGGCGCGGCGCACAAGGCTCCGGCGGGTGAGGGCGGGCGGCGTGGCGAGGAATGCCCGCCGCACCCAGGCGTAGTTAGCCGCGCCGCCAAAGGTGTCAGTCACCTCGACTATCCAAGAGTCTTTTAGCATTCTACACACTCCTTACTGTCAACTAGAACCCTGGCGGCTTTGCCAGTAAGGGTATTGTGGCGCAGCGACTGTTTGGAAGTACTGGGGTTTACCCTAAGCTATCTTCTTAATGGGGGTGGGGGTACACTAAAGCAAAGGCCCAGTCCCCGGGGTGAGGGGACTGGGCCTTTCAGACCTCCGGCTTCACCGGAGATGGGACTAGTACGGGGAGCGTGCTCTGGCTGGAGCGCCCCCATTATAGCGTGCGCAGGCCCGCACGCAAGGGGATTGTAGACTGTGTTAACGTTCAATGAGATAAGCCTGTCGTTTAAGAACCACAGGGAGGAGAAGCAGTTCCCCGGCATCGGCCGTGTGTGGGACTACTTAGCCCAGCGTGGGGTGAGCAGGGCGGTTGCCGACCAGTGCGGCCTGCACGTGATGCAAGCCGTTGAGCTGATTGCCGCTGCGCGGCGCAGCACGCAGGTCAACGCGGCGGATAACCGGGCGGCAGTGGTCTTCCCACACTTTAAGCTGGGGGACAAGGACCAGGTTATTGAGTGGTGGAGCGCACGCCTTGTGCCGCTGATGGACAAGGTGGAGCTGCGGGTGGTCACCAGCTTTGCTGACGTGGTGGACGCCAGCAAGGCACGCACTCCGGGCAAGATGTTTTGCCCACCTAACGAAAGCCCCCACGCCTATCTGCCCCCAGTGTACGACTGGCGGAAGCTCGCCAGTGGGGATAGGGTGTACATTCACGAGTCGTGCATCAAAGCAATCAACGGCGCGGTGCTCGGCGTACCCAGCGTGGGGTTGAATGGCGTGTGGGGCTGGAGCAGCCGCAAGCATAACATCGCCCTGGTGGAGGAGTTGAAGGACCTGCCGTGGAAGGCACTACAGCTCCAGCCCGTAATCGTGTTCGACAGCAACGCGTGGGATAACTGGCAGGTGCAAGCGGCTGAGAATGCGCTTGCCACCAAGCTGATGGAGATTACCGGGCGTCAAGCTGTGGCCCTACGGGTGCCGAAAGCGGAGGGTGGTGAGGACCAAGGCTTTGACGACTACCGCGCCCGGGTGGGGGACGCGCAGGCGCTGGAGTTTCTACAGGGTGAAGGAACACCCGTTGACATTAGCGAGTACCACCAGATGATGCTACAGCTCAGTAGCGAGGTGTGCGTGGTGCGAGAGCTGGGCCGTATTGCCGACCAAGCCACCGGCGACCTGATGACCCGCGCCGTGTTTACTGATGTGAACTACGCGCACTTTACCGTGGAGGTTGAGGACGGCGAGCGCACGCGGCAGGTGAATGTGCCCCGCGTATGGCTGAGCAGTGTTGATCGTGTAGAGGCCCAAAGCCTTGAGTACAGCCCGGGTAAGGGCAGGTTAATCATGGGTGACCGTGGCGGGCTACCTAACTTGAACCTGTGGCGCGGCATGGGCCTAGACCCCGAGCCAGGGGACGTTGACCCCTGGCTGGAGCTGTTGGCCAATAACGTGGACAACGATGAGCTACGGCAGTGGATAGTGGCGTGGTGCGCTTATCCACTACAGAACCCTGGCAAGAAGTTGAACAGCTATGTGTTGATGTTTGGCCCCAGCGGCACGGGGAAAAATCTGTTTTTCAAACCGCTACATGCCATCTACGGTGGGAATGCCGTAATCGTTGATACGGATGCGCTTAAAAGTACGTTCACCAGCTACTATGCGCAGCGGCAGTTTGTACACGCGGATGAGTTGGTACGCGCCCGTGGGGAGGAGGACATGGTGAGCCAACGGGTCAAGGCTCTCGTCACTCAGGAAATGCTGAAGGTTAACCGCAAGGGTCAGCCCGAGTATGAGATAGCTAACCACGTGAATCTTGTCATTACGAGCAACTACTGGGATTGTGTGAAGCTCGACCAAGACGATAGACGTGCTTGCGTGGTGCGTTGGGGCGTGGGGGGAGTTGACAGGCGGGGGGACCAAGCCTACTGGCAGAGGTATGTTAAGTGGGCGGAGAATGGGTGGGGACCCTCCGCGCTCTACAATTATCTGCTAGGGGTGGACATTAGTTGGTTTGACCCCGCCGCGTGGGCACCCGCTACGTCATGGAAAGAAGAAGTTAAGTCCGCCACCATGTCCCCCATGGAGGCCTGGGTGGCGGACCTCTACGCTGACCCCGAAGCCGTGCTGCCCCTGCCCGGGCAGAGCAAAGCGGTGTGGACCGCTAAGGAACTTGCCGTGCTCTACTACGGAGAGAGTGAGGCGGAACTTTCACCCGGCAAGGTTAAGAGCTTGTCAAACGCGCTGCGGAATGGGGGGTTCCAACAGGCGCACGGCGGCAAGTTGATTAAGAGGCCCAGCACGGGGCAGCCCGAGCGGTTCTGGGTCGTACAGGGTAGGGACAAGGAGTGGGATAGCGGTGCTGTGAACGCGCACCTCAAAAAGTTGGGGTGGTAACATCGCGAGTAACAGTGGTAACATCACTAAATAATGTGATGTTACCTGCTAAGTGCTTGTTTTGCAAGGGGTTTTGGGCACAGTAACAGTGGTAACAGTAAATTAGACGGGTTGTGTCTATGTGTGGCATGCAATGTATTCTTTTAATGTCTGTATCATATACACCCCCATATAAAGCGCTATGGCACCCCCACTGTTACCGTATACCACTGTTACCTGCCCCCGCCACGGATAGGTGTTGTGTTGCTTGAGCGCAACAGGTTGGTATCTAGAGCGTGCTCCGGTGTGGTGCGCGTGTTACCGGCTCAGGTTTTCGGTGTTAAATGACTTTGTATACAAAAACTGGGCAGAAAACCCCCGCTTTAGGCACTTTATTTCCAAAACAATGACCTTCCCACCGAGCGCCGAGGTCTTGGTTTCCAAAACAATGACCCACCCCACCGAGCGGCTGAACACCTGGAGCTGAGGTCTTAAACGCCCGCGCACGCGTATATGGACCTCGAACGCAGGCCTAAAAGTCTAAGAGTCTTGGACTCGGGTCGTCAGGTCTCGCAGTCAAGTCGTCGGTCGTCCTCCTCGGTCGTCGGTCGTCAGGTCAGCGTCCTCGGTCGTCGGTCGTCAGGTCAGCGTCCTCGGGGGGCAGGGCAGGGCAGGGCAGGGCAGGGCAGGGCAGGGCAGGGCAGGGCAGGGCAGGGCAGGGCAGGGCAGGGCAGGGGTCAGGTGCCCACAAAACAAAGCCCCCTAGGGGTTACCCTAGGGGGCCAAAAAACAAAGGCCCCTAGGGGGCCGTGGGGTCGTCAGGTCAGTACATCATCACTGCGAAAAACACTGCAAGTGCCACAATGGCCCCCAGCGCGGTGAGCATACACTTCTCGTTCTCGGTCATGGTCAGGTCCTCAGGGTAAGGAGTCAAAAAGCCCCCGGGGTTACCGGGGGCTTGTAGGGGCTTACACTTCAGCCAGCCAGCCTCGGTTCACCGCATAGCTGACGAAGGGGGCTGCAAGGGTAAGGGGGAAGCCCTCGGCCACCATGCCATCTACGGTGGCCTTCCCGGCACCCTTGCTGATGGCGCTCAGCACGGCTTGCCACTGCGCAGCATTCGTAGCTGTCCGGACACGGTAAGGTTTGCCACCGACCGTATAGTGCTTGCCCACCTGTCCGGGCATCACGCGTCCGCCGTGTTTAGCAGTGGTCAGCGCGACCTGCGACTTGGTCAGGGTCACTTCGGTACCCGCCACCACTACGGGGGCAGGGGCAGGGGCAGGGGCTTCGGCCACTGCGGGGGCTTCGGCCACTGCGGGGGCCTCAACGACTACGGGGGCCACGGGGGCCGGGGTCTTTTGCTTGCGTGCCATGGTAGGCTTCCTTTACGCTAGGGGCCATGCACCGGGCCCCTTACGGTATGCACCATCACTTAGTGCATGCCACTCATTATGCGGGCGAAGCTTACACGAACCTTACATGCCGAAAGTTTTTGCTAGGTACAAACCCTAATGCCCCTGGCATGCGGATTGCTAGGCGGAACACCCAGGGTAAACCCCTAGGTGGAAACCCTTAAGGGTAAACCCCTAAGGGTAAACCCCTAGGTAGAAACCCCTAGTGCGTGCGCCGGAATAGAAGTAAGCGCCCACTAACCTGATCCCTAGACCTGAGCGACCAGAACCTCCAGGGGCCCCAGACCTGAGCGCCAGGAACCCGGAACCCAAAATTGACATAGGCAGAGGTAAAGGGCGGCGTCTGTCTCCACCCCCGTGTGCGGGGTTCTCAGAATCTCAGCTACTGAGTATCAAAGTGCCGGGGTTCTCAGAATCTCAGCTACTGAGTATCAAAGTGCCGGGGTTCTCAGAATCTCAGCTACTGAGTATCCAAGCAGATTACCACCACGCACGTGGTACTGAGAATCAAGAGCAGGGCACTGAGAATCGAACATGGGGGGTATGAATTCAGCCTCGGCAGTCGATCGAATGTTTTATTTGCATCCGCCACTGGGCAGGCGGTACACTAGCCCCACCACCCCCGCTGGAGGACTACCCCATGCCCTACACGATGGCCGACGCCCCCAAGTACACCAGAAAGGCAGACACCAGCAAAGAAAAGCGCCAGTGGTCCGCCGTGGCAAACTCGGTGCTGAAGAAGACGAAGAATGAAGGCCGCGCCATTGCCAGCGCTAACTCAGTAGTTAAGAAGCGTGGCAAGTAAAGCAGTATTTATCCCCGCCCGGCACAACGACTGGGACTGGGCGCAGGTGCAGTACGAAACTACGGACAAGCCCACCGTGGACATAGCTACAGAGATAGGCGTCACCCCCACGCTGCTCATCTCCAAAGCGAGTAACAAGGGCTGGACGCGTAACAAGGGCAACCTCGTTGCCAAGATGACTGCGGACATGATCCTCGCCAACCGAGAGCGCATGGCCGAGGAGAAGGAGCGCAAGCTCGCGGTTATTGAGCGCGTCAATGCCGAGATGCAGGCCAACGTGCTCAGCACTCACCGCAAGGACATCAAGCAGGCACGCGACATTTGCTCAACTCTGATTGGGGACTTGGTCACCGTCACCCCCAGCGAGGACGACGACCCCCTGGCCACACTTGACACGAAGAGCCGCGTGCTTGGCCGCTTGGCCGATAGTATGAAGACGCTGATGCTCCTCGAGCGGCAGGCGTATGGAATTCAGGGTGTGTTTGAAGACCTTGACAAGCCGCCCCCCACCCCCACTGAGCAGGGACAGGTGGACGCTGTGATGAGCAAGTTCGCCGCCGTGCTTGCCAAGCGGATGGGTGGCGTAGAGGTGGTGAGCAATGACGCCGGAAATTAAAGCCGCGCTGCTGGCCGCGCCGTTCCACTCTATTTCAGAGTTCTGGCAGATACTGGAGGGTAGCTTCCCCACGGACCAGATTAAGCCCTGGCTCTCGCAGAATGATAGGTACTACCTCCTAGTTAAAACCCTGCACCGGCCGGATGCTATACACCCCTGGCTGTACGCCCGCACGCGGGAGGTAGAGGCAGCCCGCGACGGCTACCTCGACCTCTGGGCCCGGGAGCACTACAAGAGCACGATTATCACCTTTGCTGGCATTATCCAAGAGATAATTAACGATCCCGAAATTACCATCGGTTTGTTCAGCCACACAAAGCCAATCGCCAAGGCGTTTCTGCGCCAGATACAGAAAGAGTTTGAGAAGAATGAGGACCTGCGGGCGCAGTTCCCCTCTATCTTTTGGCAGAATCCAGAACGCGAGGCACCGTCCTGGAGTTTGGACAACGGCATCACCGTCTGCCGCAGCAGCAACCCCAAGGAGAACACCATTGAGGCTCATGGCCTAGTGGACGGGCAGCCGACGTCAAAGCACTTTGCGCTCATGGTGTATGATGACGTCGTAACTCGCGAGTCAGTGTCCACCCCGGAGCAGATTGCCAAGACCACCGAGGCTTGGGAACTTAGCGACAACCTCGGCACCGCCGGGGGGCGCAAGTGGCACATTGGCACCCGCTACTCGTACGCCGACACGTACGAGGAGATTATCAAGCGTAAGTCTGTGGTGGTGCGGCTGCACCCCGCCACGGCTGACGGCACCATTACCGGCACGCCAGTGCTCTTTACGCAGGAAACCTGGGACAAGAAGGTGCGGGACCAGGGCGAGGCTACCATCTCCTGCCAGATGCTGCAGAACCCCCTGGCTGGCCAGCAGCGCATGTTCAACGTGGAGGACCTCCGCACGTACGAAGTACGGCCCGAGGTGCTTAACGTCTACATCATGGTTGACCCCGCCCGCAGTAAGAAGAAGGGCTCAGCCAAGACCGCCATTGCCGTTGTGGGCGTTGACTATGCGCTCAACAAGTATCTGCTAGATGGCTTTAACCACAAGATGGACCTGCGCGAGCGCTGGACCCGCACCGCGCAAATGTTCCACCGCTGGAAGCGTGCCCCCGGCGTACAGAACGTAAAGGTGGGCTACGAGGCCTTTGGCGCTCAGGCTGACTTGGACTACTTTGCCGAGCAGATGCAGAAGCCCAACGAGGGCGGGCACTTCCCCATTGAGGAGCTTATGTGGCCCCGAGACAGCGAGGGCAGCAAGGTTGACCGCGTGCAGCGCCTGGGGCCTGACCTGCGCAGCCACCGCATCTACCTGCCCTACGACACCGAGGACGACAAGCTGACCGCCACGCAGCGCAAGATGCAGAATACCGGCTACGCGCACCGCATTGCGCGGCCAATCAAGCGCAAGGACGAGAGCAACCAAATCTACGACCTAAGTAAAGATTTGCGGTTGCAAGTACACTTCTTCCCCTTCGGCGGGAACAAAGACTTGGTAGATGCGTTCTCACGCATCTATGACATGGAGCCCCACGCCCCCACGTTGCGGGAAGTGGGCTACCTGGAGCCCGAGTACACCTAGCTGAGACTGCCCCCTTGCCCCCGCCCCTGCATGCCCACTACACTACGGAGCACGTATGCCCGCACCCACCAGCGCCACCACCCGCCAGATTACTAGCCGCGTAACCACGGGCACAATCAACTGGCAGCAGCTAGTTGAGCGTGCCTGGGGCAGCGAGTTTAGTGCGCCTGACCACGGCGCGTACGAGTTTGGCAACTCCCGCCAGTTTGACAGCACGGACCGTACCCGCTCCGGCATCTACAACCCTAACCTCGGCACGCCATGAGTAACATCAAAATCTCCCAGCTCCCCGCCGCTACGACCCCCGACGGCACCGAACTGCTGCCCCTGGTGCAGGGTAGCACTACCAAGCGTGTCGCGCTCTCCAGCTTATTGGCCGATGGTGACGGCGCTGCCTGGGTGGGGTTTATCCAGTCGGGTACAGGGGCGCAGACGCGCACGGCGCAGGCCAAGATGCGCGAGACGGTGAGCGTGAAGGACTTCGGGGCGGTTGGCGACGGGGTGACCGACGACACGGCGGCGATTGTCGCTTTGAAAAACTACGTCAACGCTCAAGGCGGCGGGTTTGTGCTTTGGCCGAAGGGCACTTATTACATAGCTCAGACAGGCGCACCGAACACGGTCAACATCGAATTTACAGACTGCGACGGATTGACGTTTGTTTTTGATGCTGGCGCAGAAATCAGTCTCAAGGCCGATTTTGTTCATTCGGCATCGCTTACTTCGTCAAACATTGTTTTTCGCAGATGCAAGAACGTGCTTCTGGAAAACGTCAAGACAAACGGCAACGTCAGCACAGGCACAAAGGTGGGGACCGAGCAGGGCGAGCATGGCCTGCAGTTTTTTGGGTGTCAGAATGTGACGCTAATCAACCCGGTACTGCACGACCACCCCAACGATGGCCTTTACATCGACCATCAATTCACGGCTGGAGTAATTTCTACGGAATCGCGCAATTTTGCGGTTATCAATCTCGACTCTTATAACAACGGTCGCCAAGGGTGCAGCATCATCGGGCTGTTCAACGGCACGTTTATTAACTGCCGTTTTCGTGACACGGGGAACACTGGATCGTTCGGGTCTTATGCTCCTGGCGCAGGTTTGGACATTGAGCCAAACGTAACTACTGGCGTGGTAGTACGGCAGCTTAAATTCGTCAATCCTCGCATTACGGGCAACGGGGGATCAATTTTTGCGTGTATCAATCTTGCGTCGCCAACTTACCCGTCCATCGCATCAACGGGAAATGTCGATGACATCGTTTTTGAAAACCCATACTTCGAGGTTGGAGCGTCTGCCTCTGGCTCTGATCAAATTATCTTTGCGGTAAAGAATGGCTCGATTACGGGCGGCACGACACGACTGACGACTGGCGCCGCAACAAACCCGCGCATCACACCTCTGTACTCAGATATGTTGAGCACAGTGAGCATAAAAGACCACGTTGTGTATGGAAAAAATCAATCATTGCTGGCGGTCAAAGACGCCTCCAGATCGATCTATGACCAGCAGGTCATCATCCGAGACTGTTCGTTTGTCAACGAAAACTCAGTAAGCAACGGCGGCGCCATCATGCTGCAGATGGATTGCGGCGGCGAATTTATCAGCAATCAGGTTTATTGCCCGAGTGCGGCCTATTCCACCGGGGCCGCCACCCGTGAGCTTGTGCGCGCCAGGAAACTGAATGTGGTTTCTGGGAACGTGTACACGACCAATATGACCACTGCTGGTCAGCAGTTTGTCGTGGACTACACGGATGCCGTTGTTGTGGAGAATGAGACGTATCCGAATCAGACCTATTTCTGGGCGAAGAATGACGCCGGGGCTGCGCTGTCTCCTCTGTACGGGCGTGGACAGAACGCGCCCGGAATGCAGATGACCCTTTACGATTACAGGGGTTCAGCCGCTTCCAATCTGTATTCTCGTCAATTCGCCAGTTACACGGTGCCTACAAGCGGAACATGGGAGCGGGGCGATATTGTGTGGCATTCGCAACCATCTGCTGGTGGAAACATTGGCTGGGTGTGTACAAGTGCCGGCACGCCAGGCACATGGAAGACGTTCGGCACGATTGCCGTCTGACCATGACCCCCCGCCCAGCACCCCACATCATCCGCTGGTTCCTCCGCACCTTCGGGCACGTAGGCATCACGCTGCGCGTAGCGCCACGGCACTAGCCACTAGGCCCCCGGCCCTGTTACACTACGCTCCATGAATTCTGCTGCTGACATTGCCACCGTCGAAGCCACCGCTGGAGACGCCGAAAATAGCCAGATGGAGCTCATTGCCAAGCTGGCAGCGCAAGTGCTCAGCAACCACTACCCCGCGCATGTGTGGATGGTGGGCTGGGCACCGGGCCGCACCCTGGTGGTGAAGAACATGGCGATTGACGACGGGCGCTACGGCTTTACCGTTGACGCGCACCGCGCCGCCACGGTTAGCGAGCTGGAGCGTAACGTAGTCCGCGCTGGTGGCGAGCTGCTTGAGCGCTGCGGCGTGCCCCGTGGCGCGTGGAATGGCGAGATGCTCACGCTACAGGACAAGTCTACATGATTTCCGACATCGCCAGAACCAACACTCCGCCCACTGCGCAGAACGGCAATCCGGACGAAGATACCGGATCTGACGAGTGGTTGTCCCGGGCGAGGAGCGCGTTCCGTAGCAGCACCAGCTATGTGGACGGCAACTGGCGCAAGGCGTGGGAAGATAGCATCCGTGCATTCAACAACATGCACCCGTCGGACAGCAAGTACAACGCCCCCGCGTACGACAAGCGCAGCCGCCTGTACCGACCCAAGATTCGCTCCGTAATCCGGAAAAACGAGGCTGCGGCTGCTGCCGCGTTCTTCAGCAATGTGGACGTGGTGAGTATTGGCGCGGGCGACCAGTCGGACAAGGCGCAGGTAGCCAGCGCCGAGGTGATGAAGCAGCTTGTCCAGTACCGGCTGACGCGTACCATCCCCTGGTTCCAGGTGGTGATGGGCGGCATACAAGACGCACAGACTACCGGAGTGGTGTGCGGGCACGTACACTGGCTGTACGACGAGCTACAGAACGTTGACAAGCCGCAGATCGATCTCATCCCCATTGAAAACGTCAGGTTTGACCCCGCCGCTAGCTGGATAGACGTAGTGGGCACCAGCCCCTACTTCATCCACCTGATCCCCATGCACGCCATGGACATCCGGGCAAAGATGGAGAGCGGCGAGTGGAAGACGCTACCTATCAGCCTTGCCACGGCCAGCAGTAACTTTGACAGTACGCGCATCGCCCGCAATGCCAACAAGGAAGACCCACAGAGCGCCGACACTCGCGCCCTTGGGGACTATGAAATTGCCTGGGTGCAGCGGCACATTCATCGTAGGGATGGCGAGGAGTACACCTTCTACACCCTGGGCGAGTACGGCCTGTTGACTGACCCCGTCCCACTCAAGGACGAGGTGTTTCACGGCCGTAGGCCCTACGTCATTGGCTCCTGCATTCTTGAGACGCACAAGCCCATGCCCAGCAGTGTGCCCACGCTGGCCCGGGGACTTGAGGACGAGATTAACGAGATTGCGAACCAGCGCATTGACAACGTCAAGTTCGCGCTGAATAAGAAGTGGTTTGCCAAGCGCGGTGTTGAAGTTGACCTAGCAGGCCTCGTCCGCAACGTGCCCGGTGGCGTTGTGATGATGAACGACCCCATCAACGACGTACGCGAAATTTCCTGGCCTGACGTTACCCAGAGTTCCTACATGGAGCAACAGGGTCTCGACATGTCGATGGACGAGTTGCTGGGTAATTTCAACCCCGCAGCAATCATGATGGCGGGCGCAGCCAACGCGCCCGCCCGCAACATGAGCATGCTCAACCAGAGCAATGGAACTCTGGTTGAGTATCTTATCCGCACATACGTTGAAACGTTCATCCAGCCCGCACTGCGGCAACTGATCTTGCTTGAGCAAGCCTACGAGACTGACCGCGTAATTCTTGGCCTTGCAGCTAAGAATGCCAAGCTGCTCCAGCGCTTTGGGGTAGACGAAGTTACTGATGAGCTACTCAACCAGGAAGTAACACTCACTGTTAATGTGGGGATGGGCGCTACGGACCCTGGGCAGAAGCTTCAAAAGTTCCTCACTGCGATGAATATGTACTCCGGCATGCTGCGCAACCCTGTGCCGGGTGTTAATATGGTGGAGGTTGGAAAAGAAATCTTTGGTCATCTTGGTTACCAGGATGGCAGCAGGTTCTTTACCATGGATAACCCTGAGGTTGCACAACTACAGCAGCAGCTCCGCGCAGCGATGCTTCAGCTACAGCAGATGCAGCAGCAACTCAAGGAGAAGACGTCTGCACAGGTGGTGGCACTTGAGAAGACTCGGGAAACTAACCAGACTAAAGAGCGCATCACTCAGATTCAAGAAGAAAACGAGAACAAGCGTGCGTTGGCAAGGCACTTCACACAAATCATGGGCCCGCAGAAGGACGGCACTGGAGCGCCTGCTGCGGGCGGTGCCCCGGCCAGCCCTGCCGCTGCGCAGCCCAAGCCTATGAGCGAATTTGACACTCTTAAGGCAGAGTCAATGAGAATTGACAACGCCATCAAGCGCCGTCAGCTTGAAGAGCAGGAAGCCAAGCTCGCCGCCGTGATGGAGGAGCTTGCCGCTAACCAGAGCACGAAGGTGGCCAGTGGTGAAATAGTGCAGGTGGTGGATACCTTGCGCGAGAAGGTGTCCGAGATTGATCAAACTGTAACCCGCGTCGAGCAGACGATGGAAACTAAGATTGCAGATATCAACAAGGCGGTGCAGGGCGTGGGCGCTGCTATGGCGGACGTTTCCAGCACGTTGCGAGAGAATGCCGATCGGGCGATTGCTGCAATCAGCAGGCCCAAGCGCATCGTGCGCGAGAAGGGCCGCGTGGCCCGGATTGAAGTGGAGTAACTGACCGATGCCAAACGCGATTTATCCGAAGTACAAGGAGGCGGTGCTGCAAAGCTCTGCCAACTCCAGCCTGACGGGCACGGTGAAGGCCGCGCTGGTGGACACCGGCGCGTACACCTACAGCGCCGCGCATGAGTTCCTGACCTCGCTCACGGGCGTGGTGGGCACGGCGCAGACGCTGGGCACCAAGACGTACACCGACGGTGTCTTTGACGCGGCAGACGTCACCTACACGGCGGTGACGGGCAACAGTGCCGAGGCCATCGTGCTCTACATCGACACCGGCACCGCAGGCACCTCGCGCCTGGTGGCGTTCCTTGACACCGGTTTTACCGGCCTGCCGGTTACGCCCAACGGCGGTGACATCACGGTCACTTGGAATGCCAGCGGCATCTTTGCGTTGTAAGGGCCGCTATGTTCGCTATCACCCAGTGGCAGACCGTTGTCGGCGCCCCGGACTACGAAGTCGTCCAGGCCGGGGACTACGAGCTGCTGTCTTTGGTGTTGTGCCGCCGCAAGGTTGACACCAACGGGCCCACCTGTCAGTTCCTGGCGGCCACGGTAGTCGGGCAAGACCCGAATGAGGTTTCCGAATGAAAGCAGCAGTCGAACAAGTCTTCAACGGGTCCTTGGTTCAGCAGGCCATCGGCGCGGCCTACGACGCCACCAAGATCAACCGGGGCAAGCACACGGGCCAATTCAATCTGGGCGCGGGCGACACAGACAAGTTCATCGGCCCTTCGCCTCTGAACGTCGCCAACTTCGGCGAATCGTCCCTGGCTATTCCGGCCAACTTCGTTCACCCGATCAAAATCACGGACGATCTTTTCTGGGTTTTCGGTAGCGACTTTGCGACTGCCGCAGCCACTCGCCGAGTGCAACTGTGGACGTGGGTGCCTTCGACAACCACCTACACCCTGGTCGGCGCCGTCACGTTGACGTTCCCGACGACCGGCAACGTCACCACTCGCGGCCTGCGAGTAATCCTGGAGAACTACACCACGGGCACCGTGGGCGTCAGCGGTACGGCGGTCACTGGCAGCGGCACGGACTTCACCACGCAGTGTGTGGGCTCGCGTATCGGCTTCGGCAGCACCGACCCAACGCAGATCACGACTTGGTATCCCATCAGCGCAATTGGTAGTGGAACGGGTCTGACCCTTGGCAGCAGCGCGGGCACCATCAGCACCGGTACACCCTACGTCATCCAGGATCTGATGATCGTTCACGCGAACACGAACGTCACCACCACCAACGGCGGGCTGTTCATCGCCAAGGGCTTGAGGTACGAGGACTTCCAGAACCCAGCCACCACAATCCCCGCAGCCACCACGGTGGACAAGATCAAAGCGGTCTACTGGCTCAAGGACGCGGCCACCATTACCAACACCACCATCGGCGGCTGCGCGCTGGGCGACCGCGATACCTGGACCCAGCAGTACGTCTACGCGCCAGACGGCGCGGCCACTACGCTTAAGCTGTTCCGCTACAACATCCGCGCCCCGCTGACGCTGACGGCAGGAGCGGCCACGCTGACCGGCAGCGACATGGTGGTCACCGGCAACCAAGTCGTGACTGGCAACTTGTCGCAGGCCAACAATGGCCGCGTGGCGACACTGGCGCACGGCCCCGGCTCTGGCGTTGCCTGCCTGTACTTGTTCACGCTCACCCGTATCTTGCGGGTACCTCTGACCAACATCGTGGCAGGCAGCACCACGTTCGTGGCCGACCAGATGAGCGAAGTGCCCCCAGGCGGCGCCAACACGGGCGTAGGCACGGGTGGCTTTACCTCGATGGACGTTGCGGGGTCGCTGGACAAGCTGGTCATCACGGCGGCGGCATCGTCCGGCACGATCTACATCACCGACTACTACACGGGCGGTACACAGATCGACCGTCGCGCCGGGTGCCTGACGCAGCAGCTTCCCTCGTCAAACCGCGACACGGACAGCCCCATCTTCGTTCACAGCGTCCTGGCGAACGTTCCGTTCGTGTGGGTTGAGGACGGCTGGCTGTTCTACCTCTATACCCAGACGGTCACCGCCAACACCAACGCCCTGACGACTTACCCGCTGGCCGCTGATCTTGGCTTTCTGGCCGAGGTGCCCAACCGCATCATCTGCCCCAAGATCACCCTGGGCGCGACCCCGGCCAAGCTGTACCGGGCGCTGGTGGCGTGCGCCGAGAACCTGGGCGACGACACGATGGGCGTCACGCCCGATATGTACCGGATGCAGTACCGCACCAGTGGCATCGACGACAACTCGGGGGCGTGGACGGATGTGCCGCAGACGGGCGACCTGTCGGGCGTGAGCCCATCCAGCACCATCCAGTTCGCGTTCGTGTTCCGCACGGCAGGCGTCATCATGCTCCCGGCCCGCATCCTGTCGCTGGCCCTGATCTACGAGACGGACGACGCGCTGCCCAGCCAGTACCGCTGGAACTTCGGGGACTTTGACGCCAGCAATGGCACGTTTGCTTGGGTACAGTCGGCGCTGTTCGGCGGCTCACTGACCACGCACACGATCAACATCTACCGCTCGGACACGGCTGCTCTGGTGCTCACGCAGGCATCGACCGGCACGACCAACGGCACTTTCGAGTATTGGACTGGCAGCGCCTGGACGGCGGGCCTTGGCAGCAACACCGTGGGCACGCGCAGGCGCTTTGTGCCCTCTGGCAGTCTGCCTGGAGGCATTGACCTCTACGCGAAGTTGACGGTGGCTTAACGTAACAAGGACCAGCAATGTCAAGCAGCTTTCCTGGCGCCCTCGACAACATCCCGGCGGGCAAGACCAACTCGACAACCAGCATTGACGACCACGCGCCGCATCACAACGATCTTGCGGATGCAGTCAACGCGGTGCAGACGTCGCTGGGAGTGAATCTGGCCAACGTGATCGGCCTGCCCCAGCAAGGGCAGAGCGCGGCGTACACGCTGGTGCTCGCAGACGCGGGCAAGAGTGTGGTTCACCCCATCACGGACAACAACGCTAGGACGTTTACGATCCCGGCAAACAGCAGTGTGGCTTACCCCGTGGGAACAGCGGTCACGTTCGTCAACATGATCAACACGGTGACGATTGCCATCACCACGGACACGATGTACCTCGCAGGCGCAGGCACGACGGGCAGTAGAACGCTGGCGGCTTACGGCGTAGCGACGGCCATCAAGGTGACCAGCACAAGCTGGATTATCTCTGGCAACGGGCTCACGTAAATGGCTGGCGCTCTCCACGGTGTTCTGGCCTCCCTTGCCGGGAGGATTACGGACGCCTTTTTCCGCTACGTTTCCCTGCTGCTGAACACCACCAGCACCAACGGCGCTCAGAACAACACGTTCCTCGACAGCAGCACCAACGCTTTCACCGTCACCCGCAACGGCGACACCACGCAGGGGTCGTTCAATCCGTACATGCCCAGTGGGTACTGGAGCGGGTATTTTGATGGGACGGGGGATTATCTTACGATAGCAGATAATGCTGCGTTTGAATTCGCCAGTGGAGACCTTACTGCTGAAGCTTGGATATATATCACAGGGTATTCCTCTGTCAGCACCTCTGTAATTTTTGCTAAAAATTCAGATATTTCAAACCTAGGATTTTACCTTCTTCTCAGCGGAACTACATCCTCATTTACTACTATTTCGTGGTATCAGTACTACTCTGGCACTACTGCCGAAATTAGCAACGGTAGTTTTACATTTGCCCTAAACACTTGGTATCATGTAGCTGCGACTAAGTCAGGTGGCAACGTACGCATCTTTGTAAATGGTACTCAAGTAAATACGACTGCTGCTTTTACACAATCTCAATCAAATTCTGCGGCGCCTGTATCTGTAGGCGGTCAACCGTATGTAAGCAATAATTATTTCTTTACTGGCTACATTAGCAGCGCCCGTCTGGTCAAAGGCACCGCCGTCTACACCAGCGCCTTCACGCCTCCCACCGCCCCGCTGACGGCCATCACCAACACCTCCCTGCTGTGCTTGCAGGACAACCGCTTCATTGATAACAGCACCAACGCTTTTGCCATCACGGTAAATGGTGACACGCGCATCAGCAAGTTCGCGCCGTTCAACCCGCCAGCGTCTTACAGCACGGCCTCGTATGGGGGCAGTGGGTATTTTGATGGGACGGGGGATTACCTGACTGCGCCGGATAACGCAGCGTTTGACTTTGGCAGCGGCGACTTCACGGTAGAGATGTGGTACTACCCGCTTGCTCTGCCTGCTGAAACTTCGCTGTTAAGTAAGTGGAACAGCGGATCAATTCCGGCAAGCAATCAATGGCTTTTGTATTTGGCTTCCGCATCTGCTCAGGCTGTATTTTCTACTGATGGCACCTTTGCAGCAGCAACAATTACTGGGCCAAACGTAGTTTTGAACCAATGGAATCATATTGCGTTTGTAAGAAACGGCAATAGTTTTAATGTTTACGTTAACGGTGTGGCTGGCACGTCAGTTACAAATTCTGGAGCACTTTACGCGCTTGATACGGAAGTGCTTGGTATTGGCTATCGCCGCAATAACGGGATACCAGTGATTGCAATGAATGGGTACGCATCACAAGCGCGAATTGTCAAAGGCACCGCTGT
>Ga0315904_10000579_pt1 | contig 58133 bp, 56 predicted proteins | sample LakEriMetagenome_6_FD_203529 | JGI IMG/M metagenome (GOLD analysis project Ga0315904, IMG submission 203529) | Freshwater fungal communities from buoy surface, Lake Erie, Ohio, United States - Buoy 12 MA120 | ecosystem: Environmental > Aquatic > Freshwater > Lake | place: USA: Lake Erie, Ohio...
GCGGTGACAGCGGTGACAGCGGTGACAGCGGCGAACTTGGCGGACTTGGCCACGATGGCCACCGCGGTTAACATGGAAGCCTTGGGGCCACGCGACTCGGCGTGCTGCGCGGTCCTGGCCGAAGAACAACAAACGAAGACAAGGGAGGCGGCATGACCGCGCTGGCGGGAATGAGGGTCATTGATGTAAGCCGGGTGCTCGCCGGCCCTTCGTGCGCCCAGATGTTCGCCGACATGGGCGCGGATGTCATCAAGGTCGAGGACATCACCGGCGACGAAAACCGCCGCTGGCTGCCCATCGTCGACGGCCGCAGCGGCAACTTCATGTCGGTCAACCGCGGCAAGCGCGGCATCACGTTGAACCTCAAGTCGCCGCGCGGGCAGGAGGTGCTGGCGCGCCTGGTCAAACGAGCCGACGTGCTGATCGAGAACTTTCCGCCCGAGACGGCCAGGCGGCTCGGGCTTTCCTGGGAAAACCTTTCCTCCATCAACGACCGTCTGGTGCATGTGTCGATCACCGGCTACGGCTCGCGCGGGCCGCTCAAGGACCGGCCGGGTTACGACAACATGGTGCAGGCCTTCAGCGGCATGATGGCCATGACCGGCGAGGCCGATCGCGGGCCCGCCCGCCTGGGGCCCTCTGTCATCGACATGGGCACCGGCGCCTTCGCCTTCGCCGGTGCGTGCGCGGCGCTCGTAGCGCGCGAACAGGGCAAGGCCAAGGGACAGCATGTGGAAGTGTCGCTGCTGCAGACCGGGCTCGCCCAGCTGGGCTACCACTTCACCGCCTACACCCTGGCGGGCATGGTGCCGCAACGCACCGGCTCGGCGGTATGGCACATGGTCCCGTACCAGGCCTTCCGCACCGCCGACGGGTACGTGCTGGCCGGCGCGACCAACGACGCCGCCTGGGTGCGCATGGCCGAAGCGCTGGGCGTGCCCGAACTCGGTACCGACCCGCGCTACGCCGGCGCGCAGGGACGCAGCGAGCGCCGCGAGGAACTCATCGCGCTGCTAGAGCCCCTGTACCTGCAACACACCACCGACGAGTGGGTGGCCATCCTCGACGCCGCGAAGATCCCGTGCAGCCCGGTGCAGGACGTGGCGCAGGCGCTGGCCCATCCGCAGGTGGCGGCGCTGGGCATGATCCACGAGGTGCCGGACGGCCGTGGCGGCACCCTCCGGCTGTGCGGCGTGCCGGTGGAGATGTCGGCCACCCCGCCCAGGCCCGGCGGGCGCCCGCCCGATCTCGGCGAACACACCGAGTCGGTCCTGCGCGACGACCTGGGCTACGGCATGGATGACATCAGCGCCCTGCGCGCGGAAGGCGCCATATGAGCGGCACCGTGCGAATCGAGCGCGAGGCGCGCGGCGTGTTCACCTTCTGGCTGGACAACCCGGCCCATCGCAACGCGCTCAACGACGGCATCATCGCCGCCCTCACCGGGGCCTTCCGGGCGGCGGCCGACGATCCCGCCTGCAAGGTGGTGATCGTGCGCGGCACCCATGGCATGTTCTGCGCCGGGCGCGAGATCAACGACCTGCAGTCCCTGCAGGCCGCCGGCATGGACGCCATCAACGCCGCCTATGCCAGGCTGCATGAGCTCAACGTCGCCGCCTACTATTGCCCGAAGCCGGTGGTGGCGGTGCTGGAGCGCTATGCGCTGGGCGCCGGCATCATGATCGCCGGCTGGGCCGACATCGCGCTGGCCGAGGACAATTGCCTGATCGGCTACCCCGAGGTCAAGCTCGGCATCCCGCCCACGCAAACCACCATACAGTTGATCCGGGGCGTGCACCGCAAGGCGGCGGTGGAATTGCTGCTTACCGCCCGCAACATCCGCGCGCCGGAAGCGGCACGGCTTGGCCTGATCACGCGCGCGGTGCCCGCCGCCGACCTGGACAACGAAGTGGCCGCCGTGGTCGGCGCCCTGCTCGGTGCCAGCGCCGAGGCCATCACACGCACCAAGCAGATGATCTGGAAGACCGAGGACGCCGACTACCGCTCGGCGATTGCCGCCGGCGTGGACGTGATCTCGGTGGCCGCCGCCACCAACGCCGCGCGCGAGGGCGTAAGCGCTTTTGTCGAAAAAAGGAGCCCGTCATGGAAATGAAGCCGGACAACCGATCGATCAACCGCCGCACCTTCATCCGGGCGGCCGCGTGCGCGGCCCTGCCGGCGGCGCTGCCGGCATGGGCGCAGGCCTGGCCGGACAAGCCGCTGCGCATGGTCATCCCGTTCCCGCCGGGCGGCCCGGTGGATGCGGCCGGCCGCGTCATCGCGCAGGCCCTGGGCGACGCGCTGGGACAGGCGGTGGTGATCGACAACCGCAGCGGCGCCGGCGGGTCGGTGGGCGTGGAAGCGGTCGCCAAGTCGCCGCCGGATGGCTACACCATGATCTTCGGCAGCACCGGCGCCCTTTCGGTGAACATCTCACTGATTCCCAACCTGGGCTACGACACGCGCCGCGACCTGGTGCCCATTTCGGTGGTGATGGCCATTCCCCTGCTGCTGGGCTGCCGCGCCGCACTGCCCGCCCAGGACCTCGCAGGCCTCATCGCCATGGCCAGGGCCAAGCCCGGCAGCATCACCGTCGGCACCACCGGCGTGGGCAGCCCGGCCCACCTGATGGCCGAGATGATGCGCCAGCGCGCCGGCATCGACTTCACCGTCATCCACTACCGCGGCGCCGCGCCCGCGATGATGGCCATGCTCGCCAACGAGGTGGACCTGAGCTTCCTCGATCCCGCCGTGATGATGACGCATGTCAAGTCCGGCAAGATGCGCGGCCTTGCCACCACCAGTCGCGCGCGCAACCCGACCATGGCGAACCTGCCCACGCTGGTGGAAGCCGGCATGCAGGGCGTGCAGATGGAAAACTGGTACGCCCTGCTGGTGCCCGCCGCCACCCCGCCCGAGCGCATCCGGCGCCTGCGCACCGCGGTGTCGCAGATCGTCGCCAAGCCCGGCATGTTCGACAATTTCATCAGCCAGGGCGCCACCATGCTCGACCTCGGGCCGGAGGAAGGCGCGGCCTTCATTCGCCGGGAAATCGAGACCTGGTCCGAGGTGGTGCGCGCCGCCAAGATGACCGCCAACTGAGCCAAGGAAGCGACCCAGCATGATCCTCACGATCGCCGAGGCGCGCTCCTTGGTCGAGGCCGGGATGATGGCCGTGGACCATACCCGCGAAGAAGCGCAAGTCATCGCCGACCACCTGATCGACTGCGAACTGCGCGGACTCGGCTACGGCGGCCTGTCGCGCGCGCTCTCGGTGATCGAGCGCATCCGCAACACCGCCACGCCGCGCCGCCCCATCTCCATCCTGCAGGAGTCACCGGTATCGGCCTCCCTCGACGGCGGCGACAATGTCGGCTACCTGGTCGGTCGGCGCTGCACCGAGATCGCAATCGACAAGGCGCGAGCCTTCGGCGTGGCCGTGATCGGCGCCTCCAAGACCTGGTACACCGGCATGTACTCGTACTACCTGGAGCGCATCACCGCGGCAGGCTATGCCGGCATGATCGCCGGCAGCGGGGTGCAGAAGGTGGCGCCGCACGGCGGTACCGAAGGCCGCTTCGGCACCAATCCCATCGCCTTCGGCTTTCCCTCCGCCACCACCCCCGTCATCTGGGACATCGGCACCGCCAACCTGATGCTGGGCGAGGCGGCGCTGGCCAGCCGCCTTGGCGAGCCATTGCCGGAAGGTCGTGCCTTCGCGCCCGACGGGCGCCCCACCCGCGACCCGGACGAGGCCCTCAAGGGCGCATTCGCGGTCTGGGGCGGGCACAAGGGCTCGGGGCTGGCCATGGTGGTGCAACTGCTGGGCATGATGACCGGGCAGGCCACTTCACCCGGGCCACAGCGCGACAGCGGCCTCTTCATCTTGGTGGTCAATCCGCAGAACTTCACCTCGGCCGAGGATTTCATGCAGCGGGTATCTGAGTATTCCGACAGCGTGCGCGCCACCCGGCCGCTGGACCCCGCCCGGCCGGTGCGGGTGCCTTTCGAACGCTCGGTCGCGGAACGCAACAAGCGCCTTGCCGCCGGCACCATCGAGGTGGCCGATACCGTGCATGCGGCGCTGGCGCGCGTCGCGGCGGGCGCGCCTAGGCGCCTGAAGACGCGCGCCTAGGCACACGAGGGCGCGCCCCCGGGACGCCTGACGGGCGCTCCGGCCGCCGCGGCGCAAGCGGGGAAAAGATGGCCCGGCAACGCGTTGATCCGTGCATCGAATCCGTGCAGCCGGCCTACACTGCATGCATGGAGGTCGTGATGCAGACATGCCCTCCAGGCGCCAACGAACGGTCAGGTTCCGCGGCAGCAAGCGGCCATCTCCGGATGGCCGCTTCGCTTCATGCGTGGCGCATCGCGTCGCGCGCGGGGCCTCACCGCCCCCCACATGACCATGGCGTGAGGGGGCCTCGGGCCGCCGGATCGCGCTTGCGTGTAAATTGGCGACGTCCGCACAACCGAACCGCCAGAGCAGCCATGAGCCTCATCCCCGAATCCGTCATCATCACCGACGACACCATGCGCGAAGGCCTGCAGATCGAGCGGGCCGATATTCCGGTCGAAGCCAAGCTGCGCCTGCTCGATGCGCTCGGCGAAACCGGTGCCAAGGTGATCGCGATCGGCTCGTTCGCGCACCCGAAGTGGACGCCCCAGATGGCCTGCATCGACGAGATCGCCGAGCGCTTCGTGCCCAAGCCCGGCATCCGCTACACCGCGGCGGTGTTCAACAAGAAGGGCTACGACCGCGCCGATGCCTACTATCCCAAGCTCGACGTGCGCAGCGGCAAGGGCTTCCGCACCAACGTCGAACTCTGCGACACCTTCGCACGGCGCAACTACAACCGCAGCCAGGCCCAGCAACTCGCGGCCATGGACGCCACCATCGAGGCCGCGCGCGCCGCCGGCGTGACCGAAGGCGGGGTGGGCATAGGCAACCCGTTCGGTTCGAACTACGAAGGACCGTTCAGCCACGAACAGCGCATGGCGCTTCTCGCCACCATGATCGGCAAATGGCATGCCGCGGGCATCAAGGTGACCCGGGTTGCGCTCCTGGAAGCGATGGGCTGGAACATGCCGCACCTGGTACGCCAATTCATCGAAGCCATCCGCGAGCGTTGGCCCGAGGTCAAGGACTTTCACCTGCACCTGCACAACCAGCGCGGCGCCACCATCGCCAGCTACTATGAAGCGCTGCTCCTGGGCGTGCGCGAGTTCGACACCTGCCTGGGCGGCATGGGCGGCTGCCCGTACTGCGGCAACGGCCGCGCCGCCGGCCAGGTGCCGACCGAGGACTTCGTCGACCTGTGCCACGAAATGGGCATCGAGACCGGCTACAACCTCGACAAGCTGATAGAGGCCGTGGCCATCGCCGAGGAAGTGGTGGGGCACCCGCTGTGGGGCCATGTGTCGAAAGCCGGCCCGCGTCCGCGCGGCAAGGCGGTGTACCCGGCCAACATGCCCTTCGTCGAGACGCTGGAAGAAGCCGCGCATTTCCGCAAGGGGCCGGCGGCGTACGCCGGCCAGCTCTCGCCGTGGAGCGCCGACGACCCGCTGTTTGCCAAATGAGGATTGCCGGGTCGAGGTCTGGCGAAAGCGGTTTGGCACCTGAGGTTGGCACATAAGGGCTCTTCGATGAGCGGCGCGCTCGCAGGCATTCGCGTGCTGGAGCTGGGCCAGGTGCTGGCAGGGCCCTTCGCCGGTGCGATCTTCGCCGACCTCGGCGCCGAGGTGGTCAAACTCGAGCGCATCGAGGGCGGCGACGACGCGCGCAAGATGGGCCCGGCGTTCCGCCACGGCGACGCGCTCAACTTCCATATCTTCAACCGCGGCAAGAAGTCGGTGGCCATCGATCTCAAGTCGCCGGCGGGCAAGGCGGCCTTCGAGCGCCTCGCGGCCGAGGCCGACATCTTCATTCACAACATGCGCCCCGGCGTAACCGAAGCGCTGGGGATCGATGGTCCGGCGCTGTGCGCGCGCCATCCGCGCCTGGTGTATTGCGGCATCTCGGCTTTTGGCGACGCCGGGCCGATGCGGATGCATCCCGGCTATGAGCCGCTGATCCAGGCCTTCAGCGGACTGTCGTCGACCAATGGTGGCCCGGATGACCCGCCCATGCGCACCGGTGCCTCGGTGTGCGACCAGGGCACCGGCATGTGGGCGGTGATCGGCGCGCTGGCCCTGCTGCAGCGGCGCTCAGTCACCGAGCGCGGCGGCGTGGTCGGCGCCTCGCTGCTCGAAACCGCACTAGTGTGGAACGGCCAGAAGGCCGATGGCTTTATCAACCAGGGCAAGCTGCCCGACCGGCACCGCTCCGGGCATCCTGGCTTTGTGCCGTACGAGGCCTTCGACACCGCCGACGCACCGCTCTTGATCTGCTGCGGCAACGACCGCCTGTTCGCCAAGTTCGCCGCCGTGCTCGGGCGGCCCGACTGGGTTCAGGACCCGCGCTTTGCCACCAACCGCGCACGCCTGGCCAACAAGGCCGCGCTGCTGGCAGAGATGAATCCGCTGTTGCGCACGCAGCCGCGCGCCGAGTGGATCGCCCGCTTCGAGGCCGCCGGCGTGCCCTGCGCGCCCATCCACACGGTCCCGGAAATCCTCGCCCATCCGCAGGCCCGGGCGTTGGGCATGCGCTACGAGATGCCGGGCGAGAACTTCAGCCTCACTGCGCTGCCCTTTACCATCGACGGCGAGCGCCCGCGCCCGCAGGGCGATGCGCCGCGCCTGGGCCAGCACAACGCCGAGTACAACGCGCCACCGTTGCCGGACGCCGCGTCGCACGGCCCGGCGTGATGCGCCTGGCAAAGTGTGCGCGGCGCGGCGCCGCGTTCTGCATGGGCGCACCGGCACTGATGCTTGCGCCGCTCTTGGCCGCGCAGCCGCAGGACTTCCCGACCAAACCGATCACCCTCATGGTGCCGTTTGCCGCCGGCAGCGGCACCGACTTTTTGGCACGCGCGGTGGCCACTGCGATGAACAGCGCCAACAAGTTCCAACGCCGTGCCGCAGATCAACGCAGCCAAGCTGCGCGGCCTCGCCTCCAGCGGCCTGGAGCGCCTTGCCACCGCGCCCGACCTGCCCACCATGGACGAGGCCGGCGTGAAAGGCTTCGACGTGACCTACTGGACCGGGATCTACCTGCCGCCCGCCACGTCGGCGGCGATCGTCACCCGTGTGAACCAGCTGATCGAGAAGGCCGCCGCCGCGCCCGAGGTCAAGGCGCTGCAGGCCAGCACCGGCAACCGCATCTTCACCAGCGGCCCGCAAGAACTGGCGCGCTTCCAGGCGGCCGAATCGCAGAAGTGGGGCCGGGTGATTCGCGCGGCGGGGATCGTGCCGGAATAGGCGGGTTACGCCTCCGGTGATGGCGTCCGCTAAGCGCCGTTGACACGCAGCACGCCCAGCCTGTGAAGCCGGACCGCAGCCGCCCCCGCCAACGCCACGCCCGACACCACCTCGGCCCAAATCGTCAGGTTGGTCGCCAACGTATGTTCCGAGCACAGCGCGAGGGTGTAGTGGAGCAATCCGTCGGACCCCAGGAGTCCGTAAGCCATGAGAAACAGTGCTGCAATGCGCGGCCAGCCGCGCCATGCGGCTGCCAGCGAAAGCATGCCGACACCAGCCACCGCGAGCCACGCCAGGTACACCGACTCCCGGGTCATCCAGACCGGCAGACCAGGATAGAAAGCGATGTACTCGGCGTTGTGGCTGAAATGCGCCAGGCTTGCCAGCGTGTAGAGAATGAATAGCGCGGACATGGCGATCGCTGGCTCGTGCAACCCCGTATAACCGACCGCGCTTTCAGTCCAGCTGCGCGCCGGATTCCTTGACGATGCGCGCCCAGCGCACCAGGTCTTCCTTGAGCAACGCCGCCAGCTGATCCGGCGTGCTCGGCGCGGCCTCGACGCCCAGGCCGGTGAGCTTGTCCTTCATTTCGGGATCGTTCATCACCTTGGTGATATCGCCATGCAGCTTGTTGATGATCTCGCGCGGCGTGCCGGCCGGGGCGAACAGGCCGTACCAGGCGTTGGCGTGCAGGCCGGGGATGGATTCGTGCAGGGTCGGCATGTCCGGCGCGAGCGCGGTGCGCTTTTCGGTGCACACGCCGAGCGCGCGCAACTGCCCGCTCTTGATGAACGGCAGCAAGCCCGCGATGCTGCCGAAGGCGATCTGCGCCTGGCCGCCGATCACGTCGGTGGCCGCGGCTGCGGCGCCCTTGTAGGGCACATGCACGATGTCGGTTCCGGTGGCCTTGCGGAACATCTCGCCCAGCATGTGGTTGACCGTGCCGTTGCCCGAAGACGCGTAGTTCAGCTTGCCGGGCTGCGCCTTGGCCAGCGCCGCCAGTTCGCGCACGTTCTTCGCCGGCACCGAAGGGTTCACCACCAGGATGTAGGGCGCGACGCCCACCACCATCACCGGGTCGAAATCCTTGACCGGGTCGAAGCCCGCCTTGCGGTACAGGAACGGGTTGATCGTCTGCGCGCTCTGCGCGTTGAGCAGCAGGGTGTAGCCGTCCTTGGGCTGCCGCGCCACATGCACCGTGCCGACGTTGCCGCCGGCGCCCTGGCGATTTTCGACCACCACCGGGCTGCCGAAGACGACAGCGAGTTTTTGGGCCAGCGCGCGGCCGATCACGTCGTTGGCGCCGCCGGGCGCCTGCGGGACGACGATGGTGATGGGTTTGCTGGGATACGGCTCGCCGCTGCGCGCCTGCGCGCCCGCAAGGGTGCTGGCTGCCAGCGACATCGCGCCGGTGAGGACAGTGCGTCTCTTCATGCTGTTTGCTCCGGTCGGCGGCCGCTCGCGCGACGCGGCGGCCTGTGTGGATGGAAAAGGGACCTCGTGTCGCCTGGCGCAGTCTTACTCGCCTTCAAAGCGGAAACGCCACGCACCCCCGGCACGGACGATGGTGCCGGCCGTCGGGGTGGGGAAATGCGCCGTGAGGATGCGCACCGGCGTGCCTTCATAGCGGCCGAGAAACTCGCGCCGAGTACGTGCCGAGTGGGCCGGGTCCACGCAGAAGCAGCTGCTCCAGTCCGGCTCGGCGCACTGCAGGGCGTGATGCATGAGGTCGCCGCTCATGACCGCCTCCTGCCCGCCGGAGCGGATGTGCACGCACACATGGCCCGGCGTGTGGCCCGGCGACGGGTCGAGCCGCACCTCGTCGTCGAAGGCATAGTCGGATTCCACCAGCTCGAACTGGCCTGCCTCGATGATCGGCAGGATGCTGTCCTTGTAGTACGGGTCGTCGCGGAACTGCTCGGTCTTGTAGTGCTCGCGCCAGTACTCCCACTCGGCCCGCGCGAACAGGTACCTGGCGTTGGGAAAGGTCGGCACCCAGCGACCGTCCACCAGCCGGGTATTCCAGCCCACGTGGTCCACATGCAGGTGGGTGCACAGCACGTAGTCCACGTCCTCCAGCGCCACACCGGTCTTGGCGAGGTTCTCCAGGTAGGGCCACTGCTTCATGTGGTAGCGCAGCTTGTTCGGGCGCGGCCGGTCGTTGCCGCTGCACGCATCCACCAGAATGGTGTGGTTGCGGCTCCGGATCAGGTAGCTGTGGATGCCCAGCACCAAGAGGCCCGACTCGGGATCCATCAGCCGCGGTTCCAGCCAATGCTTGTGCCGTTCAATAGCCTCGGGCGTGGCCGCCGGGTACAACGCCAGCGGCGGGATGAGCGGCATCTCGAATTCGACCACACGGTCGATGCGCACGTTGCCGATCTGCCAGGTTTGCATGCTGCCTCCGTTGATTCGCCATTCATCCGGGCCCTGCACAGGGCCGGCGCCCTACTCCGGCTTCATGCCCGCTTCGCGCACCAGGCGCTCGAACTTCGCGTACTCGCTCCTGCCGAAGGCGGCGAACTCTTCCGGGGTATTGGCCACCGGCTCCGCGCCCAACTGCGTGAGCCGGTCGCGCACTTCCGGCAGCTTCGCGATGCGTGCGATTTCGCGCTGGATCTTGTTGGTGATATCCGCCGGCATGTTGGGCGGCCCGTACAGGCCGTACCAGGCGGAAGTTTCGTAGCCCGGCAGGCCGCCCTCGATCACCGTGGGGATGTCGGGCATGGAAGGAGAGCGGTTCCTGCCGCCCACCCCCAGCACCCGCAGCTTGCCGCTCTTGTAGTGCTGCAACACGGTGAGCACGCTGGTGAAGCCCACCTGGATATGCCCGCCCAGCAGATCGGTCATGATCTGCGAGCCGCCCTTGTAGGCCACATGCAGCAGGTTGACGCCGGCCTGCACCTTGAACTGCTCGCCGGCCAGGCGCGATGAAGGCTCGGAACTGCCGAAGGTGAGCTTGCCGGGCTGCGCCTTGGCCAGCGCGATCAGCTCCCTGATGCTGCTGGCCGGCACGGCGGGGTTGACCACCACCACCCAGGGCGAGGCCGACACCAGCGTCACCGGCGTGAAGTCCTTGACAACGTCGAACGGCAGCTTGCCCTTGACGAACGGGTTGATCAGGTGCGCGGCCACCACCAGCACCAGGTTGTGGCCGTCAGGCGGCGAATTGACGATCACTTCCGAGCCGATCACGCCATCGGCGCCCGGGCGGTTCTCCACCAGCACGGTCTGGCCCCAGGCCTCGGTGAGCTTTTGCGCGAACAGGCGCGCGAGGATGTCGGTGCCGCCGCCGGGCGCGTAGGGCACCATCAGGCGCACCGGCTTGGTGGGGTACTGCTGCGCGCCAGCACCCGTTGCTACCAGGCCCAGCGCCAGCGCGGCTGCACGCAGCCATCCTTTCGCTCGAAACATCGCTCCCTCCCGGTTATTGTTGTGGACCTCGCGTCGAGGCCATGCCGGAATGATAGAGCATCGCCTGCGACACCTCAGTCGCTGAGGGTGAAGCCTTCGTAGTTGTTGGCCGCGACCTGGTCGCAGATCTCCCGGTAGCGCGCCATGCCGCCCGCGTAGGGCAGGAAAACGCGAGGCTTGCCAGGAATGTTGGCGCCCATGTACCAGGAATGTGCGGCCATCGGCAGCAAGGTCGCGACAGCGGCGGCGTTCACCTTTGCCAACCAGGCGTCCATCGCTTCCGCGCGGGCCTCGACCTGCCGCATGCCGGTGTCGCGCATGCGCGCGATGCAGCCGGTGATCCACTCCACATGCTGCTCGATCGGCACCGGCATGTTGCACAACACCGATGGGCTGCCGGGGCCGGTGATCATGAACAGGTTCGGAAACCCCGTTACCTGCAAGCCGAGATAGTTGCGCGGCCCATCGCGCCACACATCGCCCAGCGGGGTATCGCCGCGGCCGCGGATGTCCATGGCCAGGAGCGAACCGGTCAGGCCGTCGAAACCGGTGGCGAACACGATCGCATCGAGCGCGTACTCCTTCCTGCTGGTGCGGATGCCGCGCGGGGTGATGCGCTCGATCGGCTCGGCGCGCAGGTCCACCAGCGCCACGTTGTCGCGGTTGAAGGTTTCGAAGTAACCGCTGTCGATCGGCGGGCGCTTGGCCGCGTAGGGATGGTCGATGTCGGCGAGCTTGGCCGCGGTGACCGGGTCCCTGACGATCCCGCGGATCTTGGCGCGGATGAAATCGGCGGCCGTCTTGTTGGCCTCCAGGTTCGAGATGATGTCGCCGAAGGTGGCGCGGAATTGCAGCCCGCCCTTCGCCCACGCGGCCTCGTAGAGCGCCTGGCGCTCCTCCGGCGGGGTGGCGAGCGCCGAGCGGTCGGCATCGAAGAACGGGTGGCCGTTGCGGGTGGCGCGCATGGTGCGGCTGATCTCGGCCACGTTGTCGCGCGCGTAGCGCTTGAACTCGTCGGTCAGCGGCGCGTTGCGCGCCGGCACGCTGTAGTTGGCGGTGCGCTGGAACACCGTCAGGTGCGCGGCCGTCTCGGCGATCACCGGCGCGCACTGGATGCCGGTGGAGCCGGTACCCACCTGCCCCACCCGCAGGCCGCGGAAGTCGACCCCCTCGTGCGGCCACTGGCCGGTGTGGACCCAGCGCCCCTCGAAGCTCTCCAGGCCCGGAATGTCGGGAATGTTGGCCGAGGACAGGCAGCCCACGGCGGTGATCAGGAAGCGCGCGCGATGACGTTCACCGGATGCGGTGCTGACCTGCCAGAGCTTCGCCGCCTCATCCCAGCACGCCGACTCGACCCGGGTATTGAAGCGGATGTCGCGCTTCAGGTCGAGGCGGTCGGCCACGAAATTGAGGTAGCGCAGAACCTCCGGCTGGCCTGGATAGCGCTCCGACCATTGCCATGCGCGCGCCAGTTCCTCGGAGAACGAAAACCGGTAGGCGTGACTTTCGGAATCGCAGCGCGCGCCGGGATAGCGGTTCCAGTACCAGGTGCCGCCGACACCGGCGGCCGCTTCCAGCACTTGCGCGGCAAGCCCGAGGCGGTCGCGCAGGCAATGCAACTGGTACATGCCGGCGAACCCGGCACCGATGATCAGCGCATCAAGAATGACGCCGGCTTGCGGCGGCTGCGCCGCGCCGTTCGCGAGCGGACTTGTTGTCGCCATGCTGCAACCCCTCCGGCTTTCGGGAGCTCGATTGTGGCACGGCGCCTGGACGCAGACGCAGGCGCCGCTGCTGCCCTAGGCCCGGCTCGGCAGCGCCGCCACGGCATGGCCCTGGACGGACAGTTCGTCCTCCTGGTTCTTCCCGATCAGCTGGAATTCCACCAGCTTCTTGCCGTCCTTCTCGAACTTCTTGGTGACACTGCCGTCGATGTAGAGCGTGTCGCCTTCCGGGTTGTGGCGGCGGATCTGGCAATACAGCTTGGTGAGCTGCCCGTCATCGCCGATCCAGTTGGTCACCGCATGCGAGAGCCATGAAGCGCGTTCGGGGCCGTAGTCATAGGCGCCGGGCGCACCGACCTTGTGGGCGAACTCTTCTTCCCAGTGGACGCGCTCGGGGCAATCCGGCACGCCGAAGCGGTTCTTGATGCCGAGATTCGGGTGCTTGCTGATCATCTTGTAGGCCAGTTTGTGGGCGCGTATGTACAAGCCGCCCCAGCCCTGCGTATAGCAGATGAAGCCGGTGATGGTCATCGGCCCCTTGACCACCGTGGGCAATTTCTGGCCTTCGACCACATCCTCCCAGTAACGGGGCGTCGCGCCGCGTACTTCCTCCCTGGCGTAGAGATCATAGATCGCGGCAATCTCCTCCTCGGAATAGACCTTCGATTGCTTGTCCTTGAGGTGCGTGTACTTGGTGCCCGATTCGCGCGCCACGTCGCGGTCGGTGCGGAAGCACCATGAATCGGCGGCGGCCAGCTGGCTGCCGGTCTCGTCGTAGAAGTCGACGTGGTAGATCTGCTGGATAGAACGGCCGGCGAAGCGCGTCTTGTGTTCCACCAGATCCTTGAGGTAGGCCACGGTGGAGATGTTGGCGTTGCGATGGATGGGCTTCATCCAGTTGAAGTCGGTGCCGGCATACATCGCATGCACGCCGGGCAAGCCGCCGACGTAACCGCTGACGATGCGGCTGCAGGCGAGAATGAAGGACGGCGGCGCGATCACGTCGCCATAGCGGGTCTTCTTCGCATACTCGGGATCGCACCACAGCGGGTTGTCGTCGCCGATGCCGTGCGCGTAGTGGCGGATGTTGTCGCGCGTGGCCTCGTAACACCAAGGCTCCAGCGTATCTTCGATCTTCACCCCGATGCGCTTGCGCAGGTCGTCGAGCGCCTCCTCGGTGATGCCGACAAATTCGCGTTGCAGTTCCTGTGACATGGTATTTCCTCTGGTTGAAAGCGACATCAGGTTTTGGCCTGGGCGGCGCGGTCGCGCAGCACCTTGCGGTTGATCTTGCCCGCCGGCGTCTTGGGCAGTTCGGTGACGAACTCGATCTGCCGCGGATACTCGTGCTGCGAAAGCTGCTTCTTCATGAAGGCCTGGATGTCCTCCACCGGCGCTTCGGCGCCGCCGCGCGCGACGATGTAGGCGCGCACCACCTGGCCGCGCACGCTGTCGGGCACGCCGATGACGGCGGCCTCGAGCACGGCCGGGTGCTTCATCAGGCTGTTCTCGATCTCCACCGCGCTCATGGTCCAGCCGGCGGAGATGATCACGTCGTCGGAGCGGCCTTCGTGGAAGAAGTAACCTTCCTCGTCGCGCCGGCCGCGGTCCTTGATGTAGAACCATGCGCCCTTGCGCCTGACGGCGATCTCGCCGGACACGCCGGGCGGGAGTTCGCGGCCTTCGCGGTCGACGATGGCCACCTGCCAGCCGGGCACCGGCTTGCCCAGCGAACCGGGCTTGACGTGATAGCCCGCGAAGCCGGGATAATTGGCGATCACCACGCCCACCTCGGTGGTGCCGTACATGCTGCAGGCCGGGCTGCCCAGGGTCTCTTCGACCCACGCGGCGGTATCGTCATCGATCGGCTCGCCGGTGAACGAGATCTTCGGGATGCGTAGCATGCCGGGCTTGAGGATGCCGGCATGGCGGATCATGCGGTACACCGTGGCGGCGGCGGCCAGGTTGTCTATGCCGAGTTCCCGCAGGGCCTCGACGATCCGCACCGGATCGAAGCGCCCGGAATAGGCGCCGATGTGGATGCCCAGCGCCAGCGGCGCGATGGTGCCGTGCCACAGGCCATGGCCCCAGGCGGGCGACGACGGGCAGAAATAGCGGTCGCCGGGCGCCAGGCCCACGCCGTAGAGCGCGGCGATCATCAGCGTGACCACGCCGCGATGGGTGTGCTTGACCGCCTCCGGCAATTCGCGCGTGGTGCCGGAGGTGTACTGGAATATCGCCAGGTCGCCCGCCCGGGTATCGGACTCGAAGGCCGGCTCCTCGGCCGCCAGCGCGTCCCAGAAGGCGTCGTCGACCCGCACCACCTGCATGTCGGGGAACTGCGCGGCCAGCGCCGCGGTGTCGCCGTCGGCCAGCAGGACGCGCGGCTTGCAGTCGTTGATGCGCAGGGCCAGGCCCTCGGGTCCGAAAAGCGTGAACAGCGGCACGCCGATGGCGCCGCGCTTGACCGCGCCGAACATGCCCACATAGAAGCCCAGCGAGGGCTCGAGCATGACCGCCACCCGCTCGCCCTTGGCCACGCCGCGCCGCGCCAGCCAGTTGGCGAAGCGGCCGGTCAGGTCGGCGAGTTTGGCGAAGTCATGGTGCTCGAGGCGCCCGTCGGCGAACTTGATGCTCACCGCCGTGCCGCGTCCGGCATGGCGGTCGATGCATTCGTGGGCCAGGTTCATGCTCTCGGCGTTGCCGTCGAAAAGCGCCCACAGCTTGTCCCAGGTGAAGGCCGCCTGCGCCTCGGCCTGGGAACGGATGTCGGTGATGCTGGTCATGGGTCGGATAGGGCGTTCTGGAATCGGACGGACGGGTTAGTCGGCCTTGATGCCGGCCTTGCGGATAGCCTGGCCCCAGCGCTGCGATTCGCTCTCGACAAAGGCCCTGAGCCGGTCGGGCGAGCCGCCGCCGGGCTCGAAGCCCATGCGCAACAGGCGCGCGCGCACCTCGGGCTGCGCGAGCGCCCTGGCCACCTCGGCGTTGAGCAGGCTGACCACCTCGGGCGGCGTGCCGCGCGGGGCGAACAGGGCATTCCAGGCCACCAGGTCGAAGCCCGGAATGCCCGATTCGGCGAAGGTCGGCACGCCCGGCGCGAGTTCGGTGCGCTGGCCGGTGGACACCGCGATCGCGCGGATCTTGCCAGCCGCGACCTGCGGCATCGACGCGGTGACCGTATCGACCATCAACTGCACCTGCCCGCCGATCAGGTCGGTGAGCGCCGCACCGCTGCCCTTGTAGGCCACACCGAACAGGTCGATGTTCTCGCCCTGCCGGAGCAGTTCCACCACCACGCGCGCGGTGGTGCTGGGCAGGGCGACGTTGATCGAACCGGGCTTGGCCTTCGCCATGGCGGCGATCTCGCGCAGGCTGGCCGCGCCGAAGGTCGGGCCGGCCGACAACAGCATCGGCAACGTCCCCACCAGCATGACCGGCACAAAGTCCCTGACCGGGTCGAAGGACAGCGAGGGATACATCGCTGCGTTCATCGCGTGGGTGGCGTTGGTGCCCATCAGCAGGGTGTAGCCGTCGCCCGCGGACTTTGCGACGAAGTCGGCGCCGATGTTGGCGCCGGCGCCCGGCCTGTTCTCCACCACGATGGGCTGGCCGATGGCGGCCGATACCCGCTCGGCGATGGTGCGGGAAAGCACGTCGGTCCCCTGCCCCGGCGCATACGGCACCACCAGCTTGATGGGGCGGTTCGGGTAGGGCTGCGCCAGCGCGGTGCCGGCGCCGAACACCATGCCCGCGGCGAGTGCGGTGGCAGCCGCGAGGAGCAGTCTGCGTGCATGCTTCATGGTTTGTCTCCGTTATCTCGTTCTGGGTCGGATATGGACCGCGCCTTCGGCGATGAGGCGTTCGATGGCTGCCGCGTCGTAGCCCGCCGCGCCGAGGACGGCGCGGGTATCGCTGGCGAACGCGGGCGGCGCGCTGCGCACCCGGCCGGGCGTGCGCGAGAGCTTGACCGGCACCCCGAGCACACGCCCGCCCTCGACCTCCACCATCATCCTGCGGTGCGCGGTATGTGGATGGTTGAGCGCCTGGTCCACCGTGTGCACCGGCCCGGCCGGGACGCCCGCTGCCATCAGCGCGCGGCACAGGGGTTCGGATTCGTACTGCCGCAACACCGCCTCGATCTCCGCCTTGAGGACGGCGCGATGGCCGAGCCGGGCGGCATTGTTCGCGAAGCGCGCGTCGGCGGCCCATTCGGCCCGGCCGACCGCGGCGCAGAACTTGCGGAACTGGTTGTCGTTGACCACCCCGAGATAGATCTCGCCGTCGGCAGTGGCGAACTTGTCATAGGGTGCGATATTGGGATGCGCGCTGCCGATGGGCTGCGGCACCTGGCCCGAGGCGAACCAGTTGGCGGCGTGCGGCACCAGAAGCGACAGCGCGGTGTCGTACAGGCACATGTCGACCAGTTGGCCGCGCCCAGAGCGGCCGCGCTCGGCCAGGGCCAGCATCACGCCCAGCGCCGCCTGCAGGCCGGTCACGATATCGACCACCGGCATGCCCACGCGGGTGGCGCCGATGGAAGCGTCGCCGTTGATGCTCATTACCCCGCCCATGGCCTGCAGTACGGCGTCGTATCCGGGCAGTCCGCCCAGCGGACCATCGGCGCCGAAGCCGCTGACACGGCAGTAGATCAGGCGCGGAAATCGCTCGGCCAGCACCGCCTCGTAGCCCAGGCCCCATTTCTCCATGGTGCCCGGCAGGAAGTTTTCGACCAGCACGTCCGCATCGGCCAGAAGTCGCAGCAGCACCTCGCGCGCGGCCGCTTCGTTGAGGTCCAGGGCGATGGCCTCCTTGTTGCGGTTCAGGCCGAAATAATAGGCCGCGCTGTCACCCACGAACGGCGGCCCGAGGGCGCGGGTCTCATCCCCCTGCGGCGGCTCGATCTTGAGCACCGAGGCGCCATGGTCGCCCAGGATCTGCGCGCAATACGGGCCGGCCAGCACCCGCGAAAGATCGAGGACGCGGAGGCCGGCGGCGGCGCCCTGCAGGGATTGAAGGTTCAAGCGGAACAGGCCAGGATCTGACAAGCCCGAATGGTGCGCCGGCGCGGCGCCACGCGGCGCGGGTGGCCGGCCGCTTGTTTTACAATGTAAAAATTTCCGCAAAGCAACATCCATCCCGAGCAAATTCCGCGCCCTGACCATGCATGCTTCCCCGGTTCGCGGCACCCAGACCCTCTCCCGCGCCGTCGTGCTCATGAAGGCGGTTGCCGAGCGTCCGCTGCAGGGCTGGCGCCTGACCGATCTGGCCGCCCACTGCGGCTTCGACAAGGGCAGCGCGCACCGCCTGCTGGCCGGGCTGGTACATGAAAGACTGGTGCTGCAGCGCCCCTCCGATCGCCACTATGTGCCCGGCCCGCTGCTCTATGAGCTGGGCCTGGGTGTGACGCCGCTGGCGGCCTTCCAGCAGCGCTGCGCGCCCGCGCTGGCGCGGATGGCGCGCCTGACCCGCGGGCTGGCCTTCCTGTACCTGAAGAGCGGCGCCGAGTTCGTGTGCGCGGCGCGCGTCGGCAGCAGCTCACTCAAGGGCATGTCGGTCGAGGTGGGCACACGCCGGCCGCTGGTGGTGTCCGCCGCCGGCGTGGCGATCCTCTTGGCCCTGCCGGCAGAGGAGCAGGCGGCGGTGGAAAAAGCCAACCTGAAGCAGATCGAACCGGTCGGGGCGGCGCGTGTGGCGGCGGTGCGGAAGATGCTGCGCCGCTCGCGTCGCCATGGATTCGGCGTCAACCTCGCCGATGTGGTGCCGGGCATCAACGCTTTCGGCGTGCCGCTCTTCGATGCGGAACGACGCCCCTTCGCCTCGATCAGCGTGGTGGGCCCGGTGGCCGCCATGCCGCGCACGCGTCTGGCCGAATTCGAGGCCATGCTGCGGGCCGAGGCCGCGCGCATCCAGGGCGAGGCTGGCGCGCCGCCATGAGGCGGGCGGCGTCGGCCGGGCCTGCCCCTAGAATCGGGCAGCAGGCGTCATCGACGCCATCCCGTTCATCGCAGCCCCCATTCCGGCGAGGTTCCATGGCACACCCGGCGCAGGACCATCCCTACCGCGATTTCGAGCATGCCGGCTGGCAGCGCGCAGCAACGGCCTATGCCGAGACCTTCGGCACCATCAGCAGCGCATTCGTGCCGGCGCTGCTGCAAGGCGTTGACCTGCGCGCCGGCGCCAGGTTGCTCGATGTCGCCTGCGGGCCGGGGCTGGTGAGCGGCGCGGCGGCGGCGCATGGCGCGGATGTGACCGGCGTCGATTTCTCCGCCAACATGGTGGCCGAGGCCGCGCGGCGCAATCCGGCGCTCGCCTTCCGCCAGGGTGACGCCGAAGCGCTGCCGTTCGGTGACGCCAAATTCGACGCGGTGGTGATCGGCTTCGGCCTGCATCACTTCCCGTTTCCGGGCCGCGCCATCGCCGAGGCCTGGCGCGTGCTGCGCCCGGGCGGCAGGCTCGCCTTCACCACCTGGGCGCCGCCAGAGGCGCATGTGATGCACCAGATCGTGGTGGGTGCGGTACGCGCCGCCGGCGATGCGGGCGCCACACTGCCGGTGGCGCCCGGCGGGGCGGTCAACCAGATCACGGCGTGCGCGAGCCTCCTCGCGGCTGCGGGATTCGCCGCCGCCGCGACGCGGCTTTCGATCATCAAGGCCCATGTGCCCATCGCTTCCGCGCGGCACCTGGTGGACATGCTGGTCGCCGGCACGGTCAGGCTTTCGACCACGCTGCGCTCGCAACCGGCCGACAAGGCCGGCGCGGTCATGGCCGCCATCGAACGCGGCATGGCCCCTTACCGCGACGGCGACGCCTACCGGTTTCCGGTGGCGGCCATCCTGGGCAGCACCGCCAAAGCGCCGGGCTGAGGCACCGGCGCCCCGTCACCCCGGCTTCAATCCAGGCGGATGCCTGCCTGGCCGATCACCCTGCCCCAGCGCTCGTATTCGGCAAGCGTAAATGCCTGGAACTGTTCCGGTGAATTGCCGCCGATCACCGCGCCGGAGGACTCGAACGCCTGGCGGATGTCGGGCATGTTGAGAACCTTGGCGGTTTCGGCGGCGAGGCGCACCAGGATGGCCACAGGGGTGCCGGCAGGCGCGTACAGCCCCTGCCATGCCGGGACGTCGAGCCCGCCCGGATACCCGCTTTCCGCAAAGGTCGGGATGGCGGGCACCGCGGACAGCCGCCTGTCGCTCGCCACGCCGAGCGCCTTGACCCGGCCGGTGTTGATGAGCGGCTGCAGCGTGACCGTCCAGTCGAAATAGACCTGGATCACGTTGGCTACCAGGTCGGTGGTGATCTGGCCGCCGGCGGCCTTGTAGGGCACGAAGGTGATGTTGGCGCCGGTGGATTGCCGCATCATCTCGGTGACCACGTGGGCCACGCCGCCGGTGGTGCCGCCCATGTTGAGCTTGCCCGGGTTGGCCCTGGCATAGGCGATCATCTCGCCCACGGTATTGAACGGCACGCTGGGATGCGCCACCAGGAGCGGCGGCCCGGCCGACACCATGGTGATGCCGGTGAGGGTTTTCACCGGATCGAAGTTCATCTTCAGCAGGTGCGGATTCCACGTCATGTTGAAGACGTTGCCCATGAGGAGGGTGTGACCATCGGCCGGAGCGCGCGCGACGAACTCGGCGGCGATGTTGCCGCTGGCGCCCGGGCGGTTTTCCACGACCGCCTGCCCGCCCAGAAGCGGACCGAGCCTCTCGGCGATCTGCCGCGCGCGCGTGTCGCCGGTATTGCCCGGATTGACGGTTACCACCAGCTTGACGGGCCTGGACGGAAACGGCACCGGCTGTGCCCGCGCGGGCAAGGACGTCACCAGGCCAGCGCAAGCCGCGCTCATCAGCATTCTTCGCCGCGCGCTCGGCATCATCCTTGGCATCATCCCGTCTCCTCGCTGGTTTTTCTGCGGCGCGGGCCTCCCCGTTGCGCCGCGAAGTGCGCCTCGAACATAAAGCTATCACGGCATGCCGGGACCTGCATCTGCGGCGCGGCGACCCGGAGTCGCCCGGCCCGCAGGCCACGCGGTCGCCGCCCGAGGGTTTCCTGTGCGACCGCGAACCGCCGCGGCAGACCCCGGATCAGTCCTCGTCGATGCTGTAACGCGATTCCGGATTGCGCGTGTTCACCGGAAACCCGGCCTCGACCAGCATGTCGAAGCCGGCGCCGCGCCTGCGGATGGCGATGCCGTAGTTGCCGTTGCCGACGGCCAGCTTTTCCGTGGCGAAGGCGCGCGCCAGGCGCCACGCGTCGGCGAGGTTGTCGAGCGGCACCACGCTGCCGGCGGGAAACGCCACACCGTTGCCGCGCACGATATGGATGTGCAGGTGGGTCTGCGAGCGCAGCGTGGGCGGGTTGATCACCAGGGTGATCTCGTCATCAGCCAGGTAGCGGCGCGCCGCATCCCATGCGTCCTGCCAGAGCGAGGCAAACGGCGAGCCGGCCGCGGTCAGTTGCGGATCCTCGACCCCGCAAACCGGCGCCAGCGGCATCAGGAGGCCGTGCACGAAGCGCAGGTCAGGCTGCGCCTTGCGGCGCGTGAGGCACATCTTGCGGTCGCGAATGGCCACGGAAGCGCGATTGGAATGCCATGACCAGACCTCGATCTCGCGCTCGCAGCCCGGGCCGATATTGGGCTTTTCGACGACCGTGCGGCCGCGGCAATCCTGCCCCGCGAGACACTGCGTGATCTGGCGCAGGGCATCGTTGGGCGGCGTGACCGGACAACCCTGGCCAGCCGCCGGACCGGCAAGCACCAGGAGCGCAAACGCGAACAGGCAGGCGACGGATCTCATGGGCGCATTGTCGCTCCGATGGCGCACCGCCGCCAATCCGCGCCGCGCGATGCGGGCCCTACAATACGGCATATCCAACCAACCACAAGCGAGACAACGCCGATGAAAGCGATCCGCCGCACACTGATGGCCGCCGGGCTGGCCTGCGCCGCCCTCGCACCGGTTGCGGGCCTGGCCCAGGCCTGGCCCACCAAGCCGCTCAAGTGGATCGTGCCCTTCCCGCCCGGCGGCCCCACCGACCTGCTCTCGCGGGCCATCGCCCAGGGCCTGTCGGAATCCTTGGGCCAGCCGGTGGTGATCGAGAACCGCGGCGGGGCCGGCGGCGGCCTGGCCATGGATGCGCTGGCCAAGTCACCGCCCGACGGCTACACCATCGGCCTGCCGACGATCGGCACGCATGCCATCAACCCGGCGCTCTACGGAGCCAAGCTGCCCTACGACCCGGTGCGCGACTTCACGCCGCTCACGCTCGCGGTGTCGTACGTGAACATCATGGTGATCAACCCGGCGCACCCGGCGCGCAATGTGGCGGAACTGGTCGAGTATGCCAAGGCCAACCCCGGCAAGGTGACGTTCGGCTCGGCGGGCAACGGGTCCTCCAACCATCTGTCCGGGGAGGTGCTCAAGGCGCTGACCGACGCGCCGATGCAGCACATTCCCTACAAGGGCAGCGCGCAGGCGCTCACCGACGTGATGGCCGGCAACACCACCTTCATGTACGACATCCTGAACACCTCCCTGCCGCAGGTGCGCGCCGGGCGGGTGCGTGCGCTCGCCGTCACCTCCTCCAAGCGCAGCCCCTATGTGCCGGAGATACCCACCATGGAAGAAGCTGGCGTGAAAGGCTACTCGGCCACCGGTAGCGATCTGTGGATGGGCGTGATGGGCCCGCGGGGCATTCCCAAGCCGATCGCCGACCGGCTTAACGCCGAGCTCATCAAGGTCCTGCGCTCGCCGGCGATGCGCGAGAAGATCCGCGCGCAGTTTCTCGACCCCTGGACCTGCACGCCGGAGGAATTCATGCAGATCGTCAAGACCGACCTCGCCAAGTGGAGCAAGATCGTCAAGGATTCCGGGGCGCGGGTCGATTGAAGGAGCACTGCGTGAACATCTCCGCGACCGCCCTGCCCGATTCGCGCGGCGGCAATCTGTACCGCGCCGACCCGGCGCTGGCCGAACTGTTGAAGCTGTGCATCGCGCCCGCGTTGTTCGCGCATGTGGAACCGCATCTCGACAGGCTGGGCGCCCTGGCCGGCGGCCGGCTCGACGAACTGGCCGGCACCGCCGACCGCAACCCGCCGGTGCTGCACCACCGCGACCGCACCGGCGTGGACCGGCAGTGGATCGAGAAGCACCCGGCGTATGGGGAAATGGAACGCCTCGCCTACGGCGAATACGGACTGGCGGCGATGTCGCACCGCCCCGGCGTGTTCGGCTGGGACAAGCCGCTGCCGCCGGCGCTGAAGTACGCGCTTTCCTTCCTGTTCGTGCAGGCGGAGTTCGGGCTGTGCTGCCCGGTATCGATGACCGACGCGCTCGCGCGCACGCTGCGCAAGTTCGGCAGCCCGGCGCTGGCTGCCCGCTACCTGCCGGGGTTGACCGCTACCGACATGGACGAGCATTTCCAGGGCGCGATGTTCATGACCGAGCAGGGCGCGGGATCCGACGTGGGCTCAACCGCCACCCGCGCGCGCCGCGCACCGGACGGCGCGCACTGGCTGCTGAGCGGCGACAAGTGGTTCTGCTCGAACGCCGATGCCGATTGCGCCCTGGTGCTGGCACGCCCGGAAGGCGGCGCGCCGGGCACGCGCGGGCTTGCGCTGTTCCTGCTGCCGCGCCGCCTGCCGGATGGCACGGCCAACCACTACCGCATCGTGCGCCTCAAGGACAAGATGGGCAGCCGCTCCATGGCGTCGGGCGAAATCCGGCTTGAAGGGGCGGTGGCCTACCTGGTCGGCGACGAAGCGCGCGGCTTCGTGCAGATGGCCGACATGATCAACATGTCGCGCCTGTCCAACGGCATGCGCGCCGCAGGGATGATGCGCCGCGCCTATTTCGAGGCGCGCCATGTGGCGGCCGGCCGCGTCGCCTTCGGCAGGCCGGTGATCGAGATGCCGCTGGCGCGGCGCCAGCTGATGAAGATCCTGCTGGCGGCAGAAGCCGCGCGCGCGGTGATGTTCGCCGCCGCCCGCGCGCTGGAGGCGGCCGATGCCGGGGACGAACAGGCGCGCCGCCGCATCCGTATCCTCACCCCGCTGCTCAAGTTCCGCGCCTGCCGCGACGCCCGGCGCGCCACCGGCGACGCCATGGAGATGCGCGGCGGCACTGGCTACATCGAAGAATGGCCGGACGCGCGCCTGACCCGCGATGCGCACCTCGGCTCGATCTGGGAGGGCACCAGCAACATCGTCGCGCAGGATGTGCTGCGCGCCATCCGCAAGGAAGAGGCGCTCGAGGCGCTGGATGCGGAACTCGACGCTCTCGACCGGCAGGCCGGCGCCGATGAGGAACGCTTCACCGCGCGCGAGCGCGCGCAGTCCTTCGCGGCCAGCGTGGCGCGCGACGACGACGCCGAACACGCGCGCCAGGCCGCCAGCGGCCTGTACTACTCGACCGCCGCCACCCTTCTGGCCTGGGAAGGCAGGCGCATCGGCGGCGCCATCGGCGCGCAGCGCACCGCGCTGTCGCAACTGGTGGTGCGGCACAAGCTCGCCCTGCGCGACCCGCTGGCCCCGGAAAGCGGGCGCGAGTTCGCCGCCGTGCTCGACCTCTGATCGGGCCGGCCGGACCGCGCGCGGCTAGCGCGGCGCGCGACGCGCGCCCGAGCCGCGTCCGGTGCCCAGCGCGATGCCGGCGACGATCATCGCCGTGGCGGCGAGTAGCGTCGCGTCCGGCCGCTCGCCCAGCATCAGGACCGAGGCCGCCAGCCCCACCAGGGGCACGCCCAGCAGGGCCATGGACGTGACCGAGGCGGGCAGACCGCGATTGACGGTGTTCATCGCCCAGTAGGCCAGCACGGTGCCGATGACGCTGCCGTACCCGAGCAGCCAGACCAACTCGGTATTCCATTCGAACCGCGGCAGGCCTTCGAACAGCAGCGCGAACAGCACCTGCAGCACGGATGCGATGAGGGTTTGCCAGGGCAGCAGTTGGAACGGTGGTGTCACCCAATTGTGGGCACGCCCGTAGACGATGCAGGCCGCCCAGCACGCCGCCGCCAGCAGGATCAGCGCGTGGCCGAGCAGGGTGTCGCGGTCGCTCCAGTCAAGCGCGCCCGGCTGCAGCAGGGCGATGAGGCCGGCCATGCCGAGCAGCAGGCCCAGCAGGCTCCTGCGGTTGAGGGCCTCACGAAGAAAGAAATACGCCGCCGGCAGCACCCACAGCGGCGTGGTGTAGGCCAGCACCACGGAGCGCCCGGCCGGCAGGAACATCAGCCCGATGCTGGCCAGCACCGAGAAGGCCACCATGTGCAGCAGCCCCACGCTCAGCAACACAGGAAGATCGGCCCGCACCGGCACCACCAGTCGGCGCGACACCAGGAAGAACGCCCACAGCATCAGGCAGGCCGGCACGGTGCGCATGGCGGTGGCCCAGATCGGCGGCAGGTACTGCAGCACAGCCTTGCCGACCGTCCAGTTGAAGCCCCATGCCACGATCACGATGGCCAGGAGCAGCGCGGCGGTACGGCGCGAGAGGGAATCTGCTGGCATGTTGGCGTATCCGGGAAGCGCGCGAGTATAGAGGGGATGCGCATCCGGGGTTTGGCGCGAAATGCGCAACAATAAGGTTCGCCGCAACCAATCCGCGCCTTCGCCAGATGACCATCATCGATTCCCAGGTCCACGCCTACGAGCCGAACACCCCGCGACGTCCCTGGCATAGCGTGCCCAACTGGCCCGACCATGTCACCGGTGACGAGATGGTGGGGGCGATGGACAAGGTGGGCGTGGACGGCGCGATCTTCATATCGCCGTTTTCGATGTACCGCTACGATGCCAGCTACGCGGTGGAGGTGCAGCGGACCTACCCCGGCCGCTTCGCGCTGGTCAAGCCGGTGGACCCGCAGGATCCGGCGGTCGGCGAGGTGGTCGCCGAATGGAAGGCCACGCCGGGCGCGGTCGGCATCCGCATCATGATGCCGAAGGAAGCCGGTCTCGACCCGGTGTCGCCCGGCGTCGACCGCATCCTGCGCGCGGCGGTGCACAACGACTTTCCCGTCAACATCCTGTGCTGGGGCAACCTCGGCGCGGCGGTTACCATGATCGACCGTCATCCGGACACCCGTTTCATCATCGACCACCTTGGACTCCTGCAACCTTACGTCCCGCCCGCGCCGGCCGAACCCTGGGCCGACCTGCCCAAGGTGCTGGAACTGGCGAAACGCAGGAACGTGGTCATCAAGGTGAGCGGCGCCTGCACCCTCTCCAGGCAGCCCTATCCCTTCGACGACATTTGGGACCCGCTCGCGCGCATCTTCGACGCCTGGGGCTTCGAGCGCTGCCTCTGGGGCACCGACTGGACGCGCGCCTTCGCGGTGGTCAGCTACGCCGAGGGCGTGGAACCGTTCCGCATGACCCACCGACTGAGCGAAAGCGAGCGCGACATGCTGATGGGTGGCGCGTGCGTCAAGGCCTACGGATGGACACCGCACGTACCGCCGCGCGCGCAGGAATAAGCGAGGCCCGCAGCGCCGGGCCGGGCTGCGCAGGCTGCCTATCCATGCACGCGCGGCGCGCGCCGCGAACGCGGAAGCCTTGCAGGGGCTTCACCCACGCAGGCCTTGCGCGCCCGGTGTTTGACGAACATCAGGAAATAGCGTTTTCGCGGCGCTATGCTTGCAAGGCAGGCTCGCCCCTGACATGGGGTCGAGTTCCGGGCGCGATGCCTCGCCGGGCACAGGCATGAGGCATTCCTGATGACACCCCCCCGCTGGCTCCCCCGTGCCCGGCATAGGAGACTCGTGATACCTCGATTGATTCCACAGGGCCCGGTTGCGTGAAAACTGTCCGCGTGCCCAAGCCGTCGACCGACCCGCGCGCGCGGGTATCGATGCGACTGCGCGATCTGCCCAGGCATCGGGACGCCTCCGGAGCCGACGTCCCGGCTGCCGGGGCCACCGGTCCCGCCTTCGGACCCGCTGGTCCGGCCTTTGGTCCCGCTGGTCCGGCCTTCGGACCCGCTGGTCCGGCCTTCGGACCCGCTGGTCCGGCCTCCGCCGCCGCCCCGCCCGTCGTGCCATCGGCCGCGGACGGCCGGATGTCGTCGGCAAGGCTTCTCGCGCTCGGCCGAAGCTGGCTGGACAGCCTGCGCACGCTCTCGCATGCCGCACAGCACAGTGACGACCCCGAGCATGTGCACCAGATGCGCAGCACACTGCGCCGCTTGCGCGCCCTGAACCGGCTCATCATGGCGGTAGGCGACGGCACCCGTCGCCCGGCACGCGAGGCATTCGACGCCGAGTTGCGCTGGCTCGCCGGCGCCCTCGGTTCTTGCCGCAACCACGATGTGCTGGTGACCGAGGCGCTGCCCGGCCTCGTCGCCGATCTCGCGGCAGTCTCGGCGCGGCGCTTGCGCAGGGCCGCCGCGCAGGCGCGCGATGTGGAGTTCAAATCGGCACGCACGGTTCTTGCAGGCAGCCGCTGTGCCGCGCTGCTGGACCTAGGCGACACCGTCCTCGGCGGGAGCGAAGAAACAGCGGTCGCGCCCACCGGGCGCCGCATCCGGCGGGCATGGAAGGCCTGCGTCAAGCAGGACGCGCGGCGCGCGCGCAAGGCCGCGCGATGGCCTGGCAAGGCCGACGACGAGTACCTGCATGCCCTCAGGATCCGGGTCAGGAAACTGCGCTACCTGCTGGAGCTAGGCGCGGCCGGTTGCGGTAGCGCAACGCTGGACCAGGCGCTGAAAACCGCGATCCGGCTGCAGTCCGGCCTGGGCGCGCTGCAGGACCTGGCGGTGGCGCGTACGCTCCTGGCAGGGCTTGCGGAAAAGACGCTTTCCGGTCGCGCCGGCATCGCGGCAGCCCTCGCGCTGGAAAACAGCATCGCGCAGCACCGCGAGCGTGCCCTGAAGAACATCAAGGCGACGGCGCGCCGCTTCCATCGCCTGCCCGTTTTCGAATAGAGCCCGGCGTGGCAGCCATGCCCCTGTACCCCGAGGGCGGCGGTTTGCCCGCCGCCGGCAAATCACGCGGACAGTCCGGGCCCGCACACCATCGCCCGCCAGATGAAAAGCGGTGACCACCTCATCGCCTGTGGCGCCGCAGACCATGGGACAGCATATCGGTCGCCGACTCCGCGCACAGGCGGCGCCAGCCTGCCCGCGTTGCTGGCGCTGCTGGTGTCCTCGGCAGCGCTGCCCCTGCTCCTGCTGCTGGCCTACCATTTCGTCCGCGAGGCGCAAGTCGAGCGCAATACCGGCAATGAACGGGTGAAGACGCTCGCGGCGATCACCGCGACCGACGCCGCGGCCGCACTAGGCGAAGCGGAACGCCTGGGGCGCTCTCTCGCCGACCGCCCGCTGGTGCGCTCGCTCGACCCCGCGCGATGCGACCCGCTGATCGCCGAACAGTTGAAGCTCAACCGCCATTTCGCCAACATCGCGACGGTCGATGCCCACGGCAACTCGATGTGCTCCCCCCTGCAGGGCAGCGATGCGCCGGTCGTCGGTATCGGCCAGCCCGACTGGCTGGCCAACATCAAGACCGGCAACCGCTTCACCATCGGCAGCCCGCAGCGCGGCGTTCACAGCGGGCGCTGGATCGCGGTGGCCGCCTATCCCATCCGCGATGCGCAGGGCGCGGTGGCGGGCGCCGTGGAAATCGTCATCCTGCTGGGAGCCTTTCGCCCGGTGGTGAGCGCCTCCCTGCCCCCCGGCGGCGTGGCCGGCATCATCGACAGCGGCGGCATGGTGATCGCGGGCTCCGAGCAGGCCGAGCAGATGATAGGCCGCAAGATCGAAGACAATCCCTTGTGCCGCATGATCCTCGAGGGCCGGGCGGACCTTGCGGTCATGCGCGGCGTCGACGGTATCGAGCGCGTCTGGGCCGCCCGGCCGATACCCAACACCTCATGGTTCGCCACGGTCGGCATCCTGGCCGAACTGGCCAGCGCCGGCGTGTGGGCGATGACCTGGCGCAACCTGTTCATCGGATTGTTTCTCGAGGACGGCCTGCGCCCGGTGATGGGCAACCGGCTCCAAATCGTCAAGGTGCTGCACAACCTGGTCAACAACGGCGTCGAGACCATGCATGCGGCCGGCGTCGCCGCCGGCGAGCCGGTCATCAGCGTGCGCGCCGCGGCGGCCGGCGACATGGCGGAGGTGCGCGTGCGCGACCGCGGCCCGGGCATTTCAGAAACGCTTGCAAGCCGGTTGTTCGAACCGTTCTTCACCACCAAGCCCGGCGGCTTGGGCCTTGGATTGCCGATCAGCCGGGCCGTCGTCCGGGCGCACGGCGGCGAGCTCTGGCGCGAGCCGCCCGGCGAAGCGCCGGGGTCGGAATTCCATTTCATCCTGCCGTTCGCGCCATGAATCCGACGCCCATCGTGTACATCGTCGACGACGATGAGGCCGCCCGCGATTCCGTCGCCATGCTGCTCGAACTGCACGGCTTCCGCGTGGCCGCGTTCGCCTCTGCCCGCGCATTCCTCGAAAAGGCGGGCCCCGAAGACGCCGGTTGCGTATTGATCGACCTGAGAATGCCCGGAATGGATGGCCTGGCCTTGCAGGGTGAAATGCGCAGGCGCGGACTGGGCCTGCCGACGATTTTCCTCAGCGCGCACGGCGACATTCCGAGCAGCGTGATGGCCATCAAGGGCGGCGCGGCGAATTTCCTCACCAAGCCGGCGGAGCCCGCCGCGCTGCTCGACGCCATCCGCGCGGCGATGCTTGAATCCGACGCGCTGCGCGCACGCTCGCTGGTCGGAAAGAGCGCCACCGCGCGTCTGGCCACCCTGACCGGGCGCGAGCGCGAGGTGATGGCGCTGGTGATTCAGGGACTGTCGAACAAGGAAATCGGCCGCGTGCTGGGCATCAGCCATCGCACCGTGGACATCCATCGCGCCAACCTCATGCACAAGGCGGGCGCGCACAACCTCCTCGACCTGATCAGGGTCGCGGGAGCGGCGGGTGCCGGGCTGCCGGATTCGCCTGCCGCTGGCGGGTCCGCCTGAGGCGGCGGCGCGCCAGCGCGATCCGGCAACGCATCGACAGGCAGGCAAAGCGCAAGGCGACGAACAGGTTTTCATCGGCCTCGCAGGCGTCGAGCGTCGCGCCATTCATGCGGATGACGATACGCACGCGAAAGCGGCAGCCGCGCCCTTCCCGAGCCGGGTCGCCCGTCACCCTGATCAGGCAGGCATCCATGCCTGCCGCCAGGCCCTGCAGGGCGATCGCCTGCGCCTCGAAATAATCCGCGAGGGCAGGCGTCGAGGCAACGCCCTCGAACTCCACGCGCGCTATGTGCTCCATCGGACCTTCTCCCCCCCGGTGCGGAATGCAGACAGCAAGGATTTCGCGATCGACGCCCGCTTGATGACGACCGTTGCACGGCATTGTGATGCGCCGGCATGGCCACCCATTTGATGGATGTCAAACCGAACGGCGAATCCTGCGGCAAAGTAGGTGAGCGTACCTACTGACGGCGCGGCGTTCCGGCCGTACGATCGAGCCTACTCATGACTACGCGGATCTGCCAGCCGCACAGCGACCATGACCATCAACCTGCCCCCTTGCCCGCCGCGCCGCGTGCTCTATATCGACGACAACGCGGATTTCGCCCTGCTGCTCAAGCGTGTGCTCGGATACCTGGGCCACACGGTGGCAACCTTCGACCGGCCGCAGGCGGCGCTCAAGGCGATCGGCGCCGCGCCGCGGCGGTGGGACGTCGTCATCACCGACTACAACATGCCAGGCATGGACGGCCTGGGGGTGGCACGCGTCATCGGCGAGCGGTTTCCGCACCTGCCATGCGTCGTCATCTCCGGCTTAGTCACGCGAGCCATGGCCGACAAGGCCGCCGGCAGTGGCTTTTCCACGCCCCTGCCCAAGCCGGCAAGCGTGCGGGAATTCGATCAACTGGTGCGACATGCGAGCGCTCTGGCCTGCGCCGCGCCGGTGGCCGCATGATCGCCGCGGGGCGCCAGGCAGACGCGGCGTGTGCGCGTGGTTCGCAACCGTGCGGGTCGCACAGCGCGCATCCGCACCCCAGGAGACACAGATGAAATCAGCCATGACGCTCGACAACGCCGGCCCCCGCAGCGCACCGACCGGCGCCGGCACGGCGAAATTGACCCTGGCCGCGTCGGCGCGCCTGCCGATACTTCGGCAGTGCCCTCCCGACCCGGAAGAGGTGGCGCAGATGATCCGCGAGGCGGCCTATTTTCGCGCCATGCGGCGTGGGTTTGCCCCCGGCCATGAGCTCGAGGACTGGCTGGCGGCGGAGCGCGAGGTGGCGCTGCAACTCGCCTGAGGCAGATTCCCGGCCGGCCGTCCCGGGGCGACTACTTCCGGCGCGACAGCGCCTCGATGGCCAGCACGTAGCCGTCGACGCCGAAGCCCACGATGATGCCGGCGGCCACCGGCGAAATCCACGAGTGGTGGCGGAAGGCCTCGCGCGCGTGCACGTTGGAGATGTGCAACTCGATCGTGGGCACCGCCGCACCCTTGATGGCGTCGTGCAGCGCCACCGAGGTGTGCGTGTAGGCGCCCGCGTTCAGCACCACGCCGGCGTGGGTGCCGGCGGCGAAGCCGCGGCCGGCTTCATGAATGGCGTCGATCAGCGCGCCCTCGTGATTGGACTGGCGGCAATCGACCGCAAAGCCCAGTTTCTCGCCCGCCGCCTTGCACATGGCTTCCACATCGGCCAGGGTGGTGCCGCCGTACACGGCGGGTTCGCGCGTGCCCAGAAGGTTGAGGTTGGGGCCGTTCAGGACGAGTATGGATTTCATGGCTTGCGGGTGCGTTGAGGGTTGTCGGGCGTTTTACTTGACGGTCTTGGCAACGATGTCGGCCGCGATCAGGTCGCGCAGCTCCTGCGTGACCCTGGTCCTGGCACCGAACCATTTGCTGAAGCCATAGCCGGCCTGTTGCAGCAGCATGCCCAGACCGTCGACGGTGCGGTGGCCGCGCCTCTTCGCCTCCAGCAGCAATTCGGTATCCAACGGCACATACACCAAATCGTAGACCACCGCGCTTTTCTTGAGCGGCGCGAGGTCGATGTCCAGGCGCGGTTTGCCGACCATGCCGCAGGAGGTGCAGTTGACCAATACGTCGGCACGGGCGAGAAGATCCGGCAGTTCGGCCTGGTCATGGCTGCTGACCATGGGGCCGAAATGCCTGGCCAGGTCATCGGCGCGCGCGCGCGTGCGATTGACCAGCGCGACCCTGATGCCCCGGTTGGCCAAGGCATACGCGGCCGCTCGCGCCGAGCCGCCGGCGCCAAGAATCACCGCCAGGCCGCCGGACACATCCCAGCCGGGCGCGGTCTCGTCGAGGTTGGCGATGAAGCCGTGCGCGTCGGAGTTGCCGCCGACGACTTCGCCATCCTCCAGCCACAGGGTATTGACCGCGCCGATCGCCTCGGCCGCCGCGTCGCGCCGCTTGGCGGCGGCGAACGCCGCCTCCTTGTGCGGCACCGTGACGTTGCCGCCTACATAGCCGTTCCTGCCGAAGCCGGCCACGAACGCGGCAAAGGCGTCGGCTTCCAGGTCCATGAAGTCGTAGGCGCCATCGATGCCGAGCTGCTTGATCCAGTAGCCATGGATCATCGGCGAGCGCGAGTGGGCCACGGGATGGCCCATGATGCAGGCGCGGCGGGTAGGGGTGGTCATGTCGGCGTGATTCCGGAGTGCATCAAAGCGGGGAGAAGGAGGTGGACTTGAGGATGCGCGACTCCTGCGACAAGTGCGCGCCCATCTCCGCGCTGCGGCGCAGGTAGTCCTGGAAGACGGGGTCCTTCATCAGGGCATTGCGACGCTTCTCGCGGTCGGCCTGGCTCTTGTACTTCCATACATGCACGACCTGGTTCAGCGGGCCGACTTCGGAGGTGGCGTAGAACACCGGCTCGCCGCAGTGCTTGACCTGCGTAGCGTGGCCGTACTGTTCATACATCTTGAGCCATGCCGGCAGGCGGCCGGGATGCAGGGTGTAGATGCGCAGGTCGAAGATCATGTTGCTTGCCCCTTGTTTTCTGGACGCCGGTGAAAGAATCGCCGCAGCGCCCAATTATCGCAAGAGCGTTGCCGCCCTGCCGCCGCGCACTCGGGTCATCAGGGGGTCTGCCAGAGGTCCTCAGGCCGCCCTGGTCTCGATGGCGCCGCCCAGGAACAAACGTTCGATATGCGGGTCGGCCAGCAGTTCACTGGCCGGCTTGTGCAGCACCAGGCGCCCGGATTCCAGAGCGATGGCGTCATCCGAGATCTTGAGCGCACTCTTGACGTTCTGCTCGACCATCAGGATGGTGGTACCGCCGGCGGCGAGCTTGCGCAACAGCTTGAACACATCCTGCACCACCAGCGGCGAAAGGCCGATGGAAGGCTCGTCGATCAGGAGCACCTTGGGCCGCAGCAGCAGGGCGCGGCCGATCTCGAGCTGTTTCTGCTCGCCGCCCGAAAGGGCGGAGGCCTGCGAATTGCTGCGTTCGCGCACTCGCGGAAACAGGTCCAGCACCTCCGGAATGCGTTCCCGGGCGGTTTTCATCCCGAGGGTGATGCCGCCGAGCTCGAGGTTCTGCATCACCGTCAGCTGGCCGAACAGGTTGCGCCCCTGCGGCACGAAGGCGATACCGCGCGCCAGCAACGTCTTGGGGTCGGCAGCGGTGATATCCACCCCGCCTAGCGTGATGCGCCCGCCGCGCGGCTTCAACAAGCCGAACAGGGTCTTGAGCACCGTCGATTTTCCCGCGCCATTCGGGCCGATCAGGAGCGTGATGCTGCCGGGCCTGACCTTGAACGAGAGGTTGTTCAGGATCATGAAGTCCTTGTAGCCGGCCACCACGTCCTCGAACTCGATGACGGGCGTGTCTTGGGGATTCATGTTCGCCGCCATGTTCAGTTGCCCAGATAGGCGTCGAGCACCGCTTTGTTGGCGCGGATCTCGGCCGGCGTGCCGATGGCCATCACGGTGCCCTCGACCATCACCATGATGCGGTGGCACAGGTCCATGACGAAATCCATGTTGTGCTCGATCACCACGAAGCTGCCGCCGCGGCGCGCGTTGAGTTCCTTGAGCAGCGTGCTGATGCCACCCACGAGGCTGGGGTTGACGCCGGCGCAGGGTTCGTCGAGAAGGACCAGCGCCGGCTCGCTCATGAAGGCCATGGCGATATCGACCAGCTTCTGCTGGCCATAGCTGAGCGACCCGGCGGGCTTGTCGGCCACATGGCGGATGCGGAACAGGTCGATCAGCTCATCGGCCTTGGGCCCCAGCCCCGAGTCGCCGGGCGCGAACATGCGCGAGAACATGCTGCCCTTGTGTTCCTGGGCGGCTACGATCAGGTTGTCGCGCACGCTCATCTTGCCGAACACCTGCAGGGTCTGGAAGGTGCGCCCCACCCCGCGGCGGTTGAGTTCCAGCGGCGACAACCCGGTGATGTCGGCACCGTTCAGGCGGATCTCGCCGGCATCCGGCTCGATTTGCCCCAGCACGCTGTTGAACATGGTGGTCTTGCCTGAGCCGTTGGGGCCGATCACCCCGAAGATCTCTCCCGGCATCACCTGGAAGGACACGCCCCCCACCGCCTGGATGGCGCCGTAGGCCTTGCGCAGATCGCGCACCTCGAGCACGGGCGCGCTCATTCAGGCGTTGCCTCCATGCCTGGCGGCCGCGGCCGATCGCGCCGCCGATGCTTCGCGCGCCTCGCGACGCACCCGCAATCTGTCGGGAATCGACAGGAGTCCATCGGGCAACCAGATCATCAGCAACACTACCGCCGTGCCGAACACGAACAGGTACCAGGCCTGGGCGAAGCGCAGCCATTCCGGCAGCACCACGCCCACCGCGGCGCCGAGCACCGGGCCCAAGAAATAGCCCGGGCCGCCGACCACCACCATCAGGTACATCATGATCGAGGAACCCACCGTGAAGGGCGCGGGTTCGATGAACTGCACCAGGGAGGCGAACAGCGCGCCGGCGATGCCCGCATAGGCCGCACCGATGGCGAAAGACAACAGCGTATAGCCGCGGATGTCCACCCCCAGGCTTTCGGCGCGGATCGGGTTGTCGCGCAACGCGGTGAAGGCCTTGCCCCAAGGCGAGCGCAGCAGCCCCCACAGGAGCGCCGCGAAGATGATGGTCATGCCCAGCGTGAAGTGATAGTAGGCGAGCGATCCGTCCAGCGACATGCCGAACAGGCTGGGCCGGGCGATGTTGTTGATGCCGAAGGTGCCGCCGGTGAGCCACTCCTCGTTGCGCATCACCAGCCATGCGGCGGTGTTGAAACCGAGGGTGGCGAAGGCCAGGTAGATGGTCTGCACGCGCAGCGCCGGAAAGCCCAGCGCCAGGCCCACCAGGAAGCACAGGAGGGCGGCCGCCGGCAGGCCCAGCCAGAACGACAGGCCGGCCTTCATCATGATGGCCACCGTATAGGCGCCGATGCCGAAGAACGCCGCGTGGCCGAGCGATTTCTGGCCGGCGTAGCCCACCGTCAGGTTGAGGCCCATGGTGGCCAGGATGAACACCAGCCAGTAGGTCAGCAGGTACAGGCCGTAGCTCTTGAGGAAGTGCGGCGCCACCAGCAGGGCCGCGAGCGCAAGGAAGGCGAGAACGACGTTGCGTTTGTTCATGGCATCAGACCTTGCGCTCTTCCTTGCGGCCGAGCAGCCCCTGCGGCTTGAACAGGATCACCACCATGAAGAGTGCGAGCGCCACCGCGTCCTTGTATTGCGGCGACACATACGCCGCGGCGAGGTTCTCCCCGACCCCGACGATCACTCCGCCCAGGAGCGCCCCGCGCGAATTGTTGAATCCGCCGATCACGGCGGCAAAAAACGCCTTGGTGCCGAGCGAGACGCCCATGTCGAACTTGGCCAGGTACACCGGAGTTACCAGCAGCGCCGCCGCGCAGGCCAGCGCCGCATTGATGGCGAAGGTGTAGAAGATCATGCGCGGCACGTTGATGCCCAGCACCGTGGCCGACTCGGTGTTCTGCGCCACCGCCTGCATGGCCCGGCCGGTTACGGTGCGCGCCAGGAAGGACTGCGTGGCCAGCACCAGCAACAGAGCGAAGGCGAGCGTGCCGCAATCGGCCAGCGTGATGGTCACCCCGGCGATGTTGAAAATGCGGTCAGGGAACATGCCGGCGAACGGGTGCGCCTCGGCGCTGTAGCCGGCGCGCACCCCGTTGGACAGCGCGATCGACAACCCGATGGTGGCCACGACAATCGGCATCATGCCGTGGCGGAACAGGGGGTCGACCACGCCGCGCTTGAAGGCCCAGCCCAGCACGCCGATCGCCAGCACAACGGTCAACACAAAGGCCAGCGGCAAGGGCGCCCCCGCCGCGATCAAGCCCACCATGGCGAAGGCCGGCAGCATGACGAATTCGCCCTGGGCGAAATTGATCGTGCCTGACGCCTGCCACAACAGCGTGAATCCGAGCGCCGCCAGGGCATAGATGCTGCCCGTAGCCATGCCGCTGAAGAACAGTTGCAGGAAGTCGGTCATGGTCGCTCCGGCGCCGGATGCGCGCGTCGGCCCGCCCGTCCCGGACCGGCACGGGCGGCGCCAAAGCGCGTGGCGGATTACTTCTTCGACAGCGGCGGCAGGGTGGCGATGACTTCCTGCTTGCCGCCCTTGACTTCGGTGAGGAAGCTGTCGCGGTCGAGGTCGCCGTTCTTGTCGAACTCAACGTCCATGAGGATGCCGGGCTGGTCAGCGGCCTTGACCTTGAGGGTTTTCATGGCCACCGCCACGGCCTTGCGGTCGAGCTTGCCCACTTTCTCGATGGCGGCCTTGAGGGCGTATACGCCGGAGTAGCCCTTCATGCCGTTGTGGTCGGAGATGTACTTGTACTCGCGTTCGAACTTGGCGCGGAAGGCGCGGATCGCCGGCAGCGGCGCATCGACCGTCAGGCCCACATGCGCGATGGCGCCATTGGCGGCCTCGCCCGCCAGTTCGATCACTTTCTGGCTGGTGAGCACGGTCTCGCCGATGACCGGCTTGGTCCAGCCCTGCTTGCGCAGTTCGCGCAGGACGCGCGCGGACTCTTCCTCGTTGGTGTAGACGAAGATGGCATCCGGGCTGGCGCCCTTGGCCTTCAACACCGCGGCCGAAAAGTCGATCTGGCCGGAATCGGTGGAAATGTCGGCCACGATCTTGGTGGGCGATTTCTCGAGCGCCTTCATCAGCATCTCGCGCCCGCCCTTGCCGAAGTCGTTGTTCACGTAGATCAGCGCCAGCGTCTTGTGCTTGGCTTGGTCGGTGATGTAGCGCGCGATCTTGGGCATCGCGGTAGCCTGTGTGAAGCTGGTGCGGAACACGTAGGGGTTGCCCTGCTGCGTGATGGCCGCGGCCTCGCCGCCGGTGAAGTTCGGTATCTCGGCGCGGCGCGATTCGGCCATGCTCACCATGATGGAGCCCGAGAACACCGGCCCGAAGATAGCGAATACGTCCTGGTCGATGGCCTTCTGCGTCAGACCCTTGGCCACGCCGGGGTTGCTTTGGGTGTCGTTGGTGGTGGTCTCGATCTTCCTGCCGAGGATGCCCCCGGCGGCGTTGATCTCCTTGACCGCCAGCAGCATGCCGTCCTTGAAGTTGGTGCCGGAGGTGGTGCCAGGGCCTGACAATTCCACGATGTTGGCGATCTTGATCGTCTGCTGCGCGATTGCCGGCGCGGTCATCAGGGCTGCCATGACCAGTGCGATTAATGCCTTCTTCATGCTGTCTCCTCGTTTTAATGCCGTTGCGTTTGATTCGAATCGTTTGCGGCCCGTTAGGGGTTCATGGGCCCGCATGGCGCCTGCCGCGCGCCATGCGCAGCGCGGTGTGCCTTACGAGAACAAGGCCTGCATGCGCGGGTCGACGATGGCGACCGCGCGCGTCCATCCGGCGGAAGCGCCGCGGATCTTGTGCGGAAAGCAGGAGACGATGAAGCCGTCCGGCGGCAGGGCCTCCAGATTATGCAGCTTCTCGAGGTGGCAGTAGCCGATGTCGCGCCCCGCCTTGTGGCCTTCCCAGATCAGCGAGGCGTCGTGGCTGTCGGCGTACTTCTTGGCGGTGTGGACAAAGGGCGCATCCCAGCTCCACGCATCGGTGCCGGTCAGGCGCACGCCGCGCTCGAGCAGGTACATGGTCGCCTCATACCCCATGCCGCAGCCGGCGCTCACATAGTCGTTGTTGCCGTAGCGCGAGCCGGCGCGGGTGTTGATCACCACGATCTCCAGCGGCTTCAGGATATGGCCGATGCGCTTCAATTCCGCCTCGACATCGGCGGCGGTGACCACATAGCCGTCGCCGAAGTGGCGGAAGTCGAGCTTGACCCCGGGCTGGAAGCACCAGTCGAGATCGACCTCGTCGATCGAGATGGCGCGCTCGCCTTTGTTCATGGTGGGATGGAAATGGTAGGGCGCATCCAGGTGCGTGCCGTTGTGGGTGGAGAGCGATATCTGCTCCACCGCCCAGACCGCCGAATCCGGCAGGTCCGACTGTTTCAGGCCCGGAAAGAACGGCTCCATCTGGTGGAACGAGTTCTCGTGGTTGAAATACTCGATCTTCGGTGCGAACGCCGGCGGATCGGACACCACGTCGTTTTCGAGATAGATCGAAAGGTCGATGATTCTGCGGGACATGCAAGGCTCCTTCGGGATCAAACCAGTATCAGGGCGATTTTCGGAAACGCGATGATCAGGCCGATCACCGCCAGGGCGGCCGCCGCGAAGGGCAACGCGCCGAAATAGATGTCGTTGAGCGAGAGGTTGCCGGCCAGGCCTTCGCGGTCGAGCGAGGTCTTGACCACGAACGGGCTCATCCCCAAGGGCGGGGTAATGAGCCCCACTTCTACGGCGATCATGGTGATGATGCCCACCCACACCAGGTCGGCGCCGAGGGTCTTGAATATCGGCGCGAACACCGGCACCGAGATCAGTACGGTGGAGGTGGAGTCGAGCGCGGTGCCCAGGAACAGCACCACGGCCAGGTACACCGCCATCACCGTCATGAGGGTGAACTGGTGTTCGGTGACCCAGTTGCCCATGAAGGACGGCAGGCCGGACATGGCGAGAAAACGGCTGAACATGGCCGCCGAGGCGATGATCAGCACAAGCGATGCGGTGACATAGCCGGTATCAATGAGGATGTTCCAGAAGATCCTCCAGTCCAGCGCGCGGCGCAACAGCGCGATGATGAGCGCGCCGAAGGCGCCGACCGCCCCGGCCTCGGTGGCGGTGAAGATGCCACCGTACATGCCGCCAAGCACCAGTGCTATCAGGGCGAGAATGGGGATCACCTGGCCGATCAATACCTGCCACGACGCATCACTGTCATAGCGCTCGCCGTCGATGCCCCCCACCCATTCGGGGCGCAGCTTGGCAATGAGGAAGATCGCGCCCATGAACGCCGCCGCAAGGATGATGCCAGGCACGATGCCGGCGTTGTAGATGTCGCCCACCGAGGTTTCGGTGATCACCGCATAGACGATCATCAGCACCGAAGGCGGGATCAGCATGCCCAGCATGGCCGAGCCCGCCACCACGCCAACGGCGAGCTTGGGGTGGTAGCCGCGCTTCAACATCTCCGGCACCGCCAGCTTGGTAAACAGCACCACCGCCGCCACCGTGATGCCGGTGATGGCCGAGAAGATCGCGTTGCCCACCACGGTGGCGTGGCCGATGCCGCCCGGCACGCGATGGAACAGGCGATGCGCAACCATGTAGGAATCGCGCCCCACCCCGGCCACCATCACGAAAAATCCCATCAGCACGAACAGCGGCACGGTGCCGAATTCGTACTCGGTGACCGAATCGGTGGCCGCCTGCCCGAGCATGGTGCCGGCGATATCCCAGTCGCCGCGGATCGTGGCGGTGCCGACGTAGGCCACCACCAGGAGCGAGGTGGAGATGTGCACCCCCAGGTAGATCAGGAGCGTCAGGGCCGCGAATCCGGCCAGCCCGATTTCGAGCGCGCTCACGACAACACCTTGTTGGCCGGGTCGATCTCGAAGAGCCGCTCGCGGCGCATGCCCGCACCGACGTACTGGACGGCCAGCACGATGTATTGCAGCGCCATCACCGCGCAGCCGAAGGCGATGATGCTGTACACCGGCCACTTTGGAAAGGTGAACACCGCAAGCGAACCGTAGAAGTCGCCGCTGGCGAACATGCCGCGCGCCAGCGGCCAGACATGCGTTGCCACCACGACGAACATGAGGCCGCCCAGCAGGTGGTAGGCCGCCAGCGACCACTGCTCGGCGCGGACAGACCGCTTGCCCACCCATTCGAGAAAGCCGTCGGTGGCGATCACCCGGCCGGCGCGCAGCGTCGACGGGAACTGCAGGAACACGATGACGGCGATCGACATGGCGACGATCTCCGGTGTGCCCGGCAGCGGCCGGGCGAACAGGAAGCGCCCGAACACATCCACCAGGATCACCCCCATGATCACCAGCACCATCAGGGTGCCGGTCGCGTTCATCACGGCCGCCAGCAGGCCGAGCGGGGAAAACCTCATCGACTTGTCATTTCAGGGCGTGCGGCTTGCGGGGGCCTGCCTACTCTTTGTCCCAGTCCCGGGAGAACTTGCCGCCCTCGCGGCGCACACCGTCCATGTAGGCCTTGAGCACGTCCCGCGCGGGATAGCCAGCCTTGGCGGCGGCCTCGATCCAGGCCTTGGTGGGGTTGTCGATGGCCTTGGCCACCCGCGCGCGCTCGGCGTCGGCCATGACGGTCACCGTGCCCTTGTTGGCGCGGATCAGGTCGAGCGCCGCCACCGCGCGGGTGAACTGTTCCTTGCTGTAGGCCGACTCATACTCCTCGCAGCCCGCCTTGAATGCCGCCTTAACCTCCGGCAGAAACTTGTCCCAGCGGCCCTTGTTGATGGAAACGCCGCCCGCATACATGGCGCCGAATCCGGTCTGGGTGTAGGCAGGAGCCACCTCATAGAGCTTGGCCGCAGCCGCCCCCGAGGCGAAGGTGAGCACACCGTTGTAGACCCCGGCCTTGATGTCGTTGTAGTACGAAGGCAGGCCGGCGTTGACCGCCACCGCTCCCGAGCCCTTGATCCAGCCATGCAGTCCGGGCGGGCCGCCATATTTCTTGCCCTTGAGGTCCTCGAGCTTGACCACCGGCGTGGTGGCGACGACGCCGTAATCGTCGAGCGCGAATCCGCACAGGTAGACCTGGTTGTACTTCTCCCATGACTTGCGCATCGCCGGGACCTTCTCGTGCATCTCGTTGATGACCTTGGAAACCACGCGTGGCTCGATCGGCCCGAACGGCGCGGCATAGCTGACGTTCTGAAGGGGCATCTTGCCGGGATGGAACACGGTGCCGACAATGCCCATGTCGGAGACGCCCTGCTCGATAGTCTCGAGTTCGGAGCCCAACTTGGCGAGCGTGCCGCCGTAAGCTTCGTTCCAGCTGACAATCGTCTTGCCCGACTTGGCCAGTTCGCGATTGACCGCGGGAATGAAAGTTTCCTTCAGGTGCTTGACCCAAAGGAACACCGGCGCATGACCGGCCGATACCGTGATCTTGATCTCCTGCTGGGCATGGGCGGCGCCTGCCAGGCAAAGGGCCGCGGCCAGCAGCGTGTGCGGCAGTTTGGGATATTGCATCTTGATCTCCTCCATGTAGGGACGCCGGACGGGCTCGGTCCTGCACACTCAATCAACCGGCGTGCTTGCGTCGCAAGTTTAGGCGCAAACACGCATCTGCGGGGGCGCGTCCCGCTTCGCGGGGGATTGCCTGGGCAAGCCGGGTAGGCCAGGGTCGGTCAGGACTTCACGAAGCGGTTGCGCAGGATGCCGATCCCCTCGACCTCGAGTTCGACCACGTCGCCGGGCTTCAAGAAGCGCATCTGCTCCAGACCGCAGCCCGAACCGACCGTGCCGGAACCGAAAAACTCGCCCGCCACAATGGTTTCCGAGCGCGCAGCATGGGCGATGCAATCTTCGAACTTCCAGTGCATCTCGCCACTGTTGCCGCCGCCCCAGCGCTCGCCGTTGACGCGCGCTTCCATCTTGAGCTTGTACGGGTCCTTCAGTTCATCGGCGGTCACCAGGCACGGCCCGAGCACGTTGCCGGTGTCGAAATCCTTGCCCTTGCCGGGCCCGAGTTGTCCCGGCATTTCCTTCATCTGCTCATCGCGCGCCGACACGTCGTTGAAGATGGTGTAGCCGAAGATGTGCGCACGCGCCTGGTCCCGCGGGATGTCGCGGCCGGCCTTGCCGATGAAGCAGCCGAACTCCAGTTCGAAATCGAGCCGCTCGGAAAACGCAGGCCATTCGATGTCATGCCCGGTGCCCACCACGTTGAGGCGGTTTGGATGGTAGAAGATCGGGCGCTCGTACCAGACCTGCGGAATCGACAGGATGCCCTTGGCCTCCATCTCGCGCATGGCCGCGGCGGGGTCGGGCGCGCCGGCCGCGCGCACCTTGCGGGCCGCGTCGAAGGCCTGGGTCAGGTGGCGCTCGAAGCACAGGAAATCGCGCATCTGCGGCGGCGCGGGAATGGGCGCATGCAGTCGCACCTCCGCCAACTTGTGCGTGGCCGCACGGCTGCGCGCCGCGCCGCGCGCAAGCGTTTCAGCCAGAGCAACGCTGTCGAAGCCCGCCTCCGCCATCGCCAGCACGCTGGCGAGCGACTTCGCACTTTTTCCGTAACGCGCGCGGTGGGCGGCCTGCAAATCCAGCACGCGGCGTCCGCCGTCGACCAATGCGCCGGCGCGCGGACCCGCGCGTCCGGCTGAAAATGTCACCAGTTTCATACCTCTGCTCCCTTGGTTCCCTTGGTGCGAGTGTTCCTGTCGCCAATGACGGGCCGCAAACCACGCCGCGACCTTGCCTTGGCCCGCGATCAATACTACGATGAACCCCGACGTTGGTGTCAAGCGGCGTTCAAACTTCAAAAGGAGACAAAAATGGTTTGGAGAGTACGACGGGTCGTGACCGGGCACGACAAGAATGGCAAGTCAAAATTCCTCCTGGACGGACATGCTCCAAATGTCAAGGAGATGGTCTCGATGCCGGGGCTGGCGCTCACCGATCTGTGGGAAACCCTCGATGCGCCGGCCGACAATTCCGGCGCCGCGGACGCCGCCCGCCGCCCGATTAAGCTGGAGCCACCGACCAAGGGCAGCATCCTGCGCATCGTGGAGTTTCCGCCGGATTCGGCATGGCGCGACCAGGTCGACGCTAAAAAAGCCTTCGACTCCATCGGGGCGGGCCACGCCAAGGACCATGCCAATGCCGACCCGATGATGCACACCACCGCTACGGTCGACTACATCATCGTCCTCAAGGGCGAGATCTACGCGATCATGGATACCGAGGAGACGCTTCTCAAGGCCGGCGACATCCTGATCCAGCGCGGCACCAACCATTCCTGGAGCGTGCGCGGCACCGAGCCCTGCATCGTCGCGGCTATCCTGATCGGTGCCAAGCCGCTCGGCCTGGCTGCGAAGGTGCGCCGCCAGGCCGCGGCCGGAAAGCGGGCCGGCAAGGCGGCAGCCAAGCCGGCGGCGAAAACGCCCGCGGCGGGAAAGGCGGCTGCGAAAAAAACCGCGGCCGGGAAAACGGCGGCGCGCAAGCCGGCGGCAAAAAAGCCTGCTGCCGGCAAGCCCGCGGCGAAGAAGGCCGGACGCTGATGCAGGCCGGGCGCTAAACCGCCGCCGGGCAAGAAAAAACCGCGCCCAAGCGCGGTTTTTTCATGGCGCGCAGGGGATCACGCCAGTACCGGCGCTCCGGTCTTGGCGCGCACTTCGTCGATGCCGACGCCGGGCGCCAGTTCGACCAGCTTCAGGCCCTGCGGCGTGACGTCGAGCACGCACAGGTCGGTGATGATGCGGTTGACCACGCCCACGCCGGTAAGGGGCAGGTCGCAGGCCTTGAGGATCTTGTGCGCGTCGCCCTTGGCCACATGTTCCATGAGAACGATCACGCGTCCGACCCCCGCCACCAGATCCATCGCGCCGCCCATTCCCTTGACCATCTTGCCGGGAATCATCCAGTTGGCCAGATCCCCCTTTTCCGAAACCTGCATGGCGCCCAGGATGGCAAGATTGATCTTGCCGCCGCGAATCATCGCAAAGGAATCCGCCGAGGAAAAGATCGACGAGCCCGGCAGCGTGGTCACGGTCTGCTTGCCGGCATTGATCATGTCGGGGTCGATCTCGTCCTCGGTGGGAAACGGGCCGATGCCGAGCAGGCCGTTCTCCGACTGGAGCCACACCTCCATGCCGGCCGGCACATGGTTGGCGACCAGGGTCGGCAGCCCGATGCCGAGGTTCACGTAGAAGCCGTCCTGCAGTTCGCGCCCGGCGCGGGCGGCCATTTCGTCACGATTCCAAGCCATGGTGTGATCTCCTACTTCGTGCGGACGGTGCGCTGTTCGATGCGCTTTTCCGGATTTGCGTTGACGACGATGCGGTGAACGAAAATGCCCGGCGTGTGGATGTTGTCGGGATCGAGTTCGCCGGTCTCGACGAGCTGCTCGACCTCGGCCACGGTCACCTTGCCGGCCATCGCGACATTTGGGTTGAAGTTGCGCGCGGTCTTGCGATAGATCAGGTTCCCGGATTTGTCGGCCTTCCATGCCTTGACCAGCGAGACGTCCGGCACCAGCGAGCGCTCCATCAGGTAGCGTTGGCCATCGAATTCGCGCTCTTCCTTGCCCTGGGCGATCAGCGTGCCCACGCCGGTGCGGGTGAAGAAGGCCGGAATGCCGGATCCGCCGGCGCGCAGCTTCTCCGCCAGGGAGCCCTGCGGGGTGAATTCGAGTTCGAGTTCGCCGGCCAGATACTGGCGCTCAAACTCCTTGTTCTCACCCACGTAGGAGGCGATCATCTTCTTCACCTGCCGCGTCGCCAGGAGGATGCCGAGGCCGAATCCGTCGACCCCGGCGTTGTTCGAGATGGCCGTGAGGTTCCTGACGCCCAGGTCCCGCACCGCGGCGATCAGCGCCTCGGGGATGCCGCACAGGCCGAAACCGCCCACCCCGATCATGTGCCCGTCTTGGAGCACGCCTTCCAGCGCCGCCCTGGCGCTGCCGTATACCTTGTTCATGGTCGATTCCCGCGTAATGTTCCGCTAGGGTTGAAGAAGCCGCTCGCCGGGTCAGCCCCGGCGCCGGTGTTCAGGCCGCCCGCAGTTCCGGCATGTTGCGGAACTGCTCCAGCGCTTCCGGATTGGCAAGCGCCTCGATGTTCTTGACCGGCAGGTTATGGACCACGTCGCGCACCGCCAGTTCCACCAGCTTGCCGCTGCGGGTGCGCGGAATGTCGCTCACCTGTATGACTTTCGCCGGCGCGTGCTGGGCCGTGGTGTGGGTGCGGATATGCTGCTTGATCTTTTCGATCAACGGCGGATCCAGCTCGAGGCCGTCGCGCAGGCGCACGAACAGGACGATGCGCACGTCGCCGCGCTTGCCGGGCGGCCAGTCCTGGGCGATCACCAGGGATTCGGTAACCTCGTCGAGCGCCTCGACATGGCGGTAGATCTCGCCGGTGCCGATGCGCACACCGCCCGGGTTCAGCACTGCGTCGGAGCGGCCGTAAATGACGAGCCCGCCCGCAGGCGTGCGCTCGACATAGTCGCCGTGATGCCATACGCCCGGGAACTTGTCGAAATACGCCGCGCGAAACTTGGACCCGTCGTCGTCGTTCCAGAAACCGATCGGCACCGAGGGGAAAGGCTTGGCGCACACCAGTTCCCCCTTCTTGCCGGGAGGCAAAGGGCGCCCGCGGTCGTCGTACACCTGGATGTCCATGCCCAGCGCGTTGCCGGTGCACTCGCCGCGCCGGACCGGCAGCACCGGGTTGCCAAGCACGAAACAGCCGCAGATGTCGGTGCCGCCGGAGATTGACCCCAGCATCACGTCCTGCTTGATGGCCTGGTAGACGAAGTCGAAGGACTCGGGCGCCAGCGGGGAGCCGGTCGAAAACACCGCGCGCAGACGGTTCAGCTCATGCGTGTCGCGCGGGCGAAAACGGATTTTGGCCAGCGCATCCAGGTACTTGGCCGAGGTGCCGAAATGGCTGACCTTTTCGGACTGGGCCATGTCCCAGAGGATGCCGCCGCGCCGCAGGAAGGGCGAGCCGTCGTAGAGGATGAGCGTTGCCCCGGACGCGAGGCCGGTGACCAGCCAGTTCCACATCATCCAGCCGCAGTTGGTGGAGTAGAACAGCCGGTCGCCGGGCCGTACGTCGCAGTGCAGCTGGTGTTCGGCCAGGTGCTTGAGCAGGATGCCGCCCGCGCTGTGCACGATGCACTTGGGCACGCCGGTGGTGCCCGAGGAGTACAGGATCAGGAGCGGCTGCTCGAAAGGCAACATGTTGTACTCGACCGGACCCGCCTTGTAGGGTGCGGTGAACTCGGGCCAGGTGAGCGCGCGCGGCACGCCGTCGACGTTGGGCGACGCCGACATATAGGGCACGACCACTGCCTCGCGCACCGAAGGCAGACGGGTGACGATTTCGGAGACCTTGTCGAGCATGTCGACTGTCTTGCCGTTGTAGTGGTAGCCGTCGGGAGCGAATAGAACCTTGGGCTCGACCTGACCGAAACGGTCGAGTACGCCCTGGATGCCGAAATCCGGCGAGCAGGAGGTCCAGATCGCGCCGATGCTGGCGGTGGCGATCATCGCAATCACCGCTTCCGGCATGTTGGGCATGATGGCGGCGACGCGGTCGCCCTGGCGCACCCCGGCGGCCTTGAGTCCCTGGGCGCAGCGCGACACCTGATTGTTGAGCTCCGCCCAGGTCACCTTGCGCTTGACCTTGTCCTCGCCCCAGAAAATCATGGCTTCGGAGCTGTCATGCTTGCGCAGCAAGTTTTGCGCAAAATTCATGCGCATGCCGGGGAACCACCGGGTGCCCGGAAACTTGTCGCCATCGACCATGGCGCCCGCCTTCAGGCCCAGCGGCGCACGTACGCCCTTGCGCGGCTCGGCCGGCATGCCGATCACGCCGAGTTGCTCCCATACCGACATCCAGAACTGCTCCGGATGGTCGGAAGACCATTTGTAGAACTCGGGGTAGGTATTGAGCTTGAGTTTCCAGCGCTTGATCGCCGCGCGCGCGAAGTGCGTGAGATTCGCCTTCTCCAGCGCCGCCTGGCTGGGCTCCCACATTATCTGATTATTATCGATCGTCATTCTGTACGGCTCACCATGTCGCATGTGCGGCTGACCCCTGATTGCCCCAGAGCCGCTCTCTCACCGGCCCCGGAAACGAAACCGGCCGGCCGGTTTCGTTGCTGATCCAGACGAACAATGCCTCGCCCGTGGCGTAAACGGTTTGCGGGTCGTCGGCGCGGCGCATTTCATAATAGGTAGGCACGCTGGAACGCCCGACCCTGCCCGCGAACACCCGTACTTCCACCGAGCCCGGATACTTGAGCGGCCGCTTGAAGCGACACCCGGCGGTCGCGATCACCGGGCCTTCGGACTGTTCCGCCGTATGGCCCACGCCCCACGAGTCGATCCAACTGATGCGCGCCTGCTCCATGTAACGGAAGTACACGGTGTTGTTCACGTGCAGCATCGCGTCCATGTCACCCCAGCGTATCGGCATCACCTCGGTGTGCACCAGCTGAAAGCCCTCGGGCCGGGACAGCGGGATGGGAATCGTATCCGGCATCGCAGTTCATTTTCGACACCTGCCAGCCTGGCCTTGGGTGCCGCTCGCATCTACCGCCTGATTTCAAGCGGCAAAACCCGAAATTATAAGCATTTTCGCCTAAAAAACAATCGATTAAATTGCATTCACGCCCTTGACAGCAGCCAAAAAAAGGGGGGGCGGATCGCCCGCAGAATGACGCCGAATCCGGCCAGCGGCGCGCCGGCCGCGCCTTCCCGGCGAGGAATCAATGACTTAAATCACCCGGCGCACGCCGGGGGGCGACCCGGCGGTCGCGGGGGAGGCCGGCGCTATACGCCGGACCGGAGCGGCGGCCGGGAATCAGCCCGCCGCCATCCCGTCATCGGCGGCGATTGCCGCGCCATTGATGAAGGACGACCCGTCGGAGGCCAGCAGCAGGAGCAGGCCGTCCAGATCTTCGGGCTTCCCGACCCGTCGGCGCGGCAGCGTGCTGATCAGCTTTTGCCCGCCCTCGGTGGCGAAGTAGGCCGAATTGATCTCGGTCTCGATGTAGCCGGGGCAGATCGCGTTGACGTTGATGCCGTAACGCCCCCACTCCACCGCCATGGCCCGGGTCATGTGGATCACTGCGGCCTTGGACATGCTGTAGACCGAAAGCTGCGGTACGATCCTCATGCCCGCCACCGAGGCGATATTGATGATGCGGCCGGGCGTCTGCCTGCGCGCCATCACCTGGGCCACCTGCTGGGCCATGAAAAAGGCCCCCTTGGCGTTGGTCCCCATCACGTAGTCGTAGTCCGGTTCGGACACCTCAAGCGCGCGGCCCTGTGCAGACACCCCGGAATTGTTGACCAAGATGTCGATTTTCGTCAGGTCGGCCTCCACCTGCGCCACGCAGGCGCGGATGCTGGCCACGCTGGTCACGTCGAGCGAATAGACGTGCGCCTCGCCGCCTTCAGAATCGATCTCGGCACGCAGTTCCTTGAGGCGCTCCAGCCGGCGCGCGCCCAGCGCAACGGTGGCGCCGGCGTCGGCCAGGATTTTGGCGAAGCGCGCGCCCAGGCCGGATGAAGCGCCGGTGACCAACGCGACCTTGCCCTCGAGGCTGATTTCCACTGACATGATTTCCCGGATATTTGAATGAAAAGTGCCGCGAGTGTAATCGCACGGCCGCGCGCCCACAAATCCACCCGCGCATTCGGCATCGCGCGCCGCCTCGAATCCGAGCCGATGTGGCCCCACGGTGGGGCTACAATCCGCTTGGGAGCGCTGCTTTCCCCGAACGCCGCCCACGCCGCCCAACCTCCAACGAAGACAAAGACCCCTGCGCATGTCACAACTCTTTTCCCCCATTTCTCTGGGCCAGCTCACGCTCGCCAACCGCATCGTGGTCTCGCCGATGTGCCAGTACTCCGCCGTCGACGGCGATGCCCAGGACTGGCACCTGATGCACTTGGGGCAGATGGCCATTTCCGGAGCTGGCATGCTGATCATCGAAGCCACCGCCCCGTCCGCGGAAGGCCGCATCACCCCCGGCTGCCTGGGCCTGTACTCGGACAGCAACGAAGCCGCCCTCGCCCGGGTGCTGCGGGCGATCCGCGCGCACTCGCCCATCGCAGTGGCCATGCAGATCGGCCATGCCGGCCGCAAGGCCTCAAGCCTGGAGCCGTGGAACGGCGGCGACCTGATCCCGGCCGGCGATGCGCGCGCCTGGACGCCGCTCGGCCCGTCCGCCCTGGCGCACATGCCGGGGGAGGTGCCCTGCCGTGCCATGACCCCGGCGGACATCCGCAAGGTGGTCGACGACTTCGCAGCCGTCGCCAGGCGCGCCGACCGCCTCGGCATCGACGCGCTCGAACTGCATGGCGCGCATGGCTACCTGTTGCATTCCTTCCTCTCGCCGGTCGCCAACCAGCGCAGCGACGCCTACGGCGGCACGCTGGAAAACCGCATGCGGCTCCTGCTCGAGGTGTTCGACGCGGTGCGCGCCGCATGGCCCGCGCACAAGCCGCTCGGCGTACGCATCTCCGCCTCCGATTGGGTGGAAGGCGGCTGGGACGTGGCCCAGTCCATCGAACTGGCGAAGCTACTCAGGGCGCGCGGCTGCAGCTGGCTCGACTGTTCGTCGGGCGGCGTTGCGCCGGCGCTGCAGAAGATCAAGCTGGGTCCGGGCTACCAGGTGCCCTTCGCCGAGGAAATCCGCCGGGCCGTGCCGGGCCTGCCGATCATGGCCGTGGGCCTGATCACCGAACCACAGCAGGCCGAGGACATCATCGCCTCGGGCAAGGCCGACATGGTGGCGCTCGCCCGCGGCCTGCTCTACAACCCGCGCTGGCCCTGGCATGCCGCCGCCGCCCTGGGCGCCAGCGTCACCGCGCCCAAGCAGTATTGGCGCTCGGTGCCGCGCGAGCATCCCAATGTGCTCGGCAACGTCAAGGTCGGCCAGCGCTAGCTGGCGGCTGGCGATGAGGCGAAACGAGGAGCAAGCATGACCCGTGAAGTGATGGAATACGACGTCCTGGTCGTGGGCGGCGGTCCCGCCGGGCTGGCGGGCGCGATCCGGTTGAAGCAGTTGGCCGTCGAACAGGGCCGCGAGGTCAACGTCTGCGTGATCGAGAAGGGTTCGGAAATCGGTGCCCATATCCTTTCCGGCGCGGTGATGGACCCGATCGCTTTGAACGAGCTGTGGCCCGCGTGGAAGGAAGATGGCGCGCCGCTCAACCAGCCGGTTACCGCCGACCGCTTCATGTTCCTCACCGAGACCGGCAGCTTCACGGTGCCCAATTTCGCGTTGCCGGCCAATTTCCAGAATCACGGCAACTACGTGGTGAGCCTGGGCAATGTGTGCCGCTGGCTCGGCACCCGGGCCGAGGAACTGGGGGTGGAAATCTACCCTGGCTTCGCCGGTGCGGAGGTGCTCTACGACGACGCGGGACGCGTTAGGGGCGTGGCGACCGGTGACATGGGCGTAGGCCGCGACGGCACGCAGACCGAGAGCTACCAGCAGGGCATGGAACTGCATGCCAAGTACACCTTCTTCGCCGAAGGCTGCCGCGGCCACCTGGGCAAGCAGCTCATGGAGAAATACCGGCTGCGCGACGGCGTCGATCCGCAGACCTATGGCATCGGCATGAAGGAACTGTGGGAAATCGACCCCGCCCGGCATGTGCCGGGACTGGTGGTGCACACGGCCGGCTGGCCGCTGGACCGCAGCACCTATGGCGGCTCTTACCTCTACCACATGGAGAACAACCTGGTGTCGGTGGGCTATGTGGTGGGCCTGGCCTACGAAAACCCCTATCTGTCGCCCTACGAGGAATTCCAGCGCTACAAGCTGCACCCGGACATCCGCAAAACCTTCGAAGGCGGCAAGCGCATAGCCTACGGCGCCCGCGCCATCGCAGCCGGCGGCCTGCAATCGCTTTGCAAGCTCACCTTCCCGGGCGGCGTGCTCATCGGCGATGACGCCGGTTTTCTCAACGCCTCGCGCATCAAGGGCAGCCATGCCGCCATCAAGACCGGCATGCTGGCCGCCGAGGCCGCCTTCGCAGCGCTGGCGGCGCAGCGCAGCCATGACGAGCTGACGGCCTATCCCGAAGCCTTTCGCGCCAGCTGGCTGCATGCCGAACTGCACAAGGCGCGCAACTTCAAGCAGTGGATGAGCAAGGGCCTGGTCACAGGCACCCTGATGGTGGGCCTGGAGCAGAAACTGCTCGGCGGCAATGTGCCCTGGACCCTCAAGCACACCCATGCCGACCACGAATGCCTGAAGCCCGCCGCCGGTTTCAAACCGATCCCGTACCCCAAGCCCGACGGCAAGATCACCTTCGACCGGCTCGCCTCGGTATTCATCTCCAACACCAACCACGAGGAGAACCAGCCGATCCACCTGACGCTCAGGGACGCGTCGGTGCCGGTGGCGGTCAATCTGGCGCGCTACGCCGGGCCGGAGGCACGCTACTGCCCGGCCGGCGTCTATGAGTATGTCAAGAACGATGATGACTCAGACCGCCTTCAGATCAATGCGCAGAACTGCGTGCATTGCAAGACCTGCGACATCAAGGATCCCACCCAGAACATCAACTGGGTGGTGCCTGAAGGCGGCGGCGGGCCGAACTATCCCGGCATGTAGGCCGGGCCGCGCCATGCCGGGCAAACGCCCTCCCGGGTCAGGGACATGACGGCGGGGTTCGCCCAGGTCTGGCAGGCGGAGAGCCCGTGGGTGCTGGGCTGGGCGCTGCTATGTACCGCAGTGCTGGTCTGGCGCGGCGGCGAGGCGCGCGCCGGCGTGGTCAACACGGCGCTGATTTTCTTGGCCGCCACTGTCGCGCAGCTTGCCGCGGCGGCGATGTTTGGCTTCGGCATGCCTTCCGGCGCAGTCGCGCTGTTCAACGTCTCGCTCATCATCGCCGGCGTGGCGGCCATCCGGCTCACCGGCATGCTGGTGTTCCGCGCGGCCCTGCCGCTGGCGAACCTGTCGGCGCCGCGCATCGTCGAGGACCTGGTCACCATCCTCGGCTACCTGGTCTGGATCATCGCGCGCCTGCGCGCGACCGGCATGGACCCGAGCAGCATCCTGGCAAGCACCGCCGTGGTCACCGCGGTGCTCGCGTTCGCCCTGCAGGACACGCTCGGCAACATCCTGGGCGGCATCGCGGTGCAACTCGACAACTCCATCGAGGTCGGCGACTGGATACGGGTCGACGAGGTCACCGGCCGGGTGGTGGACATCCGCTGGCGCTCGACCTCGATCGAGACGCGCGACTGGGAAACCGTAATCGTGCCGAACAGCGCGCTGATGAAAGGCAAGTTCACCGTGCTGGGCCGGCGGCGCGGCGAACCGGCGCAGTGGCGCCGCCATGTGCGTTTCGCGGTCGACCTGTCGGCACCGCCGACCCGGCTCATTCCGGCGGTCGAGCAATCGATCCGCGAGTCAGAGATCGCGCATGCCTCCCGCACGCCCGCCGCCAGTTGCGTGCTGCTCGGCTTCGAGCACGGCTATGGACTGTACGACCTGCGCTACTGGCTTACTGACCTGCGTTTCGACGACCCGACCGACAGCCAGGTACGCATCCACATCTACACGGCCCTGCAACGCAACGGCTGGCGCCTGGCGATCGCCGAGCATGGCGTGCGCCTGACCGAGCAGACCGAGGAGCATCGCCGCGAGGTGCATGAGCGCGAGATCGAGCGGCGTCTGGCCGCGCTCCGTACGGTCGAACTGTTCGCCAGCCTCACCGGGGAGGAATTGCGCACCGTCGCCGAGCGCCTGACCTATTCCCCGTTCGCTCAGGGCGAGATCATCACGCGTCAGGGCAACGTCGCGCACTGGCTGTACGTGCTCACTGCGGGCGACGCCGACATCGTCATCGAAAGCGAAGGCAGCGAGCGTCGCTTCATCAATACCTTGGCTGCGGGCAGCTTCTTCGGCGAGGCAGGCCTGCTCACCGGCGCGCCGCGCAGCGCCACCGTGGTGGCGCGCACCAATGTCGAGTGCTACCGGCTCGACAAGGCGTCGTTCGAAGGCGTGCTGCGCTCGCGTCCGCAAATCGCCGAACAGATGTCGCACGTGATGGCAGCGCGCCAGGGCGCGCTCGCCGCGGCGATCGCCGGGCTGGACGCGGCAGCGCATGATCATGCCGGGCGGTCGGCGGAGTGGCTGGGACGCATTCGCGCCTTCTTCGGCCTGGCGGGCTGAACGGCGGCACCGGGCACAGCGGCGCCGCGATGCGGGCGGCGCGGACGTGCGCTCAGGTGCGCGCGGCGCCGCCGCGCCACTGGTCGAGCGCGCGCGCGACCGCGCGCGCGACGCCCGCCCAATCGCCGCGCGCGCCCTGACGGAACAGGCGCATCGACGCATACCAGGGCGTATCGCCCTCGCCCAACGCCCAGCGCCAGTCGGCCACCCGCGGCAGCAGCACCCAGACCGGCACGCCGAGCGCGCCCGCCAGGTGCACGGGCGCCGAATCGACGCTGATGACGAGGTCGAGTTCGGCCATCAGCGCGGCGACATCGGCGAAACTCTCGAAGGATTCGCCGAGCAGCGCCAAACGCAGTGGGCCGGCGCTTGCCTCGGCCGCGCGCGGCCCCTGCTGCAGGCTGATCCAGGCGATCTCGCCTGGGGCGCCCACTTGGGCAAGCGGCGTCAGCGCCGCAAACGGCAGGGAACGGCGGTGATCGTTCTCGTGGGTCGGCCGCCCACCCCACACCAGGCCGATGCGCAGGCGGCCCGGAAGTTCGGCCAGGCGCGCACGCCAGTGCGCGCGACGCTGCGGGTCGGCAACTAGATAGGGCGCGGACGCGGCGACCTGCGTGGCGTCCACGCCGAGACGGTAAGGCAGGCTGCCCACCAGGGTCCAGTAATCGCAGCCCGAGAAGCGCCCCTGATCCGCCATCGTGTAAACGCGCGTCACGCCGGGGAGCGTGTGCGTCACTGCCCGCAGTTCAGGGCTGACCGCGAACTCGACCGTGGCGCCGGCGTCCGCCAGCCGGCTGGCAAAGCGGCAGAACTGGATGTGATCGCCGAAACCCTGCTCGGTGAGGACCAACAGCCGCTTGCCGCGCAGATCCTGCCCTTCCCAGAGAGGCATCGGCAGAATCGGCACCTGAATGCGGTTGTTGGCTTCGAGCAGCACACGCGACTCGTAGAGCGCGAATCCCTCGCGGTAGTCGCCCTGGGCCAGCCGGCACAGCGCGAGGCGATAGGTGAAAGGAATCACGCCCGGCAGGGCGCGCAACGCCTCGCGCAGCACCTGTTCGGCCGCCACGAAATCGCCCCACTGCATGTACACGTCGGCCATCGCCGCAGTCGCCTCGGGATGCCCGGGCACGAGGCCGGCCGCGCCGCGCGCCTGCGCCAGCGCCTCGGCGAAATCGTCCTGCCACAGGCGCGCGCGAGCGAGCGTCACGCGCGCGGCGGCGTCGCCGGGCGCCAGGGTGACGGCGCGGGCCAGCGCTTGCGCGCTATGCGCGATCTGGCCGAGCGCGAATTGCGCGCGCCCCAGGCCGAACCATCCCTGCGCGTTGCCGGGCTCACGCGCGGTGACGCGCGCGAAGTGCGCCTGCGCCGCCGCCGCGTCACCCGCGTCCATGAGGGCGCAGCCGAGGTTGAGGTTGGCCACGACATGCTCGGGGTCGAGTTCGATCGCCCGCCGGCAGTGCGCCAGCGCCTGGTCGGCCAGGCCGGCGCGGCGCAGGATCTCGCCCAGGTTGGCGCGATAGGACGGCTCGCGAGGCGCCGCCGCGATGGCGCGCTCAAGGCAGACGACCGCCTGCAGTTCGCTGCCACGCCCGGAGAGGTGGATCGCCAGGCGGTTCCAGCCATCGGCACATTGCGGATACTCCGCCAGCAGGCGGCGACACAGGCGCTCCATGTCCTGCGCGCGCCCGGCGCGACCCAGCGCGTCGATTTCCGCAAGCACGCGGGCGATGATCGGGGCGGTCGCGTCCGGGGGCATGCGCGTAGGGTCGGGGAGACTGTGCCGGGTTGCAGGACTAAAAGTTCGGCTTGGTCTTAGCCTTCTGGAAGCGTGTTACGCCGGACTTGATCGACCGGATCGCATCCTTCGGACCGCCCCAGCCTTCCACCTTGACCCATTTCCCCTTTTCCAGGTCCTTGTAGTGCTCGAAGAAATGCTGAATCTGGGCCAGCCGCTCCGGGTTGATGTCGCCCGGCGTGCGCCAGTGCTTGTACCAGGGCAACACCTTGTCGATGGGCACGGCCAGAAGCTTTTCGTCCCCCCCGGCCTCGTCGACCATCTTGAGCACCCCGAGCGGGCGGCAACGCACCACCACCCCCACCACCAGCGGGAACGGGGTGATCACCAGCACATCGACCGGGTCCCCGTCGTCGGACAGGGTGTGCGGTATATATCCATAGTTGCATGGATAGTGCATGGCGGTGCCCATGAAGCGATCGACAAACAGCGCGCCGGTCTCCTTGTCGACCTCGTACTTGATGGGATCGGCATTCATCGGAATCTCGATGATCACGTTGAAGTCGCTGGCGAGGTCGCGGCCGGAGCCGACGCGGTCGAGGTTCATGGCAGTTCCCTGGTTGGGTTGGGTGGGCCGGAGAAAACCGGTCGGGCCGGAAAAATCCGCCACGACCGATCACGTTGCGGGCACAGCCGCAGGCGCGACCGGCGCCATCCGATCCCCGATTATAGAATCCGCTATTGCGGCGCACAAATCTTAAGTGCCGTGCAAGGTCCCGCAGCGGCGATAATCGGCGTTTTCGCACGCCGCGACAAGCCCGCATGACACCCGCCACCCAGGCCGCCCATTTCATCAACAACCGCTGGACCGCACCGGCCTCGGGCGCCACCCTGCCGGTCGTCGACCCGTCCGAAGGCGACATTTTCGCCTATCTGGCGCGCGGCAACGCCGCCGACATCGAGGCCGCGGTCCGGGCAGCGCGCACCGCCCATGACGGCGGTGACGGTCCGTGGGGCCGCTTTTCCGCCGTCGAGCGCGGCCGGCTGATGATGAAGCTGGCGCAGGCGGTCGTCGACCATGCCGAAGAACTGGCCCTCCTGGAATGCCGCGATACCGGCAAGCCGCTCGCGCAGGCGCGCGCCGATACCGCGTCTTTCGCGCGCTATTTCGAGTACTACGCCGGCGCCTGCGACAAGCTGCACGGCGAGACCCTGCCCTACCAGCGCGGCTACACGGTCATGACCCTGCGCTGCGCGCATGGCGTGACCGGCCACATCATCCCGTGGAACTATCCGATGCAGATCTTCGGGCGCTCGGTCGGCGCGGCGCTCGCGGCGGGCAACGCCTGCGTGGTCAAGCCGGCCGAGGATGCCTGCCTGTCGCTCCTGAAATTCGCCGAACTGGCCGCCGCGGCCGGGCTGCCGCCCGGCGCGCTCAACATCGTCACCGGCTTCGGTCACGAGGCCGGCGCGGCACTGGCCGCGCATCCGGACATCGACCACATCTCGTTCACCGGCTCGCCCGCCACCGGCAGCGTGGTCGCGCAGGCCGCCGCGGCCAACCACCGTCCCGTCACCCTCGAACTGGGCGGCAAGTCGCCGCAACTGGTATTCGCCGACGCCGACCTCGAGGCCGCGATCCCGGTGCTGGTGGCCGCCATCATCCAGAACGCGGGGCAGACCTGCAGCGCGGGCAGCCGGGTGCTGGTGGAAGAAGCCGTGCACGACGAGGTGGTGCAGCGTCTGGCGGCGGCCTTCGCCGCGCTCCGGGTCGGGCCGGGTCAGGCGGATCTGGACTGCGGCCCCGTCATCAATGCCAGGCAGCGTGCGCGGGTGCAGGGCTACATCGACCAGGCGCGCGCCGAAGGCTTGCAGGTCGCCGGCGCCGGTACGCTGGCCGCAGCCGCGCCGCAGTCCGGTTTCTACGTCCTGCCCACCGTGTTCGCCAATGTGCCGCCCGCGCACCGCCTGGCCCAGGAGGAGGTGTTCGGTCCGGTGCTGGCCACCGCGCCATTCACCGACGAGGCCGACGCCGTGCGCCTGGCCAATGGCACGCCCTACGGGCTGGTGGCAGGCCTGTGGACCCGCGACGGGGCACGCCAGTTGCGCATGGCGCGCAAGCTGCATGCGGGGCAGGTGTTCATCAACAATTACGGCGCGGGTGGCGGCGTGGAATTGCCATTTGGCGGCGTCAAGCACTCCGGCTACGGCCGCGAAAAGGGCTTCGAGGCCCTGCTGGGCTTCACCAGCCTCAAGACCGTCGCCATCCGGCACGACTAGGCACGCAAACAGCAAGGTACGCGCCGCCACAGGCTCCCCCAACGATGCTCGTCTTCATTCTCCGCCGACTGCTGCAAAGTGTGGTCGTGCTGTTCGTCATGTCGCTGCTGGTCTTCGCCGGGGTCTATGCCGTCGGCAACCCGATCGACATCCTCATCAGCCCGGACGCGACCCAGGCCGACCGCGCCGAAGCAGTGGCGCGCCTGGGACTGGACAAGCCGATGTACCTGCAGTACCTGCTGTTCCTCAAGCAGGCGCTGGCCGGCAACCTAGGCAAGTCCTTCGCCTTCAACATCCCGGCCATCGACCTGATCTTCGAGCGCATGCCGGCCACGCTGGAACTGGCGGTGTTCGCCATGGGCACGGCGGTGCTGGTCGGCCTGCCGCTCGGGCTGTATGCGGGCCTCAAGCCCAAGTCCTTCGGCGCGCGCGCCATCATGGCCGGATCCATCCTCGGCTTCTCGCTGCCCACCTTCTGGGTGGGCCTGATGCTGATCATGATATTCGCGGTGTTCGCCGGCGTGCTGCCCTCCAACGGACGCGGGCCGACCACCCTGCTCCTGGGCTTGCCGGTCAGCTTTCTTTCCGTCGAGGGATTGCGCCACCTGATCCTGCCGGGCTTCACCCTGGCGCTGCTCAACATCGCGCTCATCATCCGGCTGGCGCGCTCTGGCACGCAGGAGGCGCTCATGATGGACTACATCAAGTTCGCGCGCGCCAAGGGCCTCTCCAACGCCCGCATCGTCGGCGTGCACGTGCTCAAGAACATCATGATACCCATCGTCACCGTCATCGCCCTGCAGTTCGGCTCGGTGATCGCCTTCTCGGTGGTGACCGAGACCATCTTCGCCTGGCCCGGCATGGGCAAGCTCCTGATCGATTCGATCAACGTGCTCGACCGGCCGGTGATCGTGGCCTACCTGATGATCATCGTCACGCTCTTCATTTTCGTCAATCTGGCGGTCGATCTGCTTTACTCGGTGCTCGATCCGCGCGTACGCCTGACGGACGCCCAGTCATGACGCCCGCCGAACAAACGCCGCTCGCGCGCTTCGTCGAGGAGTTCACCGAGAGCCGCCTGGCCGTCGCCGGCGCGGTGGTGCTGCTGGCGGTGCTGGTGATCGCGCTGACCGCCCCGTGGATCTCCCCGCAAAACCCCTACGATCTCGCGCAACTCGATGTGCTCGACGCCAAGCTCGCGCCGGGCTCCCCGCTGGGCAACGGCAAGACGGCTCTGCTCGGTACCGACGACCAGGGCCGCGACATGCTGTCGGGCATCTTCTACGGCCTGCGCATCTCCTTGTTCGTAGGCGTCGCGGCCACCGCCCTGGCGCTCCTGATCGGCGCCACCGCCGGCATGATCGCCGCCTGGCTGG
>Ga0315904_10000580_pt1 | contig 58102 bp, 55 predicted proteins | sample LakEriMetagenome_6_FD_203529 | JGI IMG/M metagenome (GOLD analysis project Ga0315904, IMG submission 203529) | Freshwater fungal communities from buoy surface, Lake Erie, Ohio, United States - Buoy 12 MA120 | ecosystem: Environmental > Aquatic > Freshwater > Lake | place: USA: Lake Erie, Ohio...
AGGATGTGGCGCATGAGAAGGGCGAAATCGTCCTCGGAATCGACGAAGTTGAAATGGTCTGCGTTGACGATGAGCATGGGCGCCGCGTCATAGTGATGGAAGAAGCGCGTATAGCGCTCAGCCAGCTTCAGCAGGTAGCCCTCCGAGATCGGCTGTTCGTGGGCGACGCCGCGGCGGCGTACCCGTTCTGCCAACGTGGCCGGCTCGGCCTGCAGGTAGATCACCAGGTCCGGCACCGGTGCCTGCGGCTTGAGGTGCTTGTACATCTGTTCGTAGAGGCCGAGCTCGTCGTCGGCGAGGGTCAGGCGCGCGAACAGCGGGTCTTTCTCGAAAAGGAAGTCGCCTATGGTCACGCCGCGGAACATGTCGGTTTGCGTGAGCTCGCCCAACTGGTGAATGCGCTGGAACAGGAAGAACAGTTGGGTTGGCAGCGCATAGCGCGCCATGTCCCGGTAGAACTTGGGGAGAAACGGGTTTTCGCCCGGGGCTTCGAGCATCAGCGCAGCGCCGGTGCGCTCGGCCAGGCGGCGGGCAAGGGAAGTCTTGCCGGCGCCGATCGGACCTTCGACGACGATGTGGCGGAACTTCTCCGGCAGGGCCGCAAGCACGATTCAGCGGAAGATGAAATATACCGCGCCCATCATACACAACGCGGCCCAGAGATAATCCCATTTCAGCGGCTGATTCATGTAGAGGATGGCGAAGGGCACGAATACCGCCAGGGTGATCACTTCCTGCAGGATTTTCAGCTGCGGCAATGTCAGGGCCGTGTAGCCGATGCGGTTGGCGGGCACCTGCAGAAGGTACTCGAACAGGGCTACGCCCCATGACAGCAGGGCCGCCATCCACCAGGGCTTGGCCGCAAGTTCTTTCAGATGCGCGTACCAGGCGAAGGTCATGAACACGTTCGAGAGGATCAGCAAGCCGGCGGTGCTGGCGAGCGTGTTCCAGTTCATGGGCGAGGCTCCGGGGCGAGTTTGTGAACCTTCTGGTCGCGGACCGTGCGGGCCAGCAGCGCGACCGATCGGCCGTCCGGCAGGGCGAGGCGGGGGGCGATCTCCAGCAGGGGCAGTAGGACGAAGGCGCGGCCCGCCATGCGCGGATGCGGCAGGGTGAGCGACGGGTCGGCGTCGACGAGGTCGTCGTAGAGCAGGATGTCCAGATCCAGCGTGCGCGGTGCATTGCGGTAGGGGCGCCGGCGTCCATGCGTCGTTTCCAGCGCCTGGAGCGCGTCCAGCAGTTCGCGCGGCGTCAGGCCGGTGTCGATGGCGGCCACGGCATTGAAGAAATCGGGACCCGCCGCGTCTACCGGGGCGCTCAGGTAAAGGGCAGAACGGGCGGCAAGGTGCGTGGCGGGCAGCAGGGCGATCTGTGCGATGGCCCGCTCGATGGCAGTGGCGGCGTCGCCGAGGTTGGCCCCGAGCCCGACGTAGGCGCGCGCCACGTCTGTTCCCCGCCGCCGCGATCAGGCCGGATCGGCGGCATCGGCGGCCGCGCCGCCGCTCTTGCGCCGGCGCCGGCGCCGGCGTTTTGGCGCATCGGCTTCGCCGCCGGCATCGCCCGCAGCGCGCGCCCCCGCGGCGGCTTTGGCGTTGGCCATCTCATTGCGCGTTTCGGGATCGGCTTCGCTGAAGTCGGTCCACCACCTGGCGATCGCCGAATCGATCTCGCCGGATTCGGCGCGCAGCAGCATGAAGTCGTACGCGGCGCGAAAACGCGGATGCTCCAGCAGCTTGATCGCGGTGCGACCGCCACGCCCGTCAAGCACGCGGTCGAAGCGCGGCTGCAGGGCCCAGATCTCGCGCATGTCGCCGGAGATGCGGTTCTGGATCGCCAGCTTGTCGCGCTGGGTGTCGATGGCCTCGTTCATCGCTTGGTAAAGCGCCGGCATGGCGTGTTCCCCGGCGGCCTTGAGCGCATTCCAGCGCGAGAGCGTTTCGTGCCACAGGAGGGCGGCGAAAAGGAAGCCGGGCGAGACGCCCCGGCCCTGCCCGATGCGCTCGTCGGTGCGGGCCAGGGCGAGCATGACGAACCTCTCGCCCATCGGCTGCTCGAGAATCACGTCGAGCAGCGGCAGCAGGCCATGGTGCAGGTGTTCGTCGCGCAGTTGCCTGATGCAGGCTACCGCTTGACCGGACAGCAGCAGCTTCATCATCTCGTCGAACAGGCGCGAGGATGGCACGTTCGAGAGCAGGTCGGCCATGGCCTTGATCGGCGCGCGCGTCTTGGGGTCGATGGAAAAACCCAGCTTGGCGGCGAAGCGCGTCACCCGCAGCATGCGTACCGGATCCTCGCGGTAACGCGCTTCGGGGTCGCCGATCATGCGCAGCGTCCTGGCGCGCAGGTCCTTGATGCCGCCGTGATAGTCGATCACCGTCTCTGCGACCGGGTCGTAGTACATGGCGTTCACCGTGAAATCGCGTCGCGTGGCATCGTCGGCCATGCTGCCGAAGGTGTTGTCGCGCAGCACCCGCCCGTGCTCGTCGGTCTCGGCGTCCGACAGGTCGGCCGTGCGGAAAGTCGAGACCTCGACCTGCTCTGAACCGAACATCACGTGCACGATGCGAAAGCGCCGGCCGATCATGCGCGAGCGGCGGAAGGCCGCGTGCACCTGCTCGGGGGTGGCGTCGGTGGCGACATCGAAATCCTTGGGCGCAATGCCGTGCAGCAGGTCGCGCACCGCGCCGCCGACCACGTAGGCTTGGTAGCCGGCTTTTTGCAGGCCTTCGCAGGTGCCGATGGCGCCGCGCGAGAGCTGTTCGCGGCGGATGCCGTGTTCCTCGCGCTTGAGGATGACCGGCGTGCGTTTGCGGGTTTTGGCCGGCGTCTTGGCGGGGTTGGCGTCCGCCCGGGTCATGGAGGCCTCTGTCTTGCGCCGGCCGAAGACTTTCGAGATGAATTTGCGCAGCATTTGCGGGCAGTTTACCTTGCCGGTCGCCTGTTACCGGTCGTGCAGGGACAACACCGGCCAGCCGCGCTCGACGGCCATGTCGCGCAGGGTGTCGTCGGGGTCGACCGCGACGGCATGGGTGACGCGTTCAAGCAGTGGAATGTCGTTGCGCGAGTCGCTGTAGAAGCGGCTCACCGGAAAGTCGGCGATGCGCTTTCCCATGGTGGCGAGCCAGCCCTCGACGCGCAGGATCTTGCCGTGCTGGAAACTCGGGATGCCGGTGGGCCTGCCGGTATAGACGCCCGCATGCTCCTCCAGGTCGCAGGCGATCAGGTGCGGGATGCCGAATTCGCGGGCGATCGGCGCGGTGACGAAGGCGTTGGTGGCGGTCACGCAGCAGCAGATGTCGCCGGCCGCAAGATGCGCACGCACCAACTCGCGCGCCTTCGCGCCGATCGCCGGGCGGATCACCGTGCGCATGAAGTCGGCATGCCAGGCGTCGATTTCGGCGCGCGCGCGGCCCGCCAGCGGCGCCAGCGCGAACAGCAGGTATTCGTGGATATCCAGCGTTCCGGCCTTGTAGCGCTCGTAGAAATAGTCGTTCTTGCGGTCGAACTCCCGGGAGTCGACGATCCCGCGCGCGACCAGGTAGCGACCCCAGGCGTGGTCGCTGTCGATGGCGATCAGGGTATTGTCGAGGTCGAAAAGGGCCAGGTTCATAGCGGCAGCGTCTGGTTCTGGTTGAGGAGTTCGCGCACCAGCGGCAGGGTGAGCGGGCGCTTGGTTTCGAGCGAGAACATGTCGAGGGCGTCGATCAGCGCAATCAGCGAGGGCATGTCTCGCCGCGCCCTGCTGAGCAGGTAGTCGAGCATCTCCGGCGTCATCGGCATCCCATGTTCGCGCGCGCGGTTGCTGAGCGCGGCGCGTTTTTCGTCGTCGGTGAGCGGCAGGATCTCGAACGACAGGCCCCATGACAGCCGGCTCTTGACGTCGTCGCGCAGAGTCAGCTGCGCCGGCGCACAGGGGCCCGCCACCAGCAGCCAAGCGTCCCCGGCGCGGGCGCGGTTGTAGAGGTTGAACAGGGCGATCTGGGCGGCCGCGTCGAGGCGCTCGACGTCATCGATGGCATGGCAATGGCCGGCGCCGGCATGCCGCGTCCGCCAGGCGGTCAGCAGATGGCTGCGTCCGCTGCCCGGCTCGCCCCACAGGTACAGGCAGCGGTCGGCCGCGGCGGGCGTGCCCAGCGCGGCCAGGGCGGCCAGGGCGGCCGCATTGCGACCGGGCACGAAGTTGTCGAACGTCGGCGGCGCGCCTTCGGACAGGCCCAGCACCATCTGCCGCATGTTCATGGCTGCTTGTAGAACGGGCTGGCGAAGTACGCCTGGTTGAGATGGCGCAGGCCTACCAGCAGGATGGCGGACGCCGGCAGGGCGAGCAGGATGCCGAAAAAGCCGAACACCTGCCCGAACGCGAGCAGAGCGAACACCACCGCAAGCGGATGCAGGCCGATGCGGTCGCCGACGATGCGCGGGGTCAGATAAAAGCTCTCGAGCACCTGGCCGAGGCCAAACACGGCTGCCACGATGACCAGGCTGTGCAGCCCGTCGAGCTGCAGGGCGGCGACCATCAGGGCGAGCAGCAGGCCGGTGGCGAATCCGAGGTAGGGTACGAACACCAGTCCGCCGGTGATGATGCCGATCGGCAGGGCGAAATCGATGCCGCCGATCCAAAGTGCAACGCTGTAGTAGAGCGCAAGCAGGCCCATCACGGACAGCTGCCCGCGCAGGAACTCGGCCAGCACGGCATCGATCTCCGCAGCGATGCCGCGCACCTTGGCATGAATGCGGCGCGGGATCACGCGGTCTATGCGCGCGAGCAGGTCGTTCCAGTCCGCCAGCAGGTAGAACAGCACCAGGGGAATCAGCATCAGGTTGCCGAGCAGGCCTGCGATGGCCAGGCCGCCGAGTTTCAACGAGGACAGCAGGCGCTTGGCCAGTCCGTCGTCGCTTTGCCAATGCTCGGCGATGAAGGCCTTGATCGAAGCCGCGTCGAAATGGATGTCCCAGTCGAACCATGCCTTCAGGCGCGGCGCCGCGACTTCGTCGAGCCTGGTCAGAAGCGAGGGTATCCGCATCGACAGCTCCGCTGCCTGTTTCTGGATGAGCGGCGCGATGATCAGGGCCAGAAGCAGCACGATGAGGACGACCAGCAGGATCATCAGCGTGGCCCCCGCTGCGCGGGGCACGCGGCGGCGCGCCAGCCAATCGACGCCGGGGTTCAGGATATAGGCCAGCACCGCGCCCGCAAGAAAAGGCGTGAGGATGGGGCCAAGCAGATACAGCACCCAGACCAGGCCCAAGCCCAGGGCGATCCACCAGGCGGACTGCAGCTGCTCGGGGCGAATGTGCATCGGCGTGCTTGATGGGAGGAGTACTGGATCAGATGCCGGAAAATCCGGGCGGGTGGGCTAGAATCCGCTGCCTTGACGCCGGTGTCGGCGTCGTCCGCCTTGCCATGGGCCGGTCCGGCCGCCTGTTCGGGGCGCGTTCCCAGGCAAGACACGGATTCTACCTGCGAGGCGGGCATCAACCCCATGAGCAATCTCCCCCTTTCCTATCGCGATGCCGGCGTGGACATCGATGCCGGCGACGCGCTGGTCGACCGCATCAAGCCGATGGCCAGGAAAACCATGCGCGAGGGTGTACTGGCCGGCATCGGCGGTTTCGGCGCGCTCTTCGAGGTGCCCAAGCGCTACCGGGAGCCGGTGCTGGTCTCCGGCACCGACGGCGTGGGTACCAAACTCAAGCTGGCATTCCACCTGAACAAGCACGATACGGTCGGCATCGACCTGGTGGCCATGAGCGTCAACGATATCCTCGTGCAGGGGGCGGAGCCGCTGTTCTTTCTGGATTACTTCGCCTGCGGCAAGCTCGACGTCGATACCGCCGCACAGGTGGTCGGCGGCATCGCGCGCGGATGCGAGCAGGCCGGATGCGCGCTGATCGGCGGCGAAACGGCCGAGATGCCCGGCATGTATCCGGCGGGCGAGTACGATCTCGCCGGCTTTGCCGTCGGCGCGGTGGAGAAATCGCGGATCATCGACGGCAAGGGCATAGCGCCGGGCGACGTGGTTCTCGGCTTGGCTTCGAGTGGCGCCCACTCCAACGGCTACTCGCTGCTGCGCCGCATCGTCGAGCGCGCCGCTCCCGACATGGACGCGGACTTTCATGGCCGGCCCTTGCGCGACGTCGTGATGGAGCCGACGCGGATTTATGTGAAGCCCCTGCTCGCCCTCATGCAGGTGCTTCCGATCAAGGGCATGGCGCATATCACCGGCGGTGGCCTGGTCGAAAACGTGCCGCGTGTGCTTGGTGAGAACCTCGCGGCGGTACTGCATCGCGACGCATGGATCATGCCGCCGCTGTTCGGTTGGCTGCAACGGCACGGCGGGGTGGCCGACGCGGAAATGCATCGCGTGTTCAATTGCGGCATCGGCATGGCGGTGATCGTGGCGGCCGCCGACGCCGCGCGCGCTCAAGCCGAGCTTGCCGCCGCGGGTGAAACCGTCTGGTGCATCGGCGAGATCATCGAGCGCGCCGCCGGCCAGGCTCAGGCTGCCGTTGTCTAGGCCGGTCCACCCCTAGGTGCTTTTCCGGCCGCCGGGATTGTTGCGCGCGGCATCGGCCTCGCGCTGACGCGCTTCGGCGGGCCCGAGGGTGAAGCGGAAGGTGGCGCCTTCGCCAGGCTTGCCTTCGGCCCAGATGCGGCCGCCGAGACTGCGGATGACACGCGCGACGGTGGCAAGGCCAATGCCGTCGCCTTCGAATTGCGCGGCGTCGTGCAGGCGCGCAAATGGCTGGAACAATTCGCCGGCGCGCTGCATGTCGAATCCTGCGCCGTTGTCGCGCACGAAATAGACGCGCGTGCTGCCGCGCGTTTCGCTGCCGACGGTGATCTGCGCCAGCGGCACCTTCGAGGAATACTTCCATGCGTTGCGCATCAGGTTTTCCAGGATCACGCGCACCGCACCGATGTCGGCGGTCGCGCGCATCCAGGGTTCGATGCGTACTTCAACCCGGCGTTGCGGGTCCGCTGTCTCGAGATCGCGGGCAATCTCGGCCGCCAGGGCGGAGATGTCGACCAGCGTCGGCTCGAAGCGCGCCGCGCCGAGCCGCGCCATGGAAATCATGGCGTCGATCATCTGTCCCATGCGCTGGCAGTTTTCGCGGATGCGGGCGATACACGCGAGCGCCGGGGCCGACAGCGATTCGCCCGCCTCGTCGGCCAGCATGGCGGCGTAGCCATCGATGGCGCGCAGCGGAGCCCGCAGATCATGGGACACCGAGAAGCTGAAGGATTCAAGGTCGCGCGTGCGGTCGGCCACCTGTTGTTCCAGCGAGGCGTTGAGCTCCTGCAGGGCCTGTTCGACGCGCCGTATGTCCGAAAGATCGTACAGGGCGAACACATAGCGAACCCCGTCGCGCAGTTCGACACGGCTGGCATTGACCGACATCTGCAGAGGCTGGCCGGAGGTGGTGCGATAGAGGCCTTCGCTGTTGCGCACATCGCGGCCGGCGGCGAGCTCCAGGTGCATCGCGTCGCATTTCTCGATGTCGGCCACCATGCCCGATTGCGGGGCGCTCTTGCCGATGTGAACATCCGCGTTCAGGCCGAACAGTTCCTGCGCGCGCCGGTTGAAGCGTTCGATCGCGCCCTCGGGCGGGCGGGAAATGACCACCGGCATCGGCACGGTATCGAACAGCGTATTGACGGTCTGCTCGGAATCGCGCACGTTGGCTAGTGCCCGCTGGTAGGCGATGCTGAAGAAAGCGATCATCGTCGGCAGCGTCAGCAGCGGCGGAAAAATGGTGATCACGAACGTGCGGCCCATGAGCGCCAGGCCCAGCGCCCAGGCCATGAAGTTGAACAACATGGCGAAGGCGGCGATGCGGTAGGCCGACAGCGGCTGGACCGCATGCGCGCGCCAGAAAATCGCCGCCGCCGAGCCGAGTATCGCGAGGCTGACCACGCCAAACACAGGTGCGAGCATGTTGTGGCTGACCGAGGCCAGCGTTAGGGTCACGAGGATCGCGAGCAAGCCGAGGAACATTGTCCGCAGGCTTTTCCTGCGCTGGTCGATGAGGCTGTAAGCACCGGTCAGTTCCAGCGACAGCGCTGCGCTGGCGCTCAGTCCGGCGAGCAGAACGGCCGCTGGGGCATCGTGCCTTAGAGCGAAATACGTGGCGACCCACCGCAACGCGCCGAATGCATAGCCGGCCGACCAATAGGCGAGGAAACCCTCGGCGCGGTCGCGGCGCCAGAAAAAACCGCTCGCCATGCAAGCGGTGAGGTTGAGCACCATCCCCACCAGGCAAGCCTGCGCCAGCGGCTCTGCGAAAACTCCGCCTAAGTCGGCGAGGGCGGCCCGATTGCTCAAGACATGGTTTCCGGGGACATCGTGGATCGACTTTACCCCATCTCACGTGTGCGGTCGCACGGTAGGCGCGGCCTGCGGGAAACAATTCGATACACAAGAGCGCAGCCTGGAAGCAAAACCTTCCGCACGTCCACCGGTCTATCCGAGCAACTGCAGGCGTCCGTGCGCTTTTCCGTGCGGACGGAGTCAACCGATCGCAGAAGGAGAATCCGATGATCAGCATCACCATGAAGCGCTGTCTGCTTGCGCTCGCCGTGGCGGCGGCCTTTGGCGCAGGCCATGTCGGCATGCAACTCCCCCTGGTGGCCCAGGCCAAGGCTTCCGCGGCGCCGGCGATACCCGGCGCCGCGGGCGCGCCCGGCATGGCCGCGACGCCAGGCGCCTACCCCGATTTTGCCGGGATCGTGCGGACCTACGGAGCGGCGGTAGTCAACATCGCCACCGCCGGCCGAACGCAGGCATCCGAGGATGCCGCGCCATCGGCCAACGATCCGATGCTTGAATTCTTTCGCCGCTTCGGCCCGCAGTTTCCGCGCGTTCCCCAGGGGCCGCGCGTGCAGCGCGGGCAGGGGTCCGGATTCATCGTGGCGGCCGAAGGGGTGATCCTGACCAACGCCCATGTCGTCGATGGCGCGACCGAGGTGACGGTCAAACTTACCGACCGGCGCGAATTCAAGGCGAGGGTAGTGGGTTCGGACAAGCGCTCCGATGTCGCGGTACTGAAGATCGAGGCCGAAGGCCTGCCAACCGTCAAGCTCGGCGACCCTGCCGGGGTGAGCGTCGGCGAATGGGTGCTGGCCATCGGTGCGCCCTTCGGGTTCGAGAATACTGCCACTGCCGGCATCGTCAGCGCCAAATCGCGCGCCCTGGACGGGTATGTCCCATTCATACAGACCGACGTGGCGGTCAACCCCGGGAACTCCGGCGGGCCCTTGTTCAACCTGAAGGGCGAGGTGATCGGCATCAACTCGCAGATCTACTCCTCTTCGGGCGGCTACCAGGGCCTGTCCTTCGCGATTCCTATCGATGTGGCGTCGAAGGTGCGTGACCAGTTGGTGGCGCACGGCAAGGTCACGCGCGGACGCCTGGGCGTGGGTATTCAGGAGGTGAACCAGGGTCTTGCCGATTCGTTCGGCCTCAACAAGCCGCAGGGCGCGCTGGTGGCATCGCTGGAAAAGGATGGGCCTGCGCACAAGGCCGGCCTGGAGGCGGGTGACATCATCCTCAAGCTCGATGGTCGCACCATCGAACGTTCCAGCGACCTGCCCTCCATGGTGGCCGACATGCGGCCCGGCAGTCGCGCGCGGCTCGACATTCTGCGCAACGGTGCGTCCAGAACGATCGAGGCGACGGTCGCCGAGATGCCGGACCCCAAGGCTTCGGTGAATCGCATCGATCCGGCCAAGGGCCGCATGGGGCTGGCGGTACGGCCGCGGGTCCCGGGCGAGGGCGAAGCAGCCGGCATGACGGGCGGCCTGTTGGTCGAGGGCGTGAGCGGCGCGGCTGAGCGCGCGGGCGTGCAGCCGGGCGACGTTATCCTTGCCGTCAACGGCCGCCCGGTCAAGAGCGCGGCGGAGCTGCGCGAAGCCTCGGGCGGCGCGCAACGCAAGGTGGCGCTGCTGGTGCAGCGTAACAGTGCGCGCATCTATCTGCCGGTCAACCTGGGCTGAAACGCGCGCGCAGCGCCGCCACCCCGACGCTGCGCGCGCGTGCCGCACCGTCTGCGCACGGGACGCGGCATGCCGGGATTGCGCGTACCGCAGGGTGCTGGATGGTGCCGCAGGAATGCGCTGCGTTGACAGGTGCGGGCGGCGATGCAATGATCGCCATCGTCCTCTTCAACGCGCACCGGCCGCCCGGCCCGTGCCAGCATGCAAAGGAAGCAGAGCATGAAGCCAGTCGGCAATGAACGCATGTTGTCGCCCTCCGGGGTGAATTTCCGCAGTGGCGCCTCGGTGCCCGATGAGCAGATCACCGCCGTGGAAGGCGTGATCGAGGAACCCGGTCGGCTGACCATCAAGCCGCTGCTGGTAGGCGAGGACATGCTGTTCCTGCAGGCGTTCAAGGCAAAGGGGATGAAAGACCCCATGCACCAGCACGACGACCACGAGTCGATCGCCTATCTCGTCAAGGGGCGCATGCGCCTGGTGATCGGCGGCAAGGAGTTCATTGCCGAGGCGGGGGATGCCTGGATGCATCCGCGCGGCGTGCCGCATTTCAGCGAGGCGCTGGAAGACTGCATCCAGATCGAAGTCAAGAGCCCGCCGCGCAAGACCTGGGTGTCGCAGCCCTGAGGATGATCGCAACCACATGCCCCGCCGCAGCGGGGCGCGGGGAGAAGACGCATGCGTATGTTGGCATTGGTCGCGGGGGTGCTTGCCGCCGCAATTGCGCTTACCGCAGCTCCGTCACATGCACAATTGCCGGACCGGCCCTTGCGCATGCTGGTTGGCGCGCCTGCCGGGGGGCCGACTGACATCGTCGCGCGGGTGCTGGCTGACCGCATCGGTCCGGCCCTGGGCCGGACCGTGGTCATCGACAACCGCGCCGGCGCGGGCGGCAACATCGCCACGCAGGCGCTGGTGCAGGCACCGGCGGACGGCACCACCCTGTTCATGGGTTCCTTTGCCAACGCGGTGAATCCGGCGATGATGAGCGTGCCCTACGACACGCGGCGCGACCTGCTGCCGGTTTCGCAGGTGTCCCGTGTGCCCCTCGTGGTGGTGGTGCCTGCTGGCTCGCCGGCCGGCACTGTTGCCGAGTTGATCGCCATGGCAAGGCGCGCGCCCGGCACGGTGAACATCGCCTCGGGCGGCATCGGCACCTCGGCGCACCTGGCCGCCGAGATGTTCAAGCGCATGGCCGGCGTCGACATGCCGATCATCCATTACAAGGGCGGCGGCCCGGCGCTGCAGGACGTGATGGCCGGGCGCCTGCAGGTGGCGTTCGACAACATGCAGACTTCCCTGCCGCAACTCGCGGGCGGAAAAATCCGCATGCTGGCAGTGACCACCGCACAGCGCCTGAACGAGATGCCGGCCCTGCCCACGGTGGCGGAAACCGCCGGTATGCGCGACTTCGTGGTTCTGTCCTGGCACGGCGTGTTCATGCGCAGCGGGACGCCTCCGGCGATGGTGGAGCGCATCGCAAGGGAGATCGCCAATGCCTGCGCCAGCCGGGAATTGCGCGAGCGCTTCGCGCAGTTGCAGATCGATGCGATCGGCAGTACGCCGGAGGAGTTCGCGCGCTTCTTTCATGGCGAGATGGAGACCTGGGGCCGCGTCGTTCGCGAAGCCGGGATCCGCGCCGACTGAGCGCCCGCTCGTCGCCTAGCGCAGCACCTCGGTGGTGTTGTCGCGGATCAGGTCGAAGTCGATGCGCGCGCCCAGACCCGGGCCGTCGACCGCATGCACGAAGCCGTCGCTGTCCACCTCGATGTCATCGAGAATGGCGTATTTCTGCGCCTTTTCAGGCAGCAGCACCTCGAAGTATTCGCAGTTTCCGATGGCCATCATCACATGCAGGTTGGCGAAGTTGTTGAGGGAATTGCCGCCGTGATGAATCTCGTAATTCATGCGGAAGGCTTCCGCCAGGTGCGCGCCCTTGAAAATGGCCGTGATTCCGCCCTTGATGGCGACGTCGCCGCGTAGATAGTCGGTGGCCTGCGCGACGATCCACGGCGCATAGGCATGGAAGCCGCCCGGTGAGTACTCGGTGGCCATGAGCGGGATGTCGAGTTTCTGGCGCAGCTTCACGTAATTGCCGATGTCGTCTTCGGCCAGCGGGTCCTCGTACCAGTGATAGCCGAGTTCCTCGAGCACGCGGCCCAGGCGCAAAGCCTCGGGATAGGCGAACGCGCCGGCCGGATCGATCATCAGGCGATAGTCCGGGCCCAGCATATCGCGCAGGTCGCGGCACAGGCGAATGGTCGCGTCCAGCCCAGCCGGCGGGTGAATCTTGTAGGCGCGGAAGCCTCTGTCGCGCATCGCTGCAGCCTGCTCGAGATAGGCCTCATGCGAGGCGAGCACCGATGAGCTCGCATAGGCCGGCACCTTGCGCCGGCAGGTGCCCAGCAACTGGTGGACGGGCAGGTTCGCGGCCTTGCCGGCGATGTCCCACAGTGCGACGTCGATGGCGCCAATGCAGCGGTAGGTCGTCGCGCGGATGCGCCTTGACAGGGCCTGCCAGAGGCGCTCGCGGTCCATCGGGTCCTGGCCGAGTACCGCGGACTTGAGATGGCGCGTAAGCGACAGCACGTCCAGGCGCGCGCTGCGGAACGACGCGCCGAGAAACGAGTGCCCGGTGATGCCGGCGTCGGTTTCGATGCTGACCAGCCCCAGTTCCGGCGTTGCGGTGGCGGCAGGGTTCTTGTCGCTGTACGAGGCCGAAGCGAGGCCGCGCCATTCGAACATGGTGACCGTCAGATCGGTGATGCGCATGACATTCCCTCCGGTTTATCCAGCCGGTTTCACCTTGGCGAAATCGCCGGCATCGTGCCGTTCGGGCAACTGGCTCGCCGGGTCGCCGGAGATGCGGTTGACCATGCGGCCGCGCTTGACGGCAGGGCGTTGGGCGATCGCATCGGTCCAGCGCATGACGTTCTTGTACTCGTGCACGGCAAGAAATTCCGCCGCACCATAGATCAGGCCCTTGACGAGCGCGCCGTACCACGGCCAGATGGCCATGTCGGCGATGGTGTAATCGGTTCCGGCCACGAACTCGTTGCGCCCGAGCTGCTTGTCCAGCACGTCGAGCTGGCGCTTGACCTCCATGGCGAAGCGGTTGATCGGGTACTCGAACTTCTCTGGCGCGTAGGCGTAGAAGTGACCGAAGCCGCCGCCCAGATAGGGCGCCGAACCCATCTGCCAGAACAGCCACGACAGGCACTCGGCGCGTTTCTCCGGGGCCCGCGGCATGAACGCGCCACCGAACTTGTCCGACAGGTACATCAGGATCGCGCCGGATTCGAATACGCGGGTGGGCGTCGGCGTGCTGCGGTCGAGCAGGGCCGGGATCTTTGAGTTCGGATTGACGGCGACGAAGCCTGAACCGAATTGCTCGCCGTCGTGGATGCGCACCAGCCAGGCGTCGTACTCCGCTCCGGTGTGGCCGGCGGAGAGCAACTCCTCCAGCATCACTGTCACCTTCACGCCGTTGGGCGTGGCCAGTGAATACAGCTGCAAGGGGTGCTTGCCGACCGGCAGGTCCTTCTCGTGCGTGGCGCCGGAGATGGGGCGGTTGATGTTGGCGAATTTGCCGCCGTTTTCCTTGTCCCATACCCAGACTTTTGGGGGGGCGTAGGCAATAGGTTCGGTCATGGTCGGGCGACTCCGTGGGTGAAAGGCGACATTCTATTGGGCTCGCGAAGATACGCCGGCCGCCGCCCCGCTACGCCATGCGACGTAGTCGGCGAAAGCCCGCTCCGCCAGGTACTCCGGCGTGAACCCGGTATGGCGTCGCATGCGCTCGATCAGCATCGGAGAGCGCGGCGCGGCGTTGTTTCGGCCGACGGTGCATTCATCGGCGCGGTCGGTAAGGCGATAGCTGAAGCGCGGAAAGCGCCCTTTCAGGCGCTCGCACCAGTCTTCTAGCGACCACATCATGCCGGCCGAGAGGTGGTACAGCGGGTCGGGCGAGATGGGCAGGTCGAGCATGGCAATCAGCCCGCGGGCGACGTCGGTGACATACACCCAGTCGCCCCCCGATACCGCGTTGACCACCGCCGTTTCGCCGCGTTCGGCCGCACCCAGCAATTGCAGCGGCACGCTGAGGGTGTCACGCGCGCCGGTGTCGTACTCCCAGGGTCCGAACACCGTGCCCAGGCGCACCACCGTGAGGTTCAGGTCGCGGGTCGCGCGATAGCGGAGCCCCGTGCGCTCCGCGGCGTACTTGCTGATGCCGTACATCGTCTCCGGCGTGGCCGGGCTGGTCTGCTCGTCCAGCGCCGGGCTGGCGCGGCCGGAAGCACCAAAGATCGAGCCGGTGCCCAGCTGGACCACGCGGCGCAGCTTGTGCCTGAGGGCTGCTTCGAGCATCTCGATGGTGCCCAGCACGTTGACGGTGAAGATGTCGCGCGCGGCGCGCTTCTCGCGGTGGATGTCCGCGGTGATGGCGGCGCCGTGGATGACGCGATCGACGGCATGCCTATCGATCACGGCATCGAGGTCGGCGGCACGCGTCACATCGCCGATGGCCATGGCGACGACGCCGGGCTTTGCACGCAACCAGGCGAGCGCCTCGGGCGGCGGCCGCGCCGGTCCGAACAGGACCACGGCGTCGCCGCGGTCGGCAAGAGCGCCGGCCACGTTGATGCCGACGAAACCTGCGCCGCCAGTGACGAGTGTCGCCATGTCGTCGCGCGGCACCGGCTACGGCTTGACGCCCGTGATCGAGGCCACCATGGCGCGCGGGTCGCGCATGGGCCAGCGGCCGCTGCCAGCGTGGGTGAGGAAATCGTCGACGATGCGGTTGAACTGGTCGGCCGCCTCCAGGTTCATGGTGTGGCCGCAGTTCGGGATGACCGTCAGCGCCGCCGACGGGATGGTTTCCTTGAGCAGGATGCCGGGTCTCAGGCACGGCCAGTCCTCGTCGCCGTTGACGATGAGGGTAGGCACGGTCAGCTTGGCGAGGGACTCGGTCATGTTGTAGAGGGAGGGCCGCTCGCGCTGCACGCCCAACTGGGTGTTGGCCGAGCCAAGCGCGGAATGGCCGATCAGCTGCGCCTTGAATTCGGCGAAGCCGCGCGGGTCGGAGCGCAGGAAGGGCAGTCGCGTGGGGCCCATGGCGTATTTCTCGCCGAATACCGCCATGCCCTCCGTGAGCAGCATGGCCGCGCAGGCTTCCGCCTCTCCGCGAAAGCGGTCGCGCTGCGCCAACTCGGCGCCGTAGCCGCAGCCGGCCACGCACAGCGACAAGGCGCGTTCCGCATGGTGCAGGCCGAAATGCAGGGTCGCGAAGCCGCCCATGGACAGCCCGACGATGTGTGCCTTGGCAATGCCGCCATGGTCCATCACGGCGAGGATGTCGGCCACGGCGCGCAATTGCGAGTATGACGAAGCCTCGGCAGGCACGGCCGAAGGCGGATAGCCGCGCGCGTTGAAGGTGATCACCTGGTAGCGCCGGCTGAAGTAGCGCACCTGCGGCTCCCAGCTGCGCATGTCGCCGGCGAATTCATGGACGAACACGACGGGCGTGCCGCTGCCGGTGGATTCGTAGTAAAGGTCGACGCCGTCGTCGGTGCGTGCGATGGTCATGCAGTGCCCCTGATGATGTGGTTTTATGGCGCTTGCGGCCGATGGATGCGAATCTTAGCCGAGCCGTGACGCCCGCTTTCCAATATAGTTGGCCAAGGCCTGTTCTTGACACCACTTGATTGGAAACCACAAGCATGAGCCAGACCATCGCCGACCTGATCGAACAGCGTTTCGGCCTGCCGGCTACCGCCGGGCGCGAGGTGCCGGCCACCGGGACGGTCGCGGGCATGATCGCGCGCCGCTCTACCCGCCGCTTCGAGACGCGGCCGGTAGCGCCCGAGATGTTCGACGTCGCCCTGGCGGCCGCGCTGTCGGCACCTGCCAAGTCGGACTTGCAGCAGGCCAGCATCGTGGTGGTGCGTGATCCGGCGCAGCGCGCCGCCGTCAACGCACTGCTGCCCTCCATGCCGTGGGTGGCCAGTGCGCCGGAGTTCCTGGTGTTCTGCGGCGACAACCGGCGCATGCGCTGCATCGCGGAAATGCGCGGCAAGCCGTTTCCGAACGACACGCTCGACATGTTCATGAACGCGGCGGTCGATGCGGGCATCGTCATGCAGGCCTTCATCACAGCGGCCGAATCGCTCGGCCTGGGCTGCTGCCCGATCAGCCTGATCCGCAACGAGGTCGAGCGCGCCAGCGAATTGCTCGCGCTGCCGCAGGGGGTGTTTCCGGTGGCCGGCTTGTGTGTTGGCCACCCTGCCGACAGCGGCCGCCTGTCAATGCGCCTGCCGCCCGCGATCACCGTGCATATCGACCGCTACGACGGCAGCGATTTCGAGACCGAACTGGCTGCCTATGATGCACGCCGCGCGGCGCGCGAACCCACCGCGCCGGAAAAACAGCGTGACGTGGCGCGCTTCGGCCGTGCCGAGCATTACACCTGGTCTGAAGACAAGGCGCGCCAGTACGCAGTGCCGGAGCGGCACGGTTTCGGACCCTATGTACGCGGGCAGGGGTTCGCGCTCAAGTAAGCGCGGTCGCTGCCGCCGCGGCGGCATGCAGGGCCGTGGTGTCGAAAACGGGGACAGAGGCATCCTCGGCCCCGACCAGCAGCGAGATCTCGGTACAGCCCAGCACCAGCGCCTGTGCGCCGCGTGCGACGAGGCCTTGCATGATTTCGCGATACGACTGGCGCGACTCCGGCCGGATCGACCCCATGCACAACTCGTCGTAGATGATTCGGTGCACCGACGCCCGTTCCGCCTCGTCGGGGATCAGCACCCGGATGCGATGCTGCGTTTCAAGACGTTCGCGATAAAACGCCTGCTCCATCGTGAAGCGGGTACCGAGCAGACCGATGGTGTCCAGGCCTGCGGCCTTGATTGCGGCGGCGGTCGGGTCGGCAATATGCAGCAGCGGGATATTCACGGCAGCCTGGATGGCTTCGGCCACCTTGTGCATCGTGTTGGTGGCCAGCACGACGAAATCGGCGCCCGCAGCTTCAAGCGACCGTGCCGACGTTGCCAGCAACGCACCTGCCTCAGTCCAGCGGCCTTCGCGTTGCAGAACCTCGATGTCATGAAAATCCACGCTCACCAGAACGATGCGGGCGGAATGCAGGCCGCCGAGGCGCCGCTTCACCGCCTCGTTGATGAGGCGGTAGTAGGGAATGGTGGATTCCCAACTCATGCCGCCAATCAGTCCGATGGTTTTCACCCAACGATTCTAGCGCGGGTCGGGTGCGATGTCAGACTGTCAGGTCAGGGACTGGGCGAATTCGATGACCGTCAGGTCATCCTTCGCGAGGGTTCCCGTGAAGCCCAGGCGGGTCATCAGCCTGTGCATGTCGTGGTTGTCGGAGAGCACGGTGCCGGCGATACGCAGGTAGCCGGCGTCCCGCGCGCAATCGATCAGGCGGCGCATGAGCTCTGTGGCGAGGCCGCGACCTTGCCATGCGTCGGCTACCGTGACGGCGAACTCGCAGGTGGTGCCGTCGTTCATCGGGGAATAGCGGGCCACGCCGCGCATGCCGCCGTCGTCGATTGCAATGAGCGCCATTTCGCGCTCGTAATCGAGCTGTGTGAGGCGTGCGAGGAGACGCGGTTCGAGGGTTTTGGTGGGGTTGAAGAAGCGCATGTAGCGCGAGTGGTCGGACAGGGCCTCCACGAAGGCCAGTTCGATGGCGGCGTCTTCCGGGCGGATCGGACGCACCAGCAGCCGCTGGCCGCCGTTGAGCCTGATCTCGCCCTCCAGTTCGGCCGGGTAGGGATGTATCGCCAGGTGGCCGTAGCGGCGCACGTGCCCGGCGTGCGCGCCCGCTCCGGCCTGTCCGGGCAGCAGCCCAGCGTCGATCACCACGCGGGCGTCGAGTGCGACCGCGCCGCGGTCGTCGGCAGCCAGCGGATTGATGTCCATTTCGCGGATCCATGGGCAGGCGCACACCATGTCGGATACGCGGACGAGCACGTCGATGATGGCTTCGCGATCGGCCGCCGGGATATGCCGGTAGGCACCGAGCAGGCCTGAAATGCGCGTCCGGTCAATCATTTCGCCGGCCAGGCGGGCGTTCAGCGGCGGCAGGCCGATGGCGTTGTCGCGCAGAAGTTCGACCGCGACGCCGCCGGCGCCGAAGCTGATGACCTGGCCGAAGACGTCGTCCCGCGCCACGCCGATCATGAGCTCCCGCCCGAAACGTTTTTCCACCATCGGTTGCAGAGCGACGCCGGTGATGCGCGCCTGCGGCCTGGCGGCGCGTACCCGTTTCATCATCAGGCCGAATTCGCGGCGCAGTTCCGCCGCGTCCCGCACGTTGAGCGTGACGCCATTGACGTCGCTCTTGTGCGCGATGTCGGGCGAGAGGATTTTCATCGCCAACGGATAGCCGATGCGCTTGGCCGCCGTGACCGCGCGGGCGGCGGTGGCTGCGGCTTCGGTGCGCGGCACCGCAATGCCGAATGCGGCCAGGAGCCGTTTTGACTCGAGCTCGGTGAGCAAGGTCCGGCCTTCGGCTGCGACCGCCGCGGCCAGGGCGGCGGCGGTATTGATATCGGGGCGGTCGACGGCGGCGAGCGGCGGCGGCGCCTCGAGCAGCAGTTGCTGCGCGTGCCAGTATTCGGCCAGGGCCGAGAAGCCGATGACCCCCGATTCCGGAGACTGGAAGGCAGGCATGCCGGCCGATTCGATTGCTGCCCGCCCCGCACGGACTTCGGTTTCACCCAGCCAGGCGGTGAGTACCGGCTTGCGCGACTTTCTGGCCAGGCCGAGGATCGCATCGGCGGCGTCGAGCGCCGTGGTGACGATCTGCGGGCAAAACAGCGTGAGTACGCCGTCGACGGCGGGGTCGTCAAGCAGCGGGCCGAGCGCTGCCGCAAAGCGTTCGGCCGTGGCGTCGCCGATGATGTCGACCGGGTTGCCGTGCGACCAGTGCGGCGGCAGCGCGGCATCGAGCGCGGCCAGCGTGTCGGTGGACAGCGTCGCGAGTTCCACATTGCGCTCGGCAGCGCAGTCGGCGGCCATCACGCCCGGGCCGCCGCCATTGGTAAGCAGCGCCAGCCGGTTGCCGAGCGGCAGCCGGCCTGCGGCGAGAAGGCGGGCGGCGGAGAACAGTTCCATGTAGGTGCGCGCACGCACTACGCCACAACGGCGCAGAGCCGCCGCGAACACGGCGTCATTGCCGACCAGTGCGCCCGTATGGCTCATGGCGGCGCGCGATCCCGCGCTGTGCCTGCCGACTTTTTGCACGACGATGGGCTTGGTGCGGGCCGCCGAGCGCAACCCGCCGACGAAGGCGCGCGCGTCGTGTATGCCTTCCACGTACAGGAGGATGCTGTGGGTCCGGTCGTCGAACATCAGGTATTCGAGGACCTCGCCGAAGTCGAGATCGGTGCCGGCCCCCATGGAAATCACGCTCGAGAAGCCGATGCCGGCCGCATGCGCCCAATCGGTGAGCGCCGCACACACCGCGCCGGACTGCGCCACCAGGGCAATGTGGCCCGGGATCGCGCCGTGGCGTGCAAAGGTGGCATTGAGCCCGCGGTCGGGGCGCATCAGGCCAAGGCAGTTGGGGCCGATCATGCGGATGCCGTGCCGGCGCGCCGTGGCGGCGATCCTGGATTCGAGGATGCGGCCTTCCGGCCCGGTTTCACCGAAGCCTGCGGTCAGCACCAGGGCATGCCGGATCCCGGCGCGCGCCGCATCCTCCAGCACCTCCACGACGGCACGGGCGGGAGTGACGACAACGGCCAGGTCGACCTTTTCGGGCAAGGCATCCAGGCGCGGGTAGCAGGGCGCCCCATCGATCTCGCGATGTTTCGGATTGACGGCGTGCACCGGGCCCTTGAAACCGCCGTCTTTCAGATTGCGGAAGACGGCAGCGGCCAGCGAGCCCGGGCGGCGCCCGGCACCCACCACCGCGACGCTTCTCGGGGCAAAGAGGGGCTGGAGATAATGCGGTGATTCCATGGACAAACGGTTTCCGATGCCGAAACCCCCGGCGCACAAGGGGCGTGGTGAGCGAATATTGCCCGATTTAGGCAATGGCGATTGACCTGAGTCAAACGCCGTGCCGACCCGGCGGCTAGGATGCCGGGCAGATCGGCAGGATCTTCGCGTCGCGATCCGGGATGCCGGGTGCGGTTGCGGCCCGGGCATGCGGGCAGATGATCCTGCCGCTTCGTGACTTTCCGGTACTCCCGTACTCCTTCAACCAGCAAAACACCGTCGCGAGTCTCAAGATGTTCGGCCTCCGGTTGAACCGCGTTCGCACCAAGCTCCCCGCCTCTTCGACGCCGCAGGTCGCGCATGTCTGCTTTCATTGCGGGCTGCCGGTGCCGGAACCGGTGCCGGATTGGCTGCTTTTCGACGGGGCCAAGCGGCCGATGTGCTGCGTGGCCTGCCGGGCGGCGGCGGACTTGATCATCGATGCGGGATTCGCCGACCGCTACCGTGCGCAAGCCGCCGGTCCCGGGTCGGGCTGAAGCGATGGAAAGCGACGCATCCAGCGGCGGTTCTACCGCCGAGACGAGCGAAGCGGTATTCGCCGTCGAGGGCATCCACTGCGCCAGTTGCGTGCAATTGATCGAAATGCAGGTGGGCGGCGTGCGGGGCGTGGCGCGTGTCGATGTCGGCCTGGCCTCCCACCGTGCGCGCGTGCGCTGGGACGCGCGGATCGCGACCCTGGCCGATATCACGGCGGCGATCGCGCGCGCCGGCTATCGCGCCTGGCCCGTCAGCGCCGTCAGCGCTTCGTCCCTGCGTTCGCGCGAGCGCCGAATGGCGCTGTGGCGGCTGTTCGTTGCCGGTTTTTCGATGATGCAGGTGATGATGTACGCCACGCCCGCCTATCTGGCCATCGACGGCGAAATGGAGCCGGACATCGAGAAGCTGCTGCGCATCGCCAGCTTCGTGCTCACCGTGCCGGTGATCTTTTATTCGGCAGCGCCGCTGATCACAGGCGCGTGGCGTCACCTCGCGCGGCGCCGCATCGGCATGGATGTCCCGGCCTCGCTCGGGCTTCTGGTGACTTTCGCCGCGAGCACATGGAACACTTTTCTGGATACCGGCCCGGTGTACTTTGATTCGGTGTCGATGTTCGTCTTTTTTCTTCTCGGCGGACGCTATCTGGAACGCATGGCCCGCGAGCGTGCCGGCGCCGCCGTCGAGGAGCTCGCCCGCATGCAGCCGGCGCACGCATCCCTGATGCCGGGTTGGCCGGCATCGCCGACGGTGGTCGAGGTGGCGGCCGGAGTTCTCGCGCCCGGCGACGTGGTTCTGGTGTGCGCGGGCAATGCGATACCCGCCGACGGCGTGGTGGTCGCCGGAACGAGCCTCGCCGACGAGGCATTGATCAGCGGCGAAAGCCGGCCCGTGACCAAAACCGTCGGGAGCGAAGTCACGGGCGGGGCCATCAACCTGGTTGCGCCGCTCACGGTGCGGGTGCGCGCCGCGGCGGCGGATTCGCACCTCGCGCACTTGATGCGCCTGGTCGAGACGGCCTCCAGCGCCAAGCCCGCGATCACGGAACTGGCCGACCGCTACGCCGCCACATTCCTGTGGGCCATCCTGCTGCTGGCGGGCTGCGCGGCCGTGGCATGGAGTCTCACCGATCCGGCGCGCGCGTTGCCGGCGGCGGTCGCCGTGTTGATCGTGACCTGCCCGTGCGCCTTGTCCCTGGCGGCGCCGGTCGCGCTTTCCTCGGCGGTTGGCAACCTCGCGCGCCGCGGCGTACTGGTGGTGCGCGGCAACGCGATCGAAACCCTCGCGCGCGCCACGCATTTCGTCTTCGACAAGACCGGCACCCTGACCACCGGCCGCATGAAGGTCGAAGAGGTGATCCTGCTGGGCGAGGCGGCGCGCGACGAGGTCCTGGGTTGGGGCGCGCTCATGGAGCGGGCCGCCGTCCATCCTGTCGCGCAGGCCATCGCGATGGCCGGTGCGCCTCACGCGGCGCGAATCGCGGCTGACCGCATCAGCGATGCGCGCGAGATCGCCGGTCGTGGCGTCGAGGCGCGCATCGACGGCCAACGGGTCCGGTTGGGGAGCATCGATTTCGTCGCCGAACTCGCGGGCCCGCTGCCGGCGCGTGCGCGCCGCGCCGAATCGGGTGCCGCAAGCGTTGCCGCGATGGGTCGGGAGGGCGCCTGGACCGCGCTCGTCCTGCTGGGCGATGGCGTGCGCAGCGGCGGCCCGGCCATGATCGAGAGATTGAAGGCGGCCGGTGCCCGTGTTGTCATGGCCAGCGGCGACACGCCGGGCGCCGCGGCGGCAGCGGCCCGGACGCTGGGCATCGCTCGCGTACATGCGGGCATGACTCCCGAGGCCAAGCACGCGCTGGTGGCAGGTCTGCAGCGGGGCGGCGCGATCGTTGCGATGGTGGGTGACGGCATCAATGACGCCCCCGTACTCGCGCTGGCCGATGTGTCGATTGCGCTGGGCAGCGGGGCGCCCCTGGCGCAGACGCGGGCCGACATGGTGCTGATGTCGGGCGATCCCGCCGATCTGCTCGAGGCCATCGAGACCGCCCGCCGCACCCTGCGGATCGTGGCGCAGAACATCGCATGGGCGGCCGTCTACAACCTCGTCGCCATACCGCTCGCGGCCACCGGGCAGCTGGCGCCCTGGATGGCGGGCCTGGGCATGTCGCTGAGTTCCGCGGTCGTCGTGCTCAATTCCTTGCGCGTGGCGCGGCGCCGCCGCCCGGCACCGCCGGCGGCCGCGGTGCATGCGAATCCCGGCACCGCGCCGCGCGGGCTCGTCGGCGCCGATTGAACACGTCGAAGGTCGCTGCATGGATATCCTCTACCTGCTCATTCCGCTGTCGGTCGTCATGGTGCTGCTCATCGGCGCGATTTTCTGGTGGTCGCTTTCCAGCGGGCAGTTCGATGATGTCGAGCGCGCGGGCCAAAAGATCCTTGAGGACGACCAATAACCGGCCCGCCGGCGGCATCCCTCATGCGGGGCGCCGAAACGCGTTTTCGGGTGCGAATGTCAGGTTTGCGTCAGTTACGCGCAAGAAACACAAGTTTTGCGCCCCGCCCCGAGCCTGAAAGCAGGGCCGTTTGACGAGGATCAAACGGCTTCCCGCCGGTGGCTCTAAGGTTCGAAATGTCTGAACCGAGATGGGGTGAGCAATGTCGCAGGACACATACAACTACCGGGTCGTCCGGCAATTTGCCGTCATGACCGTGGTCTGGGGGATCGTCGGCATGCTGGTGGGAGTGATCATCGCCGCCCAGCTGGCTTTTCCGGAACTCAACTTCGATATTCCCTGGTTGACCTATGGCAGGTTGCGGCCGCTCCATACCAACGCGGTGATTTTCGCCTTCGGCGGATGCGCCCTGTTCGCCACCTCCTACTACGTGGTTCAGCGGACCTGCCACACCACCCTGTTCGCCCCGGCGCTGGCCGGCTTCACCTTCTGGGGCTGGCAGGTGGTCATCCTGGCGGCGGCCATCACCCTGCCGCTGGGCATCACCTCCGGCAAGGAATACGCGGAACTCGAATGGCCGATCGATATCTTCATCGCCGTGGTGTGGGTGTCCTACGCGGTGGTGTTCTTCGGTACGATCATGAAGCGCCGCGTCTCGCACATCTACGTGGCCAACTGGTTCTTCGGCGCGTTCATCCTCACGGTCGCCCTGCTGCACATCGTCAACAGCGCGGCGATCCCGGTCTCGCTCTGGAAGTCGTATTCGGCCTACGCCGGCGTGCAGGACGCGATGGTGCAGTGGTGGTACGGCCACAACGCGGTGGGCTTCTTCCTCACCGCCGGTTTCCTTGGCATGATGTACTACTTCATCCCCAAGCAGGCGGAGCGTCCGGTCTATTCCTACCGGCTTTCCATCGTGCACTTCTGGGCCCTGATCTTCACCTACATGTGGGCAGGCCCGCACCATCTGCACTACACCGCGCTGCCCGACTGGGCCCAGTCGATCGGCATGCTGTTCTCGCTGGTGCTGCTGGCACCCTCGTGGGGCGGCATGATCAACGGCATCATGACCCTTTCGGGCGCATGGCACAAGCTGCGCTCCGATCCCATCCTGAAGTTCCTGATCGTGTCCCTGTCGTTCTACGGCATGAGCACCTTCGAAGGCCCGATGATGTCGATCAAGACCGTCAACGCGCTTTCCCATTACACCGACTGGACCGTCGGGCATGTGCACTCCGGTGCGCTGGGCTGGGTTGGGCTGGTGTCGATGGGATCGGTGTATTTCCTGATTCCCAAGATCTTCGGCCTGAAGGAGATGTACAGCACCAGGCTGATCGAACTGCACTTCTGGATCGCCACGGTCGGCATCGTGCTCTACATCGCCGCCATGTGGATTGCCGGCGTGATGCAGGGGCTGATGTGGCGGGCGGTCAATCCCGATGGCACCCTCACCTACACCTTCGTCGAGGGCGTCAAGGCGACCTTCCCGTATTACCTGATCCGGCTGGCCGGTGGCGTTCTGTACCTCTCCGGCATGTTCGTCATGCTCTACAACGTGCTCAAGACCATCGGACAGGGCGTGAGCGTGGATGCCCCGGTCGTGCAGCCAGCCGGCCTGGCGCACGCCTGAGACCCGCCGACGAAAAACCACGGGTGAAATGACATGAAATTCAATCATCAAACCATCGAGCAGAACATCGGCCTGATGATCCTCCTGGTCGTGCTCACGGTGAGCGCCGGCGGACTGGTGGAGATCGTGCCGCTGTTCTTCCAGAAATCGACCACCGAGCCGGTGACCGGGCTCAAGCCCTACACCGCCCTGCAGCTCAGCGGGCGTGACGTATACATCAGGGAAGGCTGCTACAACTGCCATTCGCAGATGGTGCGGCCGTTCCGCGCCGAGACCGAGCGTTACGGTCCTTATTCCGTGGCTGGCGAGTTCGTCTACGACCACCCTTTCCAGTGGGGCAGCAAACGCACCGGCCCGGATCTCGCGAGGGTGGGCGGTCGCTACAGCGACGAATGGCACAGGGTCCACCTCAACAATCCGCGCGACGTGGTGCCCGAATCGAACATGCCGGGATATCCCTGGCTGGCAAGAAGCGCTGTCGATCCTAAAGGCGTGGCGCCAAAGATGAAGGCGCTGTCCATGGTCGGCGTGCCCTACACCGAAGCGGACATCGCCGGGGCCGAGAAGGAAGTCGCCGGCAAGACCGAGCAGGATGCGTTGATCGCCTACCTGCAGGTGCTCGGCACGGCCGTCAAGGCCGGCAGCCAGGTCAGGGTGGAGATTCCGGCGCCTGCCAGGCCGCAGTCAGCCGATGTGTCAGCGCAACCCAAGGTCAGCGCGGCGGTCGCGCCGGCCGTGAAATAAGGAGAGCGAACGTGGACGTAAACACGCTACGCATCAGCATGACGATCATCAGCTTCGTCGTCTTCGCGGGCATCGTTGCCTGGGCAATGGCGCCGGCCAATCGCAAGTCCTTCCAGGATGCCGCGCTCATCCCGCTCGATGACGACGACACCGTTGCGTCCGGCGGTGAAACCATGAAGGGGGCTCGCCATGGCTGATTTCACCAGCGGGTTCTGGAGTGTCTACATCTCGGCGGCCACCGTCATTGCCCTGCTCGTGTGCCTCGTTCTGCTGTTCTTCACCTCCAGCAAGGTCGTGCCGAGGGATCCTTCCGGCCAGACCGAGACCACCGGCCACACCTGGGACGAGACCCTTGGCGAGTTCAACAACCCGCTGCCGCGCTGGTGGATGTGGATGTTCTACATCACGGTTTTCTTCGCGCTGGCCTACCTGTTCCTTTATCCCGGCCTCGGCAGCTTCAAGGGCAACCTCGCATGGAGTTCGGCAGGGCAGTATGCCGAGGAGGTCAGGAAGGCGGACGCCGAGTACGGGCCGCTGTTCGCCCAGTATCTGGCCAAGGATGTCAGGACCGTGTCGGCCGATCCGCAGGCCAGGGAGATCGGTTCGCGCCTGTTCCTGACCTACTGCGCGCAGTGCCATGGCTCGGACGCGCGCGGCAGCAAGGGCTTCCCCAACCTGACCGACGGTGACTGGCTCTACGGCGGCGCGCCGGAGGTCATCAAGGCTTCCATCCTCACGGGGCGCAATGGGGTGATGCCGCCGATGGCGGCAGCCCTGGGCGGGGATGCCGATGTCAAGAACGTGGCCAATTACGTGCTTTCGCTCTCCGGCGCCGCGCATGACTCCCTGGCGGCGCAGCAGGGCAAGTCGAAATTCGGCGCTTGCGCGGCATGCCATGGACAGGAAGGCAAGGGCAACCCGGCGCTGGGCGCGCCCAACCTCACCGACAAGGTATGGCTGTATGGCGGCAGTATCGACGCCATCGTGGAAACCATCAACAAGGGGCGCGCCAATCTGATGCCTGCCCACCAGGAGTTCCTGGGCGAAGCGAAGGTGCATCTGCTGGCGGCTTACGTATACGGCCTGGGCGGAGGACAGCCGGCCGCGCCCGAGCTGGCCGGCGCGCCCGCGACCACGCCGGAAGCCGCCGCCGCACCTGCGCCGCAAAAATAGGAAGCGAGCCGCCGACCAGCGAAGACGCAGCCGCAGGTCTGCCGGACTTGCGGCACACGACTCCGGCCGGAGGTGCCCTCTTGGCACTGGCCGGGTGCGCACCGGGTGACCTGACCGCAATCGACAGACATGAGCCGCCCCGATCCTTCGAATCCCGCCTTGCCGCCGCCATCGGCAGGCGCGGAGCAGATGTCCGTCAAGCTTTCGGCCGAGGTCGAGCAGGCGCTCTACGAGGTGCGTCGGAAGATTTATCCGCGCGCGGTGCATGGCTGGTTCGCCGCCTGGCGCTGGACGCTGGTCTGGTTCACCCAGGTGCTGTTCTACGGGACGGCGTGGCTCACCTGGAACGGCCGGCAGGCGGTGTTGTTCGACCTCGCCTCGCGCAAGTTCTACATCTTCGGCCTGGTGCTCTGGCCGCAGGATTTCATTTTCCTCACCGCGCTCTTGATCATCAGCGCGCTGTCCCTGTTCCTGTTCACCACCGTCGCCGGACGCCTGTGGTGCGGTTACGCCTGCCCGCAGACGGTCTACACCGAGATCTTCCTATGGATCGAGCGCAAGATCGAGGGGGATCGAGGTGCCCGCATGCGCCTGGACAGCCAGCAGACGGACATCGAGAAACTGTTCAAGAAGGCCCTGAAGCATTGGGCCTGGATCATCTTCGCCCTCTGGACCGGATTCACCTTCGTGGGCTATTTCACGCCGATACGCACCCTGGCGGCCGAATTCGTCACCTGGACCCTGGGGCCCTGGGAAACCTTTTGGGTGTTTTTCTACGGTTTCGCCACCTACGGCAACGCCGGCTGGATGCGCGAGCAGGTGTGCAAATACATGTGTCCGTATGCGCGCTTCCAAAGTTCGATGTTCGACCGGGACACGATGATCATCACCTACGACCGCGAGCGGGGCGACCCACGGGGTTCGCGCGCCAAACGGGTCGATCACAGGGCGGCCGGGCTGGGCGACTGCGTCGACTGCGGCATCTGCGTCCAGGTATGCCCGACCGGCATCGACATCCGCAACGGCCTGCAGTACGAGTGCATCGGCTGCGCCGCCTGCATCGACGGTTGCAATCAGGTCATGGACAAGATGGGCTACCCGCGCGGCCTGATCCGCTACTCCACCGAAAACGCCCTGAGGGGCCACTGGTCCGGGGACGAGGTCTGGCGCCGCATGCTGCGGCCCCGCACCGTGATCTACGCCGCCATCCTGGGGGCGACCGTCATCGCGGTGGCCGTGGCGCTGGTCGTGCGGGTCCCGCTCAAGGTCGACGTGATTCGCGACCGCGGAGCGCTCGGACGCATCGTCGAGGATGGCATGGTGGAGAACGTCTACCGCCTGCAGGTGATGAACACCCGTGAACAGTTCCTGCGCTATCGCATCAGCGTGTCAGGCATCGAAAGCGCGGAGGTGGTCTCCGAGGCCGTGGCCGAGGTGCCGAGCGCCACCACCAAGACCATTCCGGTGCGCGTGCGTGTCGCGCCCGGCAAGGGTGCGCCTGGCTCGAACCGCATCGAATTCGAGGTCCAGGCCATCAACCATGAAGCCATTCGGGTGCGGGAAAAAGCGGTATTCCTGATCCCGCGCTAGCATTCAAGAGGAGCATGCCCATGCATATCGTCCCGGAACTGAAACCTCCCCCCAAGGCCTGGTATCGCGAACCGTGGCCGTGGCTCCTGATGTCGGGCCCCATGGCTGTCATCATTGCCGGCGCCTACACCACCATGCTTGCGTTCAGCTCCACCGACGGGCTGGTGGCTGAGGATTACTACAAGCAGGGCCTGGCGATCAACAAGACGCTCAAGCGGGAAGAACGGGCGCGCACGCTGGAACTCGCGGCCAGCGCGTCCTACGATGCCTCGGTCGGGCGGCTGCGGCTTGACCTCGCGGGCGCGCAGCGTCCGCCGGTTGTCGTGTTGCGCTTGACCCACCCGACCCGCTCCGGGATGGACCAGCGTATCGAGTTGCGGCATGCCGGCCAGGGGCGCTACGAGGGGGCGATTGAAGCAGCGCAGCTTTCCGGACGCTGGAACGCAGTGCTGGAAACGGCGGAATGGCGCATGGCCGGGGCATGGACCGATCCGCTGCATACCGGCCTTTCCCTGGCGGCGCAGCGCCCGTAGCGCCTATCCGCGCCCGACGCCGAGCGCATGGCCAACCATTACCGATCGAGGGCAACGATGAGACGACGCATCATGTGGGTGGCCTGGCCGTCATTCATGATGGCGGCAGCCGCGACGGGGGTATTCTTCTCGCTGTTCGATCCGCAGGAATTCTGGCTGTTCGGCGAACACCTGGAAATCAGCCGGATGGGGGCCTACACCGTCGGATTCTTCGGTTTCTGGGGAGTGGGCATGGGTTCTTCCGCCCTGACGGTTTTCCTGTCCCGCTCGCCGCGGGAGGTCAACGAATGTCCCCTCGATCCCAGCTAGCGTCCTGAGGATTGCCCATAACAGGCGGTGCGCCCGTCGTCTCGACGGACCTGCATGCGGTTCCGGGGCGCAGAATGAACATGGCGCCCCGCCTCGCCGACCGAGGTCGGATTCGCCGCGGGGGACGGCGCGCGCCTAACGCACAACCAGTACAGGAACCTTTGAGTGCGTGAGGACCTTCTGGGTCTCGCTGCCGAGCAGGAAGCCCGTCACGCCGCGGCGGCCATGCGAGGCCATGATGATCAGGTCGCACTTCTTCTTGGCGGCGGCGGCGATGATCGCCTCATATGGAAGGTCGTTGACCGCGTTCAGGGTATCGACCGTAAGGCCTGTGCCTTCAAGCTTGCGTGCGGCCTTGGCGAGCACCTCCTCGGCATGCCGCACCGCCTCCTTGCGATACTGCCCGGCGGTCACCTGGGCCGCCAGGATGGCCGATTCCGCGTACACCGGCGCAGGGAAATCGGCGACGCAGTGAAACAGCGTGATCTTGGCCCCGACCGACTTTGCCAGGCCGACGGCTTCCTTGGCGGCCTTCTCGGAAAGGCGCGAGCCGTCAATCGGAACGAGAATGTTCTTGTACATGGTGTGATCTCCGGTTGTGTTGCGTAAACTGTCCGCTGCGGTGTTGCCGCCGTTGGGATGCAACGGGCTTCGCACGTGGATGGCGGAATGTGGCCGATGCGACAGGTCCGCATGGTATTGCGCCGGAGGCTAGGCACATTGATGTAAGTCAAGCGTCGCCCCGGGGCTCGCCACCCCCGCAGCCGCCCGGCCGGGCTAGCAACTGGATGCGCCTGTCTGCCCCATCACTTTCCTGAGGCCAGGAATGTCGGTGATGCGGATATGCTTCTGCTGCACGCTCACGAGACCTTCATCCTGGAACTTCGAGAAGGTTCGGCTGACCGTCTCGAGCTTGAGTCCCAGATAGCTGCCGATTTCCTCGCGAGTCATGCGCAGGATGAACTCGGAGGCCGAATAGCCGCGTGCGGTAAAGCGCTGAGACAGGTTGAGCAGGAAGGCGGCCAGCCGTTCCTCGGCGCGCATGCTGCCCAGGAGCAGCATGACCCCGTGGTCGCGCACGATTTCGCGGCTCATCACCTTGTGGAAGTGATGCTGCAAGGGCTCGAACCTGCGCGACAACTCCTCTAGCTTGCTGTAAGGAATCACGCAGACTTCGCTGTCCTCGAGAGCGACGGCATCGCAATTGTGGGTATCGGTCCCGATGCCGTCGATCCCCAGCAGCTCGCCCGCCATCTGGAATCCGGAGACCTGATCGCGCCCGTCGCTGGTGGCTACCCGTGTCTTGAAGAAGCCGCTGCGAATCGCATAAAGGGACTGGAATTCGTCGCCGGAGCGAAACAGGCTTTCCCCGCGCTTGAGCCGTTTGCGGGTGTAGACGAGTTCATCGAGGGTCTCGAGTTGCTCGTGGGACAGGCCTACAGGCAGGCACAGTTCACGCAGATTGCAGCTCGAGCAGGCCGTCTTGAGGTGGGCTAGGCTTATCGGGGCATTCATATGAGCGAACGGAGAGTAAGCGCGAAATGCACTTGATCATGCAGCATAGCGCTTTTCTAGGATTCGTGTGACAGGCGGCCTTGCTCCGCGCGGTTGTTCCGGGCGGTTGACATGGATCAAAGCGCGCCCCGCTGGTCGCGGCATCATGCGTCAACCCGTTCACGACCCTGCTCGCCCCGCATGCTGTCCATATCACGCCCGATGGAGATTGATCGCGATCTGATCGTCCGTTTTGACACATCGGGGCCGCGCTACACCTCGTATCCGACCGCGGACCGGTTTGTCGAGGCGTTCGACGCTTCCGCCTACGCGGCCTGGCTGGCCAAGCGCAACATCGGCGGCATTTCCCGCCCGCTGTCGCTCTATGTCCACCTGCCGTTCTGTTCTTCGATCTGCTACTACTGCGCCTGCAACAAGGTCATCACCCGGGACCATGCGCGCTCCGCCAAGTATCTGCGCTATCTCGACAGGGAAATCGCCCTGCAGGTCGAGCACCTGTCCGGTGACCGCCGCATCACGCAGTTGCACTGGGGTGGCGGCACGCCGACATTTCTTTCCCATGATGAACTGTCCGCCCTGATGGGGACGCTGCGCGCGCAGTTCGATTTCGCGCCGGAGGGCGAGTACGCCATCGAGGTCGATCCGCGCACCGCCGACGCGAAAACCGTCGAACTCTTGGCGCGGCTCGGGTTCAACCGCATGAGCCTGGGTATCCAGGACACCAGTCCTGAGGTGCAGCGTGCGATCAACCGGATCCAGCCAGTCGCCATGACCCGAGAGGTTCTGGCGGCTGCCCGCGCCGCGGGTTTTTCATCGGTCAATTTCGACCTGATCTACGGCCTGCCGCGGCAAGACGAGCGGACCTTCTCGGCAACGCTCGACGAGGTGATTGGCGAATCGCCCGAGCGCATCGCGCTGTACAGCTACGCCCATCTGCCGGCCCGCTTCAAGCCGCAGCGGCGCATCGCCGACCACGACATGCCGACCGGCGAAACCAAGCTTAACCTGTTTTTGCTAGCTGTAAGACGCCTGCTCGAAGCCGGTTACGTGTACATCGGCATGGACCATTTCGCCAAGCCGGACGACGAACTCTCGATCGCCCTGCGTAGCGGGCGCCTGCATCGCAATTTCCAGGGCTACACCACGCAAGCGGAATGCGACCTGGTCGCCTTGGGCGTGTCTTCGATCAGCAAGATCGGGCCAGTGTACGCCCAGAACGTGCGTACCCTCGACGAGTACTACGACAGCCTCGACCAGGGGCGGCTCGCGGTCGCGCGCGGCATCGAGCTGAGTGCCGACGACCTGGTGCGCCGGGCCGTCATCATGGGCCTCATGTGCCAGGGGTTCGTGTCGTTCGAATCGATCGAGATTGCCTACCTGATCGATTTTCGCGAGTATTTCGCCGCGGAACTCGGGGAATTGGCGTCTTTCGAGCGCGCCGGGCTGGTGGGTGTGACGCAGTCGGACATCACGGTCACCCCCAAGGGTCGCTTTTTCCTGCGCGGGATCGCGATGCCCTTCGATCGCTACCTGCGGGTGGATCAGGCGCGTAGCCGTTATTCGCGGATGATTTGAGCGCGCACCGATGGCTCCGAGCTTGGCCGCGTTAAGTGCGATCTTCATGGTCGGCCTTCTGGGAGGCGTGCACTGTGCCGGTATGTGCGGCGGCATCGTCACGGCCCTCTCCGCCGGACAGGTCGGCGGCAAGGCGCCCTGGTCGCTGCAGTTGGCTTTCAACGGCGGCCGCATCGCCGTCTATGCCGCCGCAGGGGCCATGGCGGGGATGGCCGGCTCGATGGCGATGTTCCTGAACGATCTCTTGCCGATGCAGTTGTTCATGTACCTGGTGGCCAACTTGATGCTGGTGGGCCTGGGTCTCTATTTGTTCGGCGTCACGCGCTACATCGCCGGCATCGAACGGATCGGCGCGCGGGCGTGGCGAGTGATCCGCCCGGTCGCCGGTCGTTTCCTGCCGGCCAACACATGGCCGCGCGCCTTCGGCCTCGGCCTGATGTGGGGCTGGATTCCCTGCGGCCTGGTCTACAGCATGCTGGCGACCGCGCTTCTGGCCGGCGATGCCGCCGGCGGGGCGGCGGTGATGCTGGCCTTCGGCCTGGGAACGCTGCCCAATCTGCTGATGGCGGGAACCCTGATGCGCATGCTTTCGGCAAGCCGCAACGGGCGCGTGGCGCGCAGCGCCGCGGGCGGGCTGGTCATCGGGCTGGGGGTGTACGGCATCGCCCATGCCGGCATGGGCGGGCAGGCGGCCCTGGCCGGGTTGTTCTGCGTGAGCGCGCATTAGGCCGCCAGGCCGTCGGCCGGCTATCCCGCGGCCGGATTTGCGGATTGACACCCGCGCATCGCTTGCGCATCATGCGCCCTCACTGAAAACGAGGATCACGCCATGGAAATAGGCGCCGTGCTCGATCATCTTCATATCTCGTCACCCGAGCCGCGTGCCTGCGCGCGTTTTTATGCCGCGCACTTCGTCATGCGGCATACCCATGTGGAGGGTGCGGAAATCCTGCAGGGTCCCGCACGCAAGGTGGTGATTTCGGCCGGAGTGGCCAACCGGCTCAAGTACGCGGCCTGGCGGTTTCCCGATGGCGCGGCGCTGGCCGCCTATCGCCGCCGCGTCCCGGCGCGGGCCCAGGTCGGACTGCCTTCATGGGGCTGGTTTCACCCCGATGCGTTTGCCGTGGCCGACCCGGATGGCAATCTGACGGTTTTCACCGCCGGTGCGCCCGGCGAAGGGAATGCTGCGAATGTGCCGGCGGCCGTTTCGCAGCACTTTGCACTGCGTACCCAGGATCCGGCGCGCCTGCTGCCCTTTTACCGTGACGACCTCGGTTTCGTCCTCTCCGACCGCGTCGAAGACGGGGAGGGCGTGCTGCGTGCCTGCTTTCTGCGCACCGATCCGCTGCACCATGCGCTGGCCCTGTTCGGCGCGCCGATGTCGCGTTTCGACCACCAGTCATTCGAGACGTCCAGTTGGGTCGATCTGCGAGACTGGGCCGATCACATGGCACGGCTGAAGATGCCGATGACGTGGGGTGTCGGGCGCCATGGTCCGGGCAACGATGTCTTCTTCATGGTGGCGGACCCGGACGGCAACCTGGCGGAAATTTCCGCCGAGATCGAGACATGCTCGGCGGACCGCCCTGTCGGCTTGTGGCCCCACGAGGAGCGCACCCTGAATCTTTGGGGGCGCGCCATCATGCGCAGTTGACGCCACGGTGACGGCGACGCATTATCCGGTGGTCATTGTGGGGGCCGGCCCGACCGGACTCACCCTCGCCAACCTGCTGGGCAGCTACGGCATCCCCACCCTGCTGCTGGAACGCCATGCGTCGACAGTCGGCGAGCCGCGCGCGGTGTCCATCGACGACGAGAGCCTGCGCACGCTGCAGAATGCCGGCGTCATGGCAGCGGTGTTGCCGGACCTGGTGCTCGGCTACGGCGTGCACTATTTCTCCTGGACCGGACGCGAGTTCGCGCGCATCGAGCCGACTTCGCGCGAGTACGGCCATCCCAAGCGTAGCGCCTTCCGCCAGCCGCTGCTGGAAAAATGCCTGCTGGAAGGCCTCGCCCGTTTCGCGCATGTGGATGTGCGTCTTTGCAGCGAACTCCTGCGTCACCACGACGACGGCACGAGGGTCGGTCTGGATGTGAACGGCCCCGCGGGACCGGCCACCTTTTCATGCGACTGGCTGGTCGCCTGCGACGGAGGGCGCAGCGGGGTCCGCGAAGCGCTTGGCGTGGCCATGCGCGGCACTACCTTCGCCGAGCGCTGGCTGATCGTCGACCTCGCCGGCCGCGACGACCCGTTCCCCCATACCCGCACCTACTGCGATCCGGCGCGGCCGGCGATTCGCCTGCCCGGGCCGCATCGCACACTGCGCTACGAGTTCATGATGTTCGACCACGAAGAGCCGGAGCAGGTGCTAGACGAATCGCGCATCCGTGAGTGGATGCGCGCCCGCGTGCCCGACGACGAACACCTGCGCATCGTCCGCAAGGTGGTCTACACCTTCCATGCCCGCATGGCCGAGCGCTGGAAGGTGGGCCGTGTATTGCTCGCAGGCGATGCGGCCCACCTGACACCGCCATTTGCCGGGCAGGGCATGAATAGCGGTTTGCGCGATGCCTTCAACCTGGCGTGGAAGCTCGCGGCGGTGACCGCCGCGCGACTTGCGCCGGAGCTGCTCGAGAGCTACGAAATCGAGCGCAAGCCGCATGCCTGGTCCCTGATCGTCATGGCGCTGCGCATCGGCCGCTTCATGCAGCCGAAGTCGAAGGCGGGTGCGATGGCGATGCAGGCCGCATTGCGTATCGCAGGCTGGTATCCCCCCGCTCGCGACTATGTATTGCACCTGAAGTTCAAGCCCAAGCCGCGCTTCGGTGGCGGCTTTTTCGTGCCCTCGAATGAGCGCGAAGGAGTGCGCGCGGGGCAGTTGTTTCCGCAACCGGCCGTCGCACTCGTCGACGGGACGCGGGTTCTGCTCGATGAATGCCTGGGTGCCGGCTTTTCCCTGATCGCGAGTGCGGGCCATGAAAAGGTCCAACAGGCAGCGGCGATGCTGGCCGAATTCGTGCCTTGCATGATTTGCTTCTACCCGCCCGAGGCGGCTTGCAGCCCGCCGGGCGCGGGGTATGCCAGCCAGGTGATAGACGCCGAAGGCGTGATTGCGCGCACCTTGCGCGATGCGGGCGCCGTCGCGGTGATCCTGCGGCCGGACCGGTATGTGCTGGGCTATCTGGGGGCGCAGAATCCGGCCGACGATGCTGCGCGCGTGTTCCGGTTGCTGCGCGGAGGACAAATATGCCCGGCGATAGGCGGCATGTAGAGGTGGGTGCTGCAGAAGCGGGTCTGCGTGCCTGGCAAATGGGCGATAATCAGGCAGGAGAGGAACCCTCCCGGCAAGCGTTGTTTGACTCTCCTGGACATGCATATTCGCGCTGTCGCCTCTTGACCAATACTGTGATGTGACGCCTGTGCCTCACTCGAGAATTCTGTTCGTCTGCATGGGCAATATCTGCCGTTCGCCCACGGCCGAGGGGGTGTTGCGGTACAAGCTCGCCATGCGTGGACTGGGGGGGACGGTCGAGGTGGCGTCGGCTGGAACGCATGCCCACCATACCGGCGATGCGCCTGATCCGCGCGCGCAGATGCATGCGGCCAGGCGCGGCTATGACCTGTCCGGACAGCGCGCCCGCCGCTTGCGCAGTGAGGATTTTTCCCATTTCGACCATTTGCTAGCGATGGACTGGGACAATCTCGCGCTGATGGAAGAGAAGTGCCCGCCGCAGCACAAGCGCAAGGTGGGCCTCTTGATGCGCTTTGCCCGCAAGCATCAAGTCCCGGTGGTTCCCGATCCGTACTACGGCGGACCCAACGGATTCGAAGTGGTGCTTGACTACATCGAGGACGCGTGCGACGGCCTGATCGATGTCGCACTTGCCCGGCAGGGCTGAGCGCGCTTCGCCCGCCTGTGCTGTCAGGCGCACCATCGCTGCACTGAACGCGCCTTGACGGCGGTTGCCCCGCGGATGGCGGGGTCAGGGCGAGGGCGGTTCCACCCCACACCCTGACGCGGCCTACTTATTGACGGCGGGTTTCGACCTGTACCAGTGGGCCTTGCTCGACCGGCGGGCGCGGACGCAACACCCGCTTGGGTGGCACCGGCTCGACCAGCTGCGAGGCGCGGTCATAGGCGGCGCGCCACTTCTGTGCGTCGGTCTCGACCAACGCCAGGCCGGCGCCTGCCAGCATGGCTGTGCGCTCCGCTTCGTACTCGCTGGCCGTCTTGCGGATGAGAATCGGTTCCGCCGCGGCCGATGGAACCGGTGCTGTCGCTACCGGCGCAGGCACCGCCGGCGCCTCGGCCACTGCCTCGGCGACGGACGCCGGAAAAGGCGCGGCCGGAACCGACGTCAGGACTTCGTTGGTCGGGGCAGGTTCCGCAGCGCCAGCGATCGGGCCGGCAGCCACCGGGAGCGCCGCAGGCGCCTCTGGCGCGACCTGGCCCGACGCGGCCGGTGTGACCGGAGCTTCGTCCGCCATCACGTGCCGGACGTCTGCGTTTTCGGTCGTGCCGTTCTCGCCATCGCGCTCATCCGCCCGCCCGCGCCCACGGCGTCCACGCCGTCCGCGGCCACGGCGACCTTCGCCGTCGCGCCCGCCTTCGCCTTCGAGGCGCTCGGCTACCGCGGATGGGACCGCATCGTCCGTGGCGGTGGCGCTGCGCGCTTCGCCGGCGGGTGCCGGCGCCTCGACGCGCTGCTCGGGCGTTACGCCATCGCCTTCCGGTCGCGGCGTGCGTTCGCGACGGCGGCCGTTGGCGCGGTCGCCGCGTTCGTTGCGTTCCGCGCGCTCAGGGCGCTGGCCCTCCGCAGTTGCGGCGCCCTCCGCTTCGGCGGTTTCCGGCTTTGCGCCATCGTTCCGATCGCGAGGTCTTTCGCCGCGCTGGCCGTCGCGTTCCGGGCGCGGGCCGCGCGCAGGACGGTCCCCACGTTCGGCACGTTCGCCGCGTTCCGGCCGGTCGGAGCGCTCGCCGCGCTCGCCGCCGCGCCCGCGTCCACTGCGCCCGCCTCGGCCATTGCGATTGCCATTCTCGCCACGCTCGCGGGCCGGCGCTGCAGCGGCAGGCACCTCGGCCGGCGCGACGCTGCTCTCCGGGGGCGTGGCTGGTACGGTTTCAGTACGCGGCTTGAACCAGCCCATGATGCGTCCGATGATGCCGCCCGAATCGCTTGCCGGGGCGCTGAGTGCCGGCGTCGGCGCGGGTGCGGCTGGCGTCGCCGCCGGCGCGGGGGCTTCCGGTTCGGCCGCGCGCATCGGGGCGGGCGCCTCCGGCGTGATGCCCTTGACGGCGGGTTCCGGTTTCTTGACCTGCGTCCCCGGTTCCTTGCGCTTGTAGCCTTCGGTATCCGGCGCATCCGCCTGCTCGAAACTCGGCTTGCTGGTATCGGTCTGGTCGTCGAAGCGCAGGCGCTCGATCTTGTGGTGAGGCGTCTCCAGATGGATGTTGGGGATCAGCAGGACGTTGACACGCTGGCGCGCCTCGATGCGGTTGATCTCAAGACGCTTTTCGTTCAACAGGAAGGTGGCGACATCGACCGGCACCTGCGCGCGCACGGTGGCGGTGTTGTCCTTCATCGCCTCCTCCTGGATCATGCGCAGGATATGCAGCGCCGAGGACTCGGTGTCGCGGATATGCCCGGTGCCGTTGCAGCGCGGGCACACGGTATGGCTGGCTTCGGCGAGCGCCGGACGCAGGCGCTGGCGCGACAGTTCCATCAGGCCGAAGCGCGAAATCTTGCCCATCTGGACGCGTGCGCGATCGGGCTTCATTGCGTCCTTGAGTCTCTGCTCGACGTCGCGCTGATTGCGTGCCGACTCCATGTCGATGAAGTCGATAACGATCAGGCCGCCCATGTCGCGCAGGCGCAGCTGGCGCGCAGCTTCTTCCGCCGCTTCCATGTTGGTGCGGAAGGCGGTCTCCTCGATGTCGGTGCCGCGAGTCGAGCGCGCGGAGTTGACGTCGATAGCCACCAGCGCCTCGGTATGGTCGATCACGATGGCGCCGCCTGAGGGCAGTTGCACGGTGCGCGAATAAGCCGACTCGATCTGGTGCTCTATCTGGAAGCGCGAAAACAGCGGCACGTCATCCCGATAGCGCTTGACCCGGCTCTCGGTGTCGGGCATGACCAGCGACATGAAGGTCTTGGCCTGCTCGTAGATGTCGTCGGTGTCGATCAGGATCTCGCCGATGTCCGGCGAAAAGTAGTCGCGGATGGCGCGTATGACCAGGCTCGACTCGAGGTAGATGAGGTTCGCGCCCTTGAGCGAGTCGGCCGCGCTTTTGATCGCGTCCCACAGCTTCAGGAGGTAGTTCAGGTCCCACTGCAGTTCGTTGGCTTCGCGGCCGATGCCGGCAGTACGCGCGATCAGGCTCATGCCTTCCGGGTACTGCAGCTGGTCCATGACTTCCTTGAGTTCCTGCCTGTCATCGCCTTCGACGCGGCGCGATACGCCGCCACCGCGCGGGTTGTTAGGCATGACCACCAGGTAGCGGCCGGCCAGCGAGATGAAGGTCGTGAGCGCGGCCCCCTTGTTGCCGCGCTCGTCCTTTTCAACCTGGACCAGCAGTTCCTGGCCTTCGCGTAGCGCCTCCTTGATGGTGGCGTCGCGGACGTTGACGCCCTCGCGAAAGTAGGTGCGGGAGATTTCCTTGAAAGGCAGGAAACCGTGGCGGTCTACGCCATAGTCGACGAAACACGCTTCGAGCGAGGGCTCGATGCGGGTGATGACGCCCTTGTAGATATTGCTCTTACGCTGCTCCTGGCCGGCGATTTCGATGTCCAGGTCGATCAGCTTCTGGCCATCCACGATGGCGACGCGCAGTTCCTCTGCATGCGTCGCATTGAACAACATTCTTTTCATTGCTTGCTCCTGGCGCGCGCCAGAAGGCCCGAAGTTGCACCCGGCGACCTCCAATGCCGTGCGTGACCGGACGCGCCTGACGGTCAGCCGGGTGGCTGACGCGGGCGAATGCCTGCCGCATCACGGGCAATAATCCCGCGACGCAGAACGCAAAGACCATGGAAAAGAGGAGGGACACGTGGGGTGCGGGGGGTCCGGCCTCATTGGAGAGCCGGACTTTTCAAGTGGGCGATTCGCGCGCGAATTCGTTTGCCTATAACATCGCTCTTGTCATGACATCTGGCGAGCGACAAGCCGGTCGAGGCGGTATCAGGGCGGCCGAACCTCCCGTGAGAGGCGCGTCATCGAGACCCCCTTTTTGCGATGCCGGCTGGCAGATGCGCCGGGTGGGACGCACTGATTGCAGGGACCGCGCAAGAACCCGCTTTGGGGACTAGTGCAGTGGCTGGCACCAGGATGTATGCGGTTTCCGGGGAGCACCGGTGAAGTGCCGGCCTTACCGCTCCGACCAAAGGATTATATATACAAATGAACGATGTAGTTAAGTCAGCGCCGAAAGCGCTTGAAATCGGCGAGGATGCGGCCGGCCAGCGGCTCGACAATTTTCTGCAAAGGGTACTCTACGGCGTACCCAAAAGCCTGATCTACCGGATCATTCGCTCCGGCGAGGTGCGCGTGAACAAGGGCCGGGCGCATCCGGATACCCGCCTGGCTGTCGCTGATCGGGTGCGCTTGCCCCCTCTCGAGTTGCAGGCGCGGCGCCCGAGCCCCGTGGCGCCCGGCGCGGTGCGCGCAGGCGCGGGGTTTCCAGTGTTGCTGGAAGACGACTGCCTGCTGGCCATCAACAAGCCCGCCGGCGTGGCCGTGCACGGCGGCAGCGGGCTGCGCTTCGGCGTCATCGAGGCCCTGCGCGCGGCGCGGCCGGAGGCGCGATTTCTTGAACTGGTGCATCGCCTGGATCGTGATACTTCGGGAATCCTGCTGCTGGCGAAAAAGCGGCCGTTCCTCGTGGCCCTGCATGCAATGCTGCGGGAAGGGCGCATCGACAAGCGCTATCTGGCGCTGGTCAAGGGGGTCTGGCCGCACGCGGCCAAGCACCATATTGTCGAATCCCTCGCCAGCTACGTCACCCGGGACGGCGAACGCCGGGTGTCACAGGCCAGCCATGAAGGGGCCCGGGAAGCGCATTCTGTGGTCAGCGTGGCCAAGCGCTATGCAGAGGCTACCCTGCTGGAGGTGACCATCAGGACCGGTCGAACCCATCAGATCCGCGTTCATCTGGCCTCGGCCGGGCATCCCATCCTGGGCGACGACAAGTATGGGGACTTCGATACCAACCGGCACGCCGCGAAGGCAGGTTTGAAGCGCATGTTCCTGCATGCCGCTAGAATCTCGTTCATTCGCCCAGACAACGGCGAGCGCGTGCGCATCGAAGCGGGCCTTACCGCAGAATGCGAAAACTATCTCGCTACGCTCCCGCGCCTCGCCGCAGCCGCATGAAAAACTACGACCTGATCGTGTTCGATTGGGATGGCACGATCATGGATTCCACTGCCGTGATCGTCAAGTCCATACAAGAGGCGGCGCGCGACCTCGGTCAGCCGGTACCCGAGGACGCCATCGCCAGTCATGTGATCGGGCTTGGTCTGGCCGACGCCCTCGCCATCGCGGTGCCCGGGCTGCCCAAGATCGACTACCCGCGCCTGGTGGAGCGCTACGTGACCCACTGGCGCAAGCATGAAAACGACCTGATCCTGTTTTCCGGGATGCGTGAGCTGCTCGCAGACCTGAGGGAGCGGGACTACCGGCTCGCGGTGGCCACCGGGAAGTCGCGTGCCGGCCTCGATCGCGCGCTGGCGCAGGGCGACATCGGCCACCTGTTCGACTGGACCCGTTGCGCCGACGAAACCCACTCCAAACCGCATCCGCAGATGCTGTTCGACCTGATGGACCGGCTTGACGCCGAACCGGAGCGGACGCTGATGATTGGGGATACGACGCACGACTCCCAGATGGCTGTTAACGCCGGTGTGGGCGCGCTTTCGGTCACCTATGGGGCGCACCCTCGCGACCAGCTGCAGACCCTGAACCCGCTGGCGATGGTCGAAACCGTCGCGGAGCTCGCGCAATGGCTGTCACGCAACGGGTAATCTGCGCCTCGGCCGACCTGGCCGAGGGCGGCACCGGTGTGCGTTTCGAGGTGCAGCGGCACGGGCGCAGCGAGGCCGCGTTCGTCGTCCGCTTCGACGGAGCGCCGCGCGCTTACCTCAACCGGTGCGCCCACGTGCCGGTCGAACTCGACTGGCAGCCCGGGGTGTTTTTCGATGCCGACGGCTTATACTTGATCTGCGCGACTCATGGCGCCATGTACGATCCTCAAAACGGCACCTGTGCCGGCGGCCCATGCCGCGGCCAGGGCTTGCATCCTGTGCCCGTACGCGAGGCGGACGGCAGGATTTTCCTGGAAGAGTGACGATGTTCAATCAGAACCCCGATTCCGCGCGCGATGCGGCGCAAGTGCCTTCAGGAGGCGCGTCCGTGCCGTCCGCGGATACGTCGTGGGAACGTCAGACGATCGAAAAGCTCGCCTTCGCCGCACTCAAGGAACAGAGGTCCTCGCGTCGCTGGGGCATTTTCTTCAAGCTGATGACCTTCGCCTACATCACCCTGCTGATCGTCGCCCTGATCGACTTTCCGTTGCCCGGCAAGCGCGCGGCGACCGCCGAAAAGCACACGGCGCTGGTGGAATTGCAGGGTGTCATCGAATCCGGCGGCAACAACAGCGCGGACCACATCACCTCGGCTCTGGCGAGCGCGTTCAAGGACGAACATTCCGCCGGCGTGATCCTGCGCATCAACAGCCCGGGCGGCAGTCCGGTGCAGTCCGGCATCGTCTACGACGAGATCAAGCGCCTGCGCGCCAAGTATCCGGACAAGCCGCTGCATGTCGTGGTCGAGGACCTGTGCGCCTCGGGAGGCTATTACATCGCCTCCTCTGCAGACAAGATTTTCGTTGACAAGGCCTCCCTGGTGGGGTCGATCGGCGTGCTGATGGACGGTTTCGGCTTCACCGGCACGATGGAAAAACTCGGCGTGGAGCGGCGCGTCTACACCGCGGGGGAAAACAAGGCCTTCATGGACCCGTTTTCGCCCACCAACGAAAAGCACCGGGAGTTCACCCAGGCCATGCTGAGCGAGATCCACCAGCAGTTCATCGAGGTGGTCAAGAAAGGGCGCGGCAAGCGTCTCAAGGAAACCCCCGAGATGTTTTCGGGGCTGATGTGGACCGGTGCAAAGAGCGTAGAAATGGGCCTGGCCGACGCCTTGGGCACGGTCGATTCGGTCGCCCGCGATGTCATCAAGGCCGAGACGATCATCGATTACACCGAGCGCGAAAACGTCGCCGAGCGCCTCGCCAAGCGTTTCGGCGCGACCATGGCCGGCGTCCTGGCCGACCGCTTTGCCCCACGTACCGGCGTGATGCGCTAGGAGCGAAGACGCAGACCGGCCCCACGGAGCGCCGGGGGGAGAGCCGACGCGCTCGGCGCCCCCTCTCCTACGCCTTGTCCTTTTTCATTTCCAGCATGGTGCCGGTGCACCGCTTGGAACCGCACAGGCACTTCCAGATCTTCTGCATGCGCCGCGTATGCGGCTCCTCGAGAGTGATGAAGTAAGAGTAGGTGAGTTCGTCGCCTGCTTTGATATCGCGCACGGCATCGATGAACACGCGCTCATGCTCGGGCTTGCCGTCCTCCGCCTCCTCGCAGATGGAGGTGCAGTTGGGCGTGCAACCATGGTTGATCCAGCGCGCCGCGTTGCCTCCCTTGTTCGCGTCGATCACGTAATAGTCGTTGAGCGTGAACAGGAAGGTGTGGCCGGTCTCCGAGGTGCCGCCGTAGATGCGGTCCGCTTCCTTGTGGGTCAGGCGTTTGCCCTTGTACTCGATGATGCGGGTGCCCTTCTTGATGGGCCGGGTCGCGAAGACGCCGCGTCCGTGGATCGGCGAGTTGCGGACTTCGTAGAGCGTTTCTGACATGGATGCGCCGGGTGGGGCAGAGGCCGGGGCCGCCGCCACGGGTTCTGATGTGATTGGGATGCGATGGACGCCGTGCCGTCCTCAAGCGTGCTTGCGGATGAAGGCGCTGATCTTGGGGTAAATCATTTCGCGCCAGCGCCGGCCGGAAAAAATCCCGTAATGGCCGCATTTGGGCGCGGTGAAGTGCTGCTTGCGGCCCTTGGGGATGCCGGTGCAGAGCCCGTGGGCCGCCTCGGTCTGGCCGCTGCCGGAGATATCGTCGAGTTCTCCCTCGATGGTGAACAGCGCCGTCTTGCGTATCGCGGCGGGTTCGACCTTGCGGTGTCCGAGGGTGGCGCCGGTGACCCAGGTGCCCAGCGGCAGGGCATGCTTCTGGAAAACCATCTTGATGGTGTCGAGGTAGTAGTCGGCATCCATGTCGAGCACCGCGTTGTACTCGTCGTAGAACGCGCGATGCTGCGCCGCCGACTCTCCGTCGCCCTTGACCAGTTGGTTGTAATACTGCCAGTGGCTGGAGAGATGGCGGTCCGGGTTCATTGCCACGAAGCCGGCATGCTGCAGGAAACCAGGGTAGACGCGTCGCATGTAACCGGGATAGTTGGAAGGCACGCGATAAATGACGTTGTTTTCGAACCAGGAATGCGGCTTGGTGGTGGCCAGCGTATTGACCTCGGTAGGGCTGCGCCGGGTGTCGATCGGACCGCCCATCATGGTCATGGTGCGCGGGCTTTTCGGGTCGTTCTCGGAGGCCATCAGCGAAATGGCCACCAGGGCCGGGACCGTGGGCTGGCACACCGAGATGACATGCACGTCCGGCCCGAGATGGCGGATGAACTCGGCCAGATAGGCAACGTAATCATCGAGATGAAACTTGCCGGCGGAAAGAGGCACCATGCGAGCATCGATCCAGTCGGTAATGTAGACGTCATGCTCGGTAATGAGTTGACGCACCGTATCGCGCAACAGTGTGGAATGATGGCCCGAGAGCGGCGCGCAGACCAGCACTTTCGGGTCCCGGGCTCGGGTGGCGCGCTTGAAACGCTTGAGTTCGCAGAACGGTTTGACGAGCACGCTTTCCTCGCTGACCGCCACTGTCTCGCCACGCACCGTGGTTTCGCGAATGCCGAACTGCGGCTTTTCGTAATCCTTTCCGAGCCTGTGTATCAGGCCGTAGCTGGCCGAGATTTCCCGCGAAAAAGGCAGGTAGGACAACGGACTGCCGGGAATCGAGTACAGCGTCGCGGCACCCTCGGCAAACGCGGTGATCGGGCTGAGCAAGCGCCGCTGCAATTCGTGCAACTGGTAGAGCATCTGGAATCTTTCCTGGCTCGAAAAACGGGATCGTACTGCTTGTGATGTAACCGTTACGTTACAGCGCCATACTGTAACGGATTCTACGCGCGCATGCCTTGCGCCGAACGTGCGGAAAGGAGCGCTATTCGGACTTCAATAGCGGCTTATGGGTCCTGCGGACCAGGTGCGCGGCTACGCCACCGGGTTTCGGGTTGGAGATCATGCCCGGGTCGCAGGGCCGATTTCCGTGCGCGGGGCGCGGTCGGCTACACTTGGGGGGTCATCCGTGTTGTCAACCTAGGCGGGGGCTTAGAACAGACGATGTTCCGCGAGATCACCGTCAGCAAGCAGGCGACAGACGGTCCGAAGAGGCGCTGGTATCAAAGCGATTACTTCGACCTGTTCATCTTTTACTTCCGCCATAGTGAGCGCGCCGACGTCAAAGCCGTCAGGGAGTTCGTCGGCATGCAGTTGTGCTACGACATCCGCCGCAAGCAGCGAACGCTCGAGTGGAAGCAGTCAGGCGGGTTCTCGCATCATCGCGTGGTCAAAGGCGGGGGCGACACCATGACCGACCATGGCGCGTCCGCCTCTCTGCTCGAGCAGGGGGGCGACTTCGACGCCAATGCCGTCGTCGACCGGTTCATCCGCGAATCGGCCGGTCTGCCGCCCATCGTGCGCCAGTTCGTGCTGCAAAAACTGGCCGAGTACGCCCAACAGCACGGCACGGGCAGACCGGGCCCGATCACCGGCCCGGGTCTGGCGAGGGCGGACTGAGCGACTTCGCAGGTGCCTCAGAGAACCTCGGCGGCATGATCTGCAAGGCGCGAGCGTTCGCCGCGTTGCAGCGTCACATGCCCGCTGTGGCCCCATCCCTTGAACCGGTCGACCACGAAGGTGAGTCCTGACGAGCCCTCGGTGAGATAGGGCGTGTCGATCTGCGCTATGTTCCCGAGACAAACCACCTTGGTGCCGGGACCGGCGCGGGTAATAAGGGTCTTCATCTGCTTCGGCGTGAGGTTTTGCGCCTCGTCGATGATCAGGAACTTGTTGATGAAGGTGCGTCCGCGCATGAAGTTGAGCGATTTGACCTTGATGCGGCTGCGTATGAGGTCGCGTGTCGCCGCACGGCCCCAGTCCCCGGCCTCGTCGTCGGACTTGTTGAGGACGTCCAGGTTGTCCTCCAGCGCGCCCATCCAGGGCGTCATTTTCTCCTCTTCGGTGCCGGGCAGGAAGCCGATGTCCTCGCCGACCGGCACCGTAACGCGGGTCATGATGATTTCGGTATAGGTTTTTGCCTCGAGGGTCTGCATCAGTCCCGCCGCCAGGGTCAGCAGCGTCTTGCCGGTGCCGGCCTGTCCCAGCAGTGTGACGAAGTCGATGGCAGGGTCCATCAACAGGTTCAGGGCGAAATTCTGCTCCCGGTTGCGTGCGGTAATGCCCCACACCGCTTGCTTGTGGTGGCTGAAGTCGCGCAGCACCTTGAGTACGGCGGTCTTGCCGCTCACCTCGGTCACCTGGGCCTGGAATGCAGCCGCCGGCGGCCGCCCATCGCCGTCGAGATGCACAAACTCGTTGACCAGCCAATCGCGGCACAGCGGGCCGCGCACGCGGTAATAGGTATTGTCCCCCTGCTTCCAACTCTCGACGCCCTTGCCATGAGTGTCCCAGAAATCCGCCGGCAAGGCCGATGTGCCGGTGTAGAGCAGGTCGGTATCTTCCAGGACCTTGTCGTTGAAGTAGTCCTCGGCCGGGAGGCCCAGGGCGCGCGCCTTGATGCGCATGTTGATGTCTTTGGACACCAGGATCACATGACGGCCCGCGTGCTTCTGGGTCAGGTGGAACACCACGGCCAGGATTTGGTTGTCGGCCTTGCCCGCCGGCAGGGACGCGGGCAGGGTGTGGGTGATCGCCTCGGTTTGCAGGAACAGGCGCCCGGTGGCGTCCTTCCCGCTGCGCGTTTCGAGCGCGATCCCCTCGTCGATGGCGGCCTCGACGCCGCTGACGAGGTCATCCAGATAGCGGCTGGCCTGGCGCGCGTTGCGCGCGACTTCGGTCATGCCCTTCTTGTGGTTGTCCAATTCCTCCAGCGTGGCCATCGGCAGGAAAATGTCGTGCTCCTCGAAGCGGAACAGGCTGGTCGGGTCGTGCATCAGCACGTTGGTGTCGAGCACGAACAGTTTGTTCGGCACCGTACGCAGGCGCGTGACCGTGGCGGACTTGCGGGGGGTCTTTTTCGAAGGCGGCAGTTGCGTGACGCTGGCGTTCAACGGGCTCTCCTTGAAGGGTGAGGCAGGGATCGAAAAACAAAAAGGCCGTTTGTCTGGGGGGACAAACGGCCGGGACTCGGATGCGGAGCGAATCGGCAGGCGCACCAGGCGGACAAAGGCGCTTCAGCAAGGGGGCGCCTTCCGATACCGCGGACAACAACTCATATCGATTTGACAGCCTCCAGGACTTCATCGACATGGCCCGCGACTTTGACGCCGCGCCACTCGCGCGCCACCTTGCCCTCGGCATCGATCAGGAAGGTGCTGCGTTCCACGCCGCGCACCTGTTTGCCGTACATGTTTTTCATCTTCATGACGTCGAACATCAGGCAGACCGTTTCATCGGGATCGGATATCAGGTCGAAGGGAAACGCCATCTTGGCCTTGAAGCTCTCGTGCGACTTGAGGCTATCGCGCGAGATGCCGAATATCTCAGCGCCCGCGGCACGGAAATCGGCATGCTTGTCGCGGAAATTCTCGCCTTCGGTCGTGCACCCCGGGGTGTTGTCCTTGGGATAGAAATAAAGAACGACCTTGCGGCCCTTGAGGGCGGAGAGCCGGAAGCGGCCGCCGGTCGCGGGCGCCTCGAAATCGGGGACGGGAAGGCCGAGGATGGAGGGGCTGGTCATTGGCGCTTAGTCTGGACGTTGAAGTGGGCAGTAGGGTAGCGCAAATTCGATGCCATGTGGCTACGGGGCATGCCTGGCGCCCTGGGTGGCGAGAACGCCGCTGCGGCCGGCGATCTCCCGCCACTCGACATGATGGCGCGGCAGCGACTGGCGATCCAGGCCGGCCGCAATCGTGTCAGTGCCGACCAGTTCGACGCCTTGGGCATTCCAGGCGCCGAGCAGGCGTTCGAATACCGGCAACAGCTTCATGCCTTCGAGTTCGGCATGCAGCGTGTACACGTGGTCGCAGGGGGCTGGCGAGGCGGCCGCCGCCAGCACCCGCTGGTGCGCGTTTTCGGCGGTGCAGCCATCCAGCCCGATCAACTCGTCCAACGTCGGCAGGGTGGAGGGCACCTGGGGGCATAGGGTGACTTCGCCGTTGACTACCGGCATGAACGGCGTGGTGCCGCGGGTGTCGGAGCAATAGTCGAATCCGAGACGCTGGGTCAGGCGGATGGCGTGCGGGTTCATCTGCCAGCCTGCCGCCCCATGAGTCCGCGCCGGGAGGCCGAAAACTTCCTCGAAGCGCTCGCAGGCAAGGGTCATCTGCCTTTCCGTCCACTCGTTGGAGGCGTGCCCGAGATCGGTTCCGACACCGTCCTGCCACTTCACATGGTCCCAGGCGTGGATGCCGACTTCATGGCCCGCGTCACGGACCGCGCGCATCAGGCCGGCGCACTTGCGGCCGATGTCCGGACCGGGCAGCAGCGTTCCGAAAAGCAGCGTCCTGACGCCGTAGTGCTCCACCACCGAGGTGCGCGCGACCTTGCCGAAAAATCCGGGCCGAAACACCCGCTTGATGGCGCGGCCGGTATGGTCCGGGCCTAGACTGAAGAGAAAGGTGGCCCGGGCGCGGTTGCGCTCGAGCGCAGCGAGCAACGGCGGTATGCCCTCGAGAGTGCCACGATAGGTGTCGACATCCACCTTCAGTGCGACACGCATGGCCTGACTCAGTCGTTCAGATGCCGCGCCTGCTCGACGTCGCCGCGATAGGCCTCGAAGATGTTCTTGAGGGCGGTGTCCATCTTGACTTTCGGCGCCCAGCCCAAATCCTTCATCGTGTTGGCGATCTTGGGCACGCGGTTCTGCACATCCTGGTAGCCGCGCCCGTAATAGGTGCCGGAGGTGGTCTTGACCAGTTTCACCTTGCGCGCGTTTTCGCGGTACTCCGGAATGGTTCTGGCCAGGTCCAGCATCATGGTGGCCAGGTCGCGCACCGAGAAGTTGTTCTTGGGATTGCCGATGTTGTAGATCTGCGCATCGGCCACACCGCCCTTGTTCTCGATGATCTTCATGAGCGCCGCGATGCCGTCGTCGACGTAGGTGAATGCGCGCTTCTGCAGGCCGCCGTCGACGAGTTGGATATTCTCCCCGCGTACGATGTGGCCGAGGAACTGCGTGATCACGCGCGAAGACCCCTCCTTTGGCGTATGGATGGAATCAAGCCCTGGACCAATCCAGTTGAAAGGGCGGAATAGCGTGTATTTGAGGCCCTCCTGCATGCCATAGGCGTGGATCACGCGGTCCATCAACTGCTTGGCGCAGGAATAGATCCAGCGCGGTTTATTGATCGGCCCGAGCACGAAGTTCGATTTTTCGGGATCGAATTCGGCATCCTCGCTCATGCCGTACACCTCCGAGGTGGACGGGAAGATCACGCGCTTGCCGTGGCGCACGCAGGCGCGCACGATCGGCAGGTTGGCCTCGAAATCGAGTTCGAACACGCGCAGCGGTTCTTTCACGTAGGTGGCCGGCGTGGCAATGGCCACCAGAGGCAGCACGGTGTCGCATTTCTTGACGTGATACTCGATCCACTCGCGGTTGATGGTGATATCGCCTTCGAAGAAATGAAAGCGCTTCTCCGGCAGAAGGTCGGCGATTCGATCGGCCGCCATGTCCATGCCGTAGACCTCCCAGTCGGTCTCGGCGATGATGCGTTTGGACAGGTGATGGCCGATAAAGCCATTGACGCCGAGGATAAGGAGCTTTTTCATGCGGGTTGCGCTTGCCGCGCGCGATGGGGGCGACAAGCGTGCAAAGAGGATGGGGTTTTTGGAGTTTACGCGAGTTGAATCTGTCGGCAGCCGAAGGCGCGCTGGAACTCGGCGCCGTCGATGCGCTTGCCGTCGACCTCGAGGTCGAGAACGTGCAGACGTTGGCCATCGAGGCAATCGAGGATGACGCCGCTGTCGACCACGTACAGGCAGGCTGCGGGGGAGGGCGCCGGGCCGTCCGGCCGCGTGCGCCAGAGGACCGCGCGGTGCCCGGCGATATCCGCAAAAGCGCCGGGGTACGGGCGGGTCAGGGCGCGCACGAAATCATGGATGCGCCGGGCCGGCCAGGAAAAATCGATCCGGCCATCTTCGGGTTTCCTGCCGCTGAAATAGGCGCCCTTGGACAAATCCTGCGGCACATGCGGGGCCGTGCCCGCCACCAGGGAGGGCAACACGGCGGCGAGGGCCTCGGCAGCGGCTTCGGTGACGCGCTCGAAAACGTCCTGTGCCGTGTCTTCGTCGCCGATGGGCACCGCCTTCTGCGCGACGATGGCGCCGTTGTCCGGCTTTTCGGTCATCGCATGCAGGGTTGCGCCGGTCTCGGTTTCACCGTTGATGATGGCCCAGTTGATCGGCACCCGGCCCCGATACTTGGGCAGCAGGGAACCGTGCATGTTGTAGGCGCCGCGTCGCGGAATGTCCAGGAGGCTGCGCTTCAGCATGTGCCGGTAGTAGAACGAAAAAAGGAAATCCGGCGCCTTTTCCGCCACCTGCGCGACCACCTCGGGGGAATTCGGGTCGTCCGGCGTGATGACCTCGATGCCGCGCGCCCTGGCCAGGACGGCCACGCTGCCGAACCAGATGCTCTCGACCGGGTTGTCGCGATGCGTCACCACCAGGCGCACATCCATGCCCTGTGCGAGCAGCACCTCGAGGCAGCGTACCCCAACGTTGTGATACGCGAAGACGACCGCGCTTGTCATTCGCGCTTTTCGAGGACTGCCTGGATCAGATAGCGCGGACGCGCACGCACCTGCTGGTAGATGCGTCCGATGTATTCGCCGAGGAGGCCGATGCCGAACAGCGTCACGCCGATCAGGAAAAAGGCGATGCCGAACAGGGTGAACAATCCCTCGGCTTCCGGCCCCACCAGGAACAGCCGGCGAATTGCAAGATAAGCGGTGAAGACGAAGCTGAGCGTCGCGATGATGATGCCGGCAAACGAGAACAACTGCAGCGGAACCACCGAAAACGCCGTCATCAGGTCGAAATTCAGGCGGATCAGAGAATACAGTGAGTATTTGGATTCGCCGGCAGCGCGTTCCTCATGTGCGACCTCGATCTCGACCGGCTTTTGCGCGAACGTGTAGGCCAGCGCGGGAATGAAGGTGTTGATCTCCCGGCACGAATTGATGGCGTCGACGATAGCCCTCGAATAGGCGCGCAGCATGCAGCCTTGATCTGTCATCTTGATACGGGTGATGCGTTCGCGCAGGCTGTTCATGGCGCGCGAAGCGCTGCGCCTGAACCAGGTGTCCTGGCGCTGGCGGCGGATGGTGCCGACGTAGTCGTGGCCTTCGCCCATCTTGGCGACCAGATTGCCGATTTCCTCGGGGGGGTTCTGCAGGTCGGCGTCGAGGGTGACGATGATGTCGCCGCGGCTTGCTTCGAAGCCCGCCATGATCGCCATGTGCTGCCCGAAATTGCCGTTGAACAGTACCACCCGGGTGACATCCGGCCGCCGGGCGAACTGCTCGCGCAGGATGGCGGGCGAGCGGTCGCGCGAACCGTCGTTGATGAAGACGATCTCGTAGGTGCGGCCGAGCGCGTCGAGGGCCGGATAGAGCCGGGCGAACAGGGCCGCCAAGCCCTCCTCTTCGTTGTAGACCGGGATGACTACCGACACCTCCGGCTTCATGCGGCGCTCCTCGCCGAGGCCGCCGCTTCGCTGACCGTTTCGCAGACGCGCTCGACGTCGCCCTCGACCATGGCCGGAAAAAGTGGCAGCGTGACGATCGCCCGTCCCACCCGTTCCGCGTGCGGATACATGCCGTCGGTGAAGCCGAGCGCGCGGTACAGCCTGAAGAGATGGATCACCGGATAGTGGACGCCGGTGCCGATGCCGCGCTCCTTCATGGCCAGCATGAATCCGGCGCGCGGCACGTCCGGGGGCAGGACAACCTGGAACATGTGCCAGTTGGAGTTTTCGAAATCCATCACCGGCAGGTCGAATCCCAGTTCGCTGTTGAAGCAATCGAAATAATGGCGTGCCAGCAGGCGTCGCCGAGCGGTGAATTCCTCCAGCCGCTTGAGCTGCCCCAGGCCGACCCGCGCCGCGACATCGGTGAGGTTGTACTTGCCGCCCAACACGTCGACGTCCATGCCGTCGATGCCATGACGCGCCACCCCCTGAAGGCGATAGCGCTCCACCAGGCCCGGGTCGACATCCGCAGGCAACACCAGCGCGCCGCCTTCTATCGAAGTGATGTTCTTGTTGGCATGGAAGGAAAAGGAGACGAAGTCGCCGAACGAACCGATGGGCCGGCCGTGCCAGCTTGCGCCATAGGATTGGGCGGCGTCCTCCACCACACGCAGTCCGCGCTTCCGGGCGATCGAATACAGGCGGTCGCGGTCCACCGGCAGACCTGCCAGGTCCACCGGAAGGATGGCCCGGGTGGCAGGCGTCACCGCAGCCTCGATCCGGTTCAGGTCGATGTTGCGCGTGGCGGGGTCGATGTCGACGAACACCGGGCGCGCGCCCGTTTCGAGAATCACGTTCGCGGTTGCCACCCAGGAAAGGGGTGTTGTGATCACTTCATCGCCGGGGCCTATGCCGGCGACGCGGAGGGCAACCTCCATGGTCGCGGTCCCGCTGTTGAAGGCACGCACCGGCCGCCCGCCGCAGTGCGCGGACAGCGCGGCTTCAAAGGTTTGCGCCTGCGGCCCGGTGGTGATCCATCCCGAGCGCAGCACGGCCGCGACGCCCGCAATGGTTTCCTCGTCGATCGAAGGGCGGGTAAAGGGCAGGAAAGGTTGGCTCATGTCGCTGGTTGTTCAGGCGCGGGCGACCAGCCACACGCCGACGATGATGGTGGCGATGCCGGCGAGCTTCTGCGCGGAAAACGATTCGCCGAACAGCCACCATGCCGCGAGGGCGTTGACGACATAGCCGATCGACAGCATCGGATAGGCGACGCTCACCGGTACGCGGGAGAGGCCCATGATCCAGACGCCGAGGCTCATCACATAGCAGGCCATGCCGGCAACGATATGCGGTTCGGTCACGAGGCGCCAGCCCACGGGCAGCAGGTTGGCGGCGGAGAACTCGAATTGCCCCACGGCGTTGGTGCCTGCCTTGAGCAGCAACTGGGCGGCCGCGTTGAGAAAGACGCCGGTGAGAATCAGTGCGAAGGGAACGGCGGTCATGTTGGCGGCTACCGAACCGGGCCTGAGGAAGCCTGCGTGCCAGCCGGCGGCTGGCCAGGCTTTCGCACCACCAGCCGCCGGGTATCACGGCCGATCACTTCGTACGGCAGTTGTCTCTGGTCGAAATAGGCGAGGCTGTTGGGATGCATGATGGCCAGCGCCTCCGCATGGGTGCGCCAGCGTCGGCTGAATTCCTCGAAATCGGGAACCCATTTGTCTGGTTCCTGGTTGATGCCGAACGACAACTCGTCGCGCGCCTCCACTAGCGTGACGGTCCGCTTGATGTAGAAGGGCAGGGTCTGCTCATAGACGCCGAGACTGTAGAAGGGCAGGTCAGGCTTGAGGTAGGGCCGGACTTTCTGCACGAGATAGTAGGAGGAGCTGGCTGGTGCCAGGCTGTCATGGCCTGTCAAGATGAGTTGCGCACAGCCCAGTCCGCCCGCTGCCAGCGCGACTACGGCAATCCGCGTGCGTTCCCGCAGCGCGAGCAGCGTCGCAAGCGCCGCGCCGGCGGCGAGGACGCCGCCCGCGAAGGTCAGCCAGGGTACGTAAGCCCGATAAAGAATGGCTGGAACCTCGTCGCTGGCCAGCCTTACGACCTGGGGCGCGACAACCGTCATCGCCGCGCCCAGCACGGCATACGGCGCGCAATGCCAAGCAAGTGCGCGCGGCGACATGCGCATGACGTGGTCGGCGATAAGCAAGGCGAGGGTCGGCAGGATCGGCAGGATATAGGACGGCAGCTTCGAACTCGAAGCCGAGAAGAACGCGAACACGAAAGCGCTCCAAATCAGGAGGAACAGCCGCGGCCGGAACATGCCGGCCGCGTCGCCGCGCGGGGCGCGCCGGACAGCCCCGAGGAGCATCAGGGTCCAGGGCAGCATCCCGATCAGCAGCATCGGGATGAAGTACCACGGCGGCTGATAGCGGCTGTGGGTCTTGGTGAGAAAGCGCTCGAAATGTTCGTGGATGAAGAAAAAGCGGAAAAACTCGGGATTTCTGAGGGATACCCAGATGAACCATGGGGCTGTGATCGCCAGCAGCAGCACGAGCCCCTTGCCCATATGAAGGCGACGCCATAGGCGCCACTCCCTTGTCACGAGGGTATAGATCACCAGGGCTGCACAGGGCAGGGCGGCGCCGATGAGCCCTTTTGAGAGTATGGCCAGCGCCAGTCCGCTCCAGGCCAGCAGCATCCAGTTGCGCTCGGCCTTGCTGCTCTCGCGCTCCATCTGCGCCAGCATCAGGCAATACAAACCCGTGACCAGGAAGAAGCTCACTCCCATGTCGAGCGTGTTGATGTGGCCTATCAGGGCATAGAGCAGGCTGCTGGCGCATATGGCGCCGGCGATCATTCCGGCCCCTTTGCCGAACAGCCTGGCCCCCGCTATTCCGGTGACGAGCACGCCGAGGAATCCGGTCAGTGCGGACCATAGGCGTGCTGTCCAGTGATGCTCGCCGAACAATGTGTAGGCGGCTGCAGTTGCCCAGTACTGCAGTGCCGGTTTCTCGAAATACTTCAGGTCGTTCAGGCGCGGGGTGACCCAGTCTCCGCTGGCGACCATCTCGCGTGGAATCTCCGCGTAGCGGCCTTCGTCGGGCCTCACCAGCTTGCGGTATTCAAGGTTTGAAAACCAGACCAGCGCGAAGACGGCGATCAGCAACCAGAGAGAGCGGCGCGTGTTCATTCGATGATCAGGGCTGCCGCGACATTGCGACCTTCGCCGGATAGGATGTTGTAGGTGCGGCAGGCAGCTGCCGTGTCCATCGCTTCAAGCCCGATGCGTCGGGACAGCAGCCGGCTTGTGAGTCGCGGATGCGGGAAGCGCAGCGCGCGCCCGGTTCCCAGCAGGACGATGTCGGCACCCAGGTCGCTCAGCGCGTGGAAATCCGCGTCAGCGAGCGCCTCGAAATTGCGCGGCGCCCAAGAATCGATCACCCGGTCGACCAGCACGATCAGCGAAGCGGTGAAGCGCGTCTGGTTCACCACGACGGAACCGGGTTCGAACGCGGTGATGAAGTTGGACGCCCCGGGGCGGTCAAGATGGAGTTTCACGTTGTTGTCGCGGCAGGTTTCAAGGATGCGGACGTAGCCGCCATACCCTGGCGCCGATGTCTGGTGACGATGCCGGCAATTTGCGCGACCGCACGCCCTTCACGCGGTCCGGCGGCGTTGTTGCGACGCAAGGCCTCGTCGCGTAGAATTATAACTTTTCTGTCTGCCTCTAGCGTCCTGGAGCCTTTTGCAGCGCCATCGGGTTTTGCGCAGGCGCTCCGATCAGCGCGGCTGGGGCGCCTGGGGTTGCCATGAGAGAGTTTTCGCGCATCAAACGTCTGCCGCCATACGTCTTCAACATCACGGCGGAGCTCAAGATGGCCGCCCGGCGGCGCGGCGAAGACATCATCGATCTCTCGATGGGCAACCCGGACGGAGCGACGCCGCAGCACATCGTCGATAAGCTCGTAGAGGCTTCGCAGCGCCCGGATACGCATGGATATTCCGTCTCCAAGGGGATTCCCAGGCTGCGCAGGGCGATCACTAACTGGTACAAGACTCGCTACAACGTCGAGTTCGACCCCGATTCGGAAGCCATCGTCACAATCGGTTCCAAGGAGGGGCTGGCGCACCTCATGCTTGCCACCCTGGACCGTGGCGACACCGTGCTTGTACCGAATCCCAGCTACCCGATCCACATCTACGGCGCAGTCATCGCCGGGGCCGACATACGCAGCGTGCGCATGACGCCGGACGTGGATTTTTTCGCCGAACTTCAGGAGACAATCCGCGGCTGCATTCCCAAGCCCAAGATGATGATCCTGGGATTTCCGTCGAATCCGACCGCCCAATGCGTAGATCTGCAGTTTTTCGAGCGCGTGATCGCCCTGGCGAAGGAACACGACATCCTGGTGGTGCATGACCTCGCCTACGCGGACATCACTTTCGACGGCTATCGGGCGCCTTCGATCATGGAGGTGCCGGGCGCGCGCGATATCGCGGTGGAATTCTTCACCATGTCCAAAAGCTACAACATGGCGGGATGGCGTATCGGCTTCATGGTCGGCAACGCGGAACTGGTCAACGCGCTGGCACGGATCAAGAGTTATCACGATTACGGGAGCTTTACCCCTGTCCAGGTGGCTTCGATCGCCGCGCTCGAAGGGCCGCAGGATGCGGTCCACGAGATTTGTGCGCAGTACCAGAGCCGCCGCGACGTCATGGTCAAGGGCCTGCATGAGATCGGCTGGATGGTCGACAAGCCGCGCGCCTCGATGTACATCTGGGCGAAGATTCCCGGACCCTATGCCGCCATGAAGTCGCTGGAGTTTGCCAAGAAACTGCTGGCCGAGGCCAAAATCGCGGTATCGCCCGGCATCGGCTTTGGCGACTACGGCGATGATTACGTTCGCATCGCCTTGATCGAGAACGAGCAGCGCTGTCGCCAGGCGGTGCGCGGCATCCGCGAGATGTTCCGCAAGGACGGCCTCCTGCCCAAAGCGGCGGCCTAACCGTCCCGCGTGCTCGGACGCTTTTTCAAGCGCGGTCTGGGCGAAGAGGCCGCGATCTCACGGCCGACGGCGGAGCGGGTCTTTGCCCGCCGACTGTCAACGGAGTTCGCGGCCGCCTCACAGCGGACCGAGGCTGACAATTTCGACCATGACCGCTATGGTCCTGCCGAAATTGCGGGTCATTCGGCGCGCGCGGGCGCAATGGCCGGCCACACCCTAGACAGCCTGATCGGTGAACCCGAGAACTGGGAGCGACTGTACGAATTGTTTGCCGACGATGCCTCGCGTGACTGGTTCTTGCAGCTTACGCTTTATCGCCTGCTGGGCTACCAGCATGTCCGCCTGCGCAGCAACACGCCCGCCCATCACGCATGCATCGCCAAGGCCAAGTCGCTCGGCAAGCCTGGAGCAGCGCTAAGCGGCGGCTACGGTGAGGCGCGCCAGTATCGATTCGACGGCCTTCACGGGCTTCCGGTGGTGCTTGAAGGCTGGTGGTTCAACATGGCGTGGCCGTTCCTCTTGCGGCAATACTTTTTCGAACGCGACGGAGTGCGGATCGCCCCCGAGTCTGGGGATGTGGTCATCGACGCGGGCGCCTGTTTTGGGGACACCACCGTAGCCTTCGCCGATGCAGTGGGCGATACCGGCCAGGTCCACGCTTTCGAGGTGGTGCCGGGCAACCTGGCGGTGGCGCGTCACAACCTTGCATTGAATCCGCGATTCGCCACGCAGGTCCGCTTAGATCCCCGCGCGCTAGGACAGGATCCGGGGATTCTTTACCTGCATGGCAGCGGACCTGGCGCCATGGTGTCGGCAGATCCGGTCGGAGTGGCCGTTCAGGTGGTGACCATCGATGACTACGTCGAGTCCGCCAGGTTGGCACACGTGGATTTCGTCAAGATGGACATCGAAGGCTCCGAACCGGAGGCACTCGAGGGCGCACGCGAGACTTTAAGGCGCTGGCGGCCGAAGCTGGCGATTTCGCTCTATCACCGGCCGCCGGACCTGACGCAAATCCCGCTCTGGGTAGATAATCTGGGATTGGGTTACAGGCTGTATCTCGACCATCACACCATCCATCAGGAAGAGACGGTGCTGTACGCCGTCGCCGGATGATCCACACCGCGAAATTCCAGAAGCCCAATTCGATGAAACCAATCCAGGTAGGCCTTTTCGGCATCGGCACCGTCGGTTCCGGTACGTTCAACGTTCTTGCCCGCAACCGCGAGGAAATCGTGCGCCGCGCGGGGCGCGACATCGTCATCAGCATGGTGGCCGACCTCGACACCGAACGTGCCGAGCGCATCGTCAAGGGGCGTGCCACCGTCACCGCCAACGTGGACGACATCCTCAACAATCCTGAAATCGACATCGTCATCGAACTGATCGGCGGCTACACCTTCGCCCGTGATCTGGTGTTGAAGGCCATTCGCGCCGGGAAGCATGTGGTGACTGCCAACAAGGCGCTGCTTGCCACCCATGGCAACGAGATTTTTGCCGCTGCCCGCGAGCGTGGCGTGGTGGTGGCATTCGAGGCTGCGGTCGCCGGTGGCATTCCCATCATCAAGGCGCTGCGCGAAGGCCTGACGGCCAACCGCATCGAATGGATTGCCGGCATCATCAACGGTACCTCCAACTTCATCCTGTCGGAGATGCGCGACAAGGGCCTGGCTTTCGCGGATGTGCTGCGCGAAGCCCAGAAACTGGGCTACGCGGAAGCCGACCCCACCTTTGACATCGAAGGCGTTGATGCGGCCCACAAGCTGACGATCATGAGCGCGATCGCTTTCGGCGTGCCGATGCAGTTCGGCGCGGCCCACGTCGAAGGTATCACCAAGCTCACCAAGGATGACATCCGCTACGCCGAGGAACTCGGATACCGCATCAAGCTTCTCGGCATCACCCGCCGCTCCGCTGCGGGTATCGAATTGCGTGTGCATCCGACGTTGATTCCTGCCAGGCGGCTGATTGCCAACGTCGAAGGCGTGATGAATGCCGTGCTTGTCAAGGGCGATGCGGTGG
>Ga0315904_10000584_pt1 | contig 58014 bp, 47 predicted proteins | sample LakEriMetagenome_6_FD_203529 | JGI IMG/M metagenome (GOLD analysis project Ga0315904, IMG submission 203529) | Freshwater fungal communities from buoy surface, Lake Erie, Ohio, United States - Buoy 12 MA120 | ecosystem: Environmental > Aquatic > Freshwater > Lake | place: USA: Lake Erie, Ohio...
TCTCGAGCAGGAGGCGGGTCGCAAGCGCACCGCTCAGCACCGTGAGGTTCGGGCGTGCGCGTGCAGGATGCAGGTAGGCGACCGCCGCGCTGCAGCGCTGTCCGCGGCCCACGGTCATGTCGAAACGGCCGAAGCCCTCTTGCTGGAAACCGTTGATGTCGTCGGTGAGCGGATAGCCCGCCTCCTTGCCTGCCGCGAGCCAGGCGGCGTGCAACGGGTTTTCGAGGCTGCCGTAGCGGGTCTGCAGCGGTCCGCGATCGCCGCGGTACGCATCGCCGCCGGCGTCGCGGGTCTCGGCACGTCGGAAGTACGGCAGCACGTCGGCATAGCCCCAGCCGCTCGCGCCCTCCTCCTGCCAACGCTCGAAGTCGAAGGGATTGCCGCGGACGTAGACCATGCCGTTGATCGAGGACGAACCGCCCAACACCTTGCCGCGCGGCGTGTGCAGGCTCCGCCCGTCGAGTCCCGGCTCCGGCTCGGTGTGGTAGTACCAGTTGTAGCGCTTGCGGTTCATCGGGATCGCGAGCGCCGAGGGCATGCGGATGAACACCGAGCGATCCGAGCCGCCGTACTCGAGGAGCAGCACCCGGTTCGCGCGGTCCTCGGTCAGCCGCGCCGCGAGCACGCAGCCCGCCGACCCGGCCCCCACGATGATGTAGTCGTACTCGTCGATCCTCGCGGCCATGTCGCGGCTCCTGCGCCGGCTCAGTACGGCGCGTCGATGCCGCCCTTGGCGACGTAGACGCTCTTGAGCTGGGTGTAGTACTCCATCGTGATGCGGCCGTTCTCGCGGCCGATGCCCGAGTGCTTGTAGCCGCCGAAGGGGAGTTCCATCGGACAGATGTTGTAATGGTTGATCCAGCAGCTGCCCGCCTGCAGGCGGCCGATCACGCGGTGGGCGCGGTTCAGGTCCTGCGTGAACACGCCCGCGGAGAGCCCGAAGTGGGTGGCGTTCGAGCGTGCGATCGCATCGTCTTCGTCCTCGAAGTCGAGCACCATCATCACCGGGCCGAAGATCTCCTCGCGCACGATCGCCATGTCGTCGCGGCACTCGTCGAACACCGTCGGGGTGACGAAGAAGCCGCGCGCGAGCGCGCCCTCGGTCAGCCGCTTGCCGCCGATCAGCAGCCGCGCGCCCTCGGCCTGACCGCGCTCGATGTAGGACATGACCTTGCGCAGGTGTTCTTCGGAGATCAGCGAGCCCACCTGCGTGGCCGGGTCGGCCGGATCGCCGATCTTCATCTTCTCGACCCGCGCCAGCAGGCGCTGCAGGAACTCCCGCTTGATGGAGCGGTGCACGAAGACGCGCGTGGCGTTCGAGCAGACCTCGCCCGCCGAGTAGAAGTTGCCGAGCAACGCGCCCGACACCGCCTGGTCGAGGTCGGCGTCCGGGAAGATCAGCAGCGGCGACTTGCCGCCAAGTTCGAGGGTGACGTGCTTGAGCGTGGGCGCGGCATCGCCCATCACCGCCCGGCCCGTCTCGACCGCGCCCGTCAGCGAGACCTTGGCGATGCCGGGGTGGCGCACCAACGCGCGGCCGGTGTCGATGCCACCCTGCACCACTTGGAAGATGCCGTCGGGTACGCCGGCTTCCTTCATCAGGGCCGGGAGCTCGGCGGCGCTGAGCGGCGTGAGCTCTGCGGGCTTGAAGATCATCGCGTTGCCGAACGCGAGCGCGGGCGCGGTCTTCCAGCAGGCGGTCTGCATGGGATAGTTCCAGGCGCCGATGCCGGCGACGACACCGAGCGCCTCGCGGCGTGTATAGCCGAACCCCGCCGTACCGAGATCGATGTGTTCACCCGCAGCGCCGGTCGCCATCGAGGCGAAGTACTCGAAGCACTCCACACCGGAGACGATGTCGACCACCCGGGTCTCCTGGATGGGCTTGCCGGTGTCCCGCATCTCGATGAGCGACAACCGGTCGTTGTGCTCGCGCAGCAGGTCGGAGATGCGCCGCAAGACGCGCGCACGCTCGGTGCCGCTGAGGGCGGCCCAGGCCGGTTGCGCCGCCTGCGCGCGGCGCACCGCTTCGTCGATCTCTTCGGCGCCGGCGACCGGCAACTCGGCGAGCAACTCGCCCGTGGCGGGGTTGAAGCTCGAGAGCCGATCGGCCGTGACGCGGCGGGCCCGACGGGCAGCGCCGGCATCGACCGCGGGCGCAGCCGTCATGGCCGGCGCGGCGTCTTGGGCGAGACGGATCGTGGCGTCGACCTGCGCGAGCACGCGGGCCCGCAAGGCCTCGGCATCACCGGGCGCGGCCGGCGACAAGGCGGCCTGCAGCCACGTGCCGTCGAGAAGCGCCGCGATGTTGGCGGCGTGGTCGGCGACCGTCGCCGCCGGCACCAAGGGGCGCAGCGCCGAGCGCAGGTTGGAATCGAAGCGCCGCTGGTAGATGCGCTGGATGCGGGCGATGCCCTCCGAGCGGTGCACCTGACTCCAGTAGGCGAGCCACGCCCGGCTGTCGCGGGTCCGCAGGCCTTCGGGCGAGAGGCAGGCCTCAACATGGGCGTGCAGCTTCTCGATCGGCGTGCCGGCCGCGGTGACCCGCCACCGGACCTGGTCACGCTGGCGCCGCAGCAGCTCCCGGAAAGCAGCCTGCAGCAGCCCGTCCTTGTCGACGAAGTGGTGAGCGACCAAACCGGGCGACACATCCGCCTTGCCCGCGATATGTGCGAGAGTCGTACCCTGGATGCCGACTTCTGCGAGACTTTCGAGTGTCACCTCGATCAGTTGTTGGCGACGGTTGCCCTCGCTCGCGCGACCTTGGGAAGGCTGCGATGCGGCGGGGGTGGAGGCGCTGCCGCTCGGATTTGTCGGAGTGTTCAATGTCGGGTCACCTTGGTTGATGTCGGCGCAGGATTTCGGGACGTCACACGATGTGCGGTGCCAGAAATCCAGGATATAAAATCATAAAAAACAATGGCATATGACGAATATCGCAGATAGAACGCAGGGTATTGAATCAGCGTTCAGCCGGATCGCCATCCCCGCAGATGGTGCCGTGCCCCGCCCCGCCGCGTCAAGCCGAGGCCCCATCGGGCGGCTCGGGTCGCTGTTGTGGGGCCTCGCCCTGGTCGCACTCGGATCCGCGACGAGCCTGACCCACGCCACCTCCGCCGCGCCCGCCGCCTCCACCACGACAGTCGCCTCCTCCACGACAGCCGCCTCCGTTGCCACGGCAGGCACGGTCGCCGAACCCGCCTCCTGTCGGGTGGTGCGCCTCTCGGACATCGGCTGGACCGATGTCACGGCGACGACCGGTTTCGCGAGCCTCGTGCTCCGCCGGCTCGGCTATGAACCCAAGGTGACCGTGCTGTCGCTTCCCGTGACCTTCGCCTCGCTGCGCAACCGCGACATCGACGTCTTCCTCGGCAACTGGATGCCCTCCCAGAAGGCCGACCGCCAACCCTTCCTCGACGACGGCTCGATCGAGGTGGTCCGCGCCAACATGACCGAAGCCCGCTACACGCTCGCGGTGCCGGCCTATCTCCACGACCAAGGTCTGCGTGATTTCGCCGACATCGCCAAGTTCGCGGGACCGTTGGGACGCAAGATGTACGGCATCGAGCCGGGCAACGACGGCAACCGGATGATGATCGAGTTGATCGAAGCCGGCCGCTTCGGCCTCAGCGGCTTCACTTTGGTCGAGTCCAGCGAGCAAGGGATGCTCGCGCAGGTCGAACGCGCCTACAACGCGCGCGAGGCGATCGTGTTCTTCGGCTGGCAACCGCACCCGATGAACAAGCGCTACGACATGCGCTACCTCACGGGCGGTGACGACACCTTCGGCCCCGACTTCGGCGGCGCGATCATCCACACCGTCGTCCGCAAGGGCTACCTGCAGGAATGCCCCAACGTCGGCCGATTCCTGCGCAACCTGTCGTTCACGGGTGCGATGGAGAACGACCTGATGGACGGTATCCTCAACCGCAAGTTGGCGCCCGAGGCGGCCGCCGCGGAATGGCTGCGGGCCAACCCGCAAGCCCTCGCCCCGCTGCTCGAGGGCGTACGGCGGGCGGACGGATCGGCGCCCGGCGATGTCTTGGGCGAAGCTGCGGGGAGCGGCACCGCGGCCGATCGCAGGGCAGAGGGGCGCACGACGGCTGGCGCGGCGACCCTCGAGAGCCTCGTCGCCGGTCACAAGATCCCGGTCGGTCGCGCCATCGGCGATGCCATCGCGCATGCGCAGGCGAACTGGAAACCCTTGTTCGATCTCATCTCCCGCGTGGTGGGCGGCAGCGTCAATGGCGTGCATGCGCTGCTCGGTGCGCTGCCGTCCTGGCTGCTCGTGTTGGCGGCCGGCGCGCTCGCCTGGGTGCTGCAGCGCTCGTTGCCCTTGGTGGCCTTCGTGGTCGCCGCCCTGCTCTTCATCATGAACCAGGGCTACTGGGCGGCCACCATCGAGACCATCGCGCTCGTCGCCGTGGCGACGCTCGCCGCCACGCTGATCGGGGTGCCGCTCGGCATCGCCGCCGCGCATCGTCCGCGGCTCTATGCGGCGCTGCGCCCGGTCCTCGATCTCATGCAGACGCTGCCGACCTTCGTCTACCTCATCCCCACCTTGGTGCTGTTCGGCCTCGGCGTGGTGCCGGGGCTGATCTCGACGGTCATCTTCGCGCTGCCGGCACCGGTGCGCCTGACGCACCTCGGCATCACCGGCGTGCCGCGACCGATGCGCGAGGCCGCCGAGGCCTTCGGTGCGACGCGCTGGCAACGGCTATGGAAGATCGAACTGCCCTGCGCGAAGCCCTCGATCCTCGCCGGCATCACGCAGTGCATCATGCTGAGCCTGTCGATGGTCGTGATCGCCGCGCTCGTGGGTGCCGGCGGACTCGGCGTCCCGGTGGTGCGCGCGCTCAACAGCGTGCAGGTCGATGTCGGTTTCGAGGCCGGCATCGCCATCGTGCTGCTCGCCATCGTGCTCGACCGTCTGAGCCGGCCGCGTGAGCGGAGGAACACCCCATGAGCGCCGCCCTCGAGTTCCGGAAGGTCGATGTCGTCTTCGCACGCGCCGCAGGACGGGATGGCGACGCCGCCTCACGCCGCGCGTTGACGCGCCTCGATGGCGGCGAAGACGCCGCGGCAGTCGCAGCCGGCTGTCAGGTCACCTTCGCGGTACGCGGCGCGGATCTTGCCGTGTCGCCGGGCGAGATCTGCGTGATCATGGGCCTCTCGGGGTCCGGAAAGTCGACCCTGCTGCGCACCGCCAACGGTCTCACGCCCGTGACCCGCGGCCAGGTGATCCTCGATGGACGGGACGGCCCGCTCGACATCACGCGCTGCGATGCCGACAGCCTCTGCGCCGCGCGGCGGCGGCGCATCAGCATGGTCTTCCAGCAAGCCGCGCTGCTGCCGTGGCGTTCGGTGGCCGACAACGTCGGTCTGGGGCTCGAGCTGCGCGGCGAACAGCGGGCCGAGCGCGCGCGCATCGTCGCCGAGAAGCTCGCGCTCGTAGGCCTCGCGGACTGGGCCGACCGGCGGATCGACGAACTGTCGGGCGGCATGCAGCAGCGCGTGGGACTCGCGCGCGCCTTCGCGACCGAGGCCGACATCCTGTTGATGGACGAGCCGTTCTCGGCCCTCGACCCGCTGATCCGCAGCCGCCTCCAGGACGAGCTCCTTTCGCTGCAGGAGCGGGTGCGCAAGACCATCCTGTTCGTCAGCCATGACCTCGACGAGGCGCTGCGCATCGGCGATCGGATCGCGATCATGGACCAAGGACGGATCGTGCAGACCGGCACGCCCCAGGACATCGTGCTGCGGCCCGCCGATGCGCGCGTGGCGGAGTTCGTGCAGCACATGAACCCGTTGACGGCGTTGACCGCAGCGATGGTGATGCGGCCGCTGGAGCCGGCGGCGCCACAGGGAGGTCCAGCGTCAGGCGATACCGCATCGGGCGACGCCACAGCGGACGATGTCGGGCCAGTGACCGCGCCCGACACCGACCTGCAGACCGTCATCCGCTTGCGTCAGGCATCGGGACAGCCGGTGCGGGTCGTGGAGGCCGGGCGCGTGGTCGGCATCTGTGATGCCGAGGAGATCCTCAAGGCGCTCGGTTCGCGCCCGGACCCGCGATCTGCCTGACCGCCTCGAGCGCGAGCGGGTCGAGCCCGGTGGCGCTCCCCGAAGCGACCGCGGCGGCGATCTCGGCGCGCATGCGCGGATCCCAGAACTTCTGCAGATGGTCGGCGACGCTCGCCGCCCCCCGCTCGGGACCCTCGTGCGAGAAGAACCCGGCGATCTGGTTGGCCATCCGGACGAGCTTTTCCGTCTTCATGTCCTGATCCTCTGCGCACCGCTGAATATCTCGAACCCGTCCTCGCGCGCGACCGCCACCAGCGTGAGCCCCGCGGCATCGGCCGAACGCACCGCGAGCGCCGTCGGCGCCGACACGGCGACGAGGATACCCGCGCCCATCATGGCGGCTTTCTGCACCATCTCGATCGAGACGCGGCTCGAGATCACCACCATGCCCTCCGCCGCCGCCGTCCCGGCGCGCGCGAGCGCACCGGTGAGCTTGTCGAGCGCGTTATGCCGACCGACATCCTCACGCACCGCGACCATGCCCTGCCCGGGGCGCCAGAACCCCGCCGCGTGCACGGCACGGGTGCGACGGTTGAGCGCCTGCGCGTCCCAGAGCGCGGCCACGGCCGCGCGTACCTCGTCGGCCGCGACCTCGAGCGTCGCCGCGACCGGTGGCAGCGGACGCAAAGCCTCCTCGAGGCTCTCCACGCCGCAGAGCCCGCAACCGACCGGGCCCGCGAGGCGCCGGCGTCGTTCCACTGTGCGGTCCGCGGCATCGTCCACCAGGGTCATACGCAGCTCGATCCCAAGTTCGACCGGCACCGCCTCGACCTCGACGAGCTCCGTCGCCGCGGCGATGATCCCCTCGTTGAGGGAGAAGCCGACCCCGAAGTCCTCGATATCGAGCGGCGTCGCCATCATCACGGCGTAGGACGCCCGGTTGTAGGTCAGCGCGATCGCCACCTCTTCGGGCAAGGCGCGGGTGCCGATGCCCCCTGCGATGCCCCCTGCGATACCGGCCGCGCCGCCGACCGCGATCCGCGGCAGCTCAAGCGCGGGCGGTGGCAGGGGCATTCGTCGGCAGCACCTGGACGGCGGTGACCTTGTACTCGGGGCAATTGGTCGCCCAGTCCGAGTTCTCGGTCGTCACGACGTTGATCTGCGTGTCGGGGTGGTGGAACGTGGTGTACACCACGCCCGGCGCCACGCGATCGGTGATCTCGGCGCGCAGCTCGGTCGCACCGCTGCGGCTCATGACGCGCACGCGATCGCCCGCGCGGATGCCGCGCTGCTCGGCGTCGTGCGGGTGGATCTCGAGCAGGTCGGCGTCGTGCCACTGCACGTTGGGCGTGCGGCGGGTCTGAGTGCCCACGTTGTACTGCGACAGGATGCGACCGGTGGTCAGCAGCAGCGGGAAGCGCGAGGACGAACGCTCCTCGGTGGGCACATATTCGGTGACCACGAAACGGCCCTTGCCGCGCGCAAAGCCGCCGATGTGCATCACGGGCGTGCCTTCGGGCGCCTTCTCGTTGCAGGGCCACTGGACCGAGCCGAGACGGTCCAGTTTCTCGTAGCTCACGCCCGTGAACGAGGGCGTGGTGCGCGCGATCTCGTCCATGATCTGCGACGGATGGTCGTAGTGCATCGTGTGGCCGAGCGCCTGGCAGACCTTCATGACGGCCTGCCAGTCGGCGAGCCCGGCGCGCGGCGGCATGACCTTGCGCACGCGGCTGATGCGCCGCTCGGCGTTGGTGAAGGTGCCGTCCTTCTCGAGGAAGGACGCGCCCGGCAGGAACACATGCGCGTACTTGGCGGTCTCGTTGAGGAACAGGTCGTGGACGACCACGCATTCCATCGCCGAAAGCGCCGCGACCACGTGCTGGGTATCGGGGTCGGACTGCGCGAAATCCTCGCCCTGGATGAACATGCCCTTGAAGCTGCCGTCGAGGGCCGCGTCGAACATGTTGGGGATGCGCAGCCCCGGCTCGGATTCGAGCGACACGCCCCAGGCGGCCTCGAACACCTCACGCGCGGAGCCGTCCGACACATGGCGGTAGCCCGCGAACTCGTGCGGGAAGGAGCCCATGTCGCAGGCGCCCTGCACGTTGTTCTGGCCGCGCAGCGGGTTGACGCCGACGCCGGGCCGACCGAGGTTGCCGGTCGCCATCGCGAGGTTCGCGATGGCCATGACCGTGGTGGTGCCCTGACTGTGCTCGGTGACGCCGAGGCCGTAGTAGATGGCGCCGTTGCCGCCCGTGGCATAGAGCCGCGCCGCCGCGCGCAGTTCCGCCGCCGGCACGCCCGTGACGGCCTCCGTGCTCTCCGGGCTGTTGCGCGCCTCGGCCACGAACGCAGCCCAAGTGGCGAACTCGCCAAGGTCGCAGCGCTCGCGCACGAAGGCCTCGTCGACGAGGCCCTCGGTGACGATCACGTGGGCGATCGCATTGACCACGGCGACGTTGGTGCCGGGGCGCAGTTGCAGGTGGTGGCTCGCCTCGATGTGTGGCGTGCGCACGAGGTCGATGCGGCGCGGGTCGACGACGATGAGCTTCGCGCCTTCGCGCAGCCGCCGCTTCATGCGCGAGGCGAACACCGGGTGGCCATCGGTCGGGTTGGCGCCGATGACGAGGATGATGTCGGCCTCGGCGACCGAGTCGAAGTCCTGGGTGCCGGCCGAGGTGCCGAAGGCCTGCTTGAGGCCGTAGCCCGTCGGCGAGTGGCAGACGCGCGCGCAGGTGTCGACGTTGTTGTTGCCGAACACGGCACGCACCATCTTCTGGACGAGGAAGGTCTCCTCGTTGGTGCAGCGCGAGGACGTGACGGCCCCCACCGAGTTCTTGCCGTACTGTCCCTGCAGGCGCCGGAACTCCGAGGCGATGCGGCCGATGGCCTCGTCCCAGGTGGCCTCGCGCCAGGGGTCGCTGATGCGCTCGCGGACGAGCGGCGTCACCACGCGGTCCGGGTGCGTGGCATAGCCCCAGGCGAACCGGCCCTTCACGCAGGAATGGCCGCGGTTGGCCTTGCCGTCATCGTGCGGCACCATGCGCACGACCTCGTTGCCGCGCACCTGCGCCTTGAAGGTGCAGCCGACGCCGCAATAGGCGCAGGTGGTGAGCACCGAGCGTTCCGGCTGACCGATCTCGATGACGGTCTTCTCGATGAGCGTCGCGGTCGGGCAGGCCTTGACGCAGGCGCCGCAGGAGACGCACTCGGAGTCGCTGAACTTCTCGTCGATGCTGGCGGCGATCTTGGACTCGAAGCCGCGGCCGGACACCGTGAGCGCGAGGGTGCCTTGCACCTCGTCGCAGGCGCGCACGCAGCGCGAACAGACGATGCACTTCGAGGGGTCGAAGGTGAAATACGGGTTCGACTCGTCCTTCTTGGCCTCGAGGTGGTTGGCGCCGTCGTAGCCGTAGCGCACCTCGCGCAGGCCCACCGCGCCCGCCATGTCCTGTAGTTCGCAATCGCCGTTGGCGGAGCAGGTGAGACAGTCGAGCGGATGGTCGGAGATGTAGAGCTCCATGACGCCGCGACGCAGCGTCTTGAGCTTGCCGGTCTGCGTGCGGACCTTCATGCCCTCGGCGACCGGGGTGGTGCAGGACGCCGGCGTCCCGGCACGGCCTTCGATCTCGACCACGCACAGGCGGCAGGAACCGAAGGCCTCGAGCGTGTCGGTGGCGCAGAGTTTGGGCACGGAGATCCCGGCCTCGGCGGCGGCGCGCATCACCGAGGTACCGGCGGGCACCGCGACCGGCATGCCGTCGATCTCCAGCGTGACGGTCTGGGCGGCGCGCGACGGCGGTGTGCCGAAGTCGCGATCGTCGAGTATGGCGCTCATGGTCGTCGGAAATCCTGCGGGAAATGTCGCACCGCACTCAGCACCGGATACGGCACGAAGCCGCCCAGCGCGCAGAGTGACCCCAGTCGGAGAGTATTGCAAAGGTCGTCGAGCAGCGCCAAATTGGCGTCGACGTCGCGGCCTGCGAGGATCTTGTCGATGACCTCCATGCCGCGCACCGAGCCGACGCGGCAGGGCGTGCACTTGCCGCAGGACTCCTCGGCACAGAACTCCATCGCGAACCGCGCCTGCCGGGCCATGTCGACGCGCTCGTCGAACACCACTATGCCGCCGTGGCCGACGAGGCCGTCGCGGGCCGCGAAGGCTTCGTAGTCGAGCGGCGTATCGAAGAAGGCACGCGGGAAATAGGCCCCCAAGGGACCGCCCACCTGCACCGCCCGCACCGGCCGGCCGGTCGCCGTGCCGCCGCCGATGTCATCGACGAGCTCGCCGAGGGTCAGTCCGAACGGCGCCTCGAAGAGCCCGCCGTGCTTGATGTTGCCCGCCAACTGGAACGGCAGCGTGCCGCGCGAGCGGCCGCAGCCAAGCGCCGCGTAGGCCTCCGGGCCGCGCACGAGGATCTCGGGCACGGTCGCGAGCGTCAGCACGTTGTTGACCACGGTCGGCTTGCCGAAGAGCCCGTGGTGCGCCGGGAGCGGCGGCTTCGCGCGCACCTGGCCACGCTTGCCTTCGAGGCTCTCGAGCAGGGCCGTCTCTTCGCCGCAGACGTAGGATCCGGCGCCGATCCGCAGCTCGATGGCGCAGTCCTCGAAGAGGCCGTTCGCCCGCGCCACCACCAATGCGTGCTCGAGCACGGCGATCGCGCGCGGATACTCCGAGCGGATGTAGATGAAGCCCTTGCGCGCGCCCACGGCGAGCCCGCAGATGACCATGCCCTCGAGCAGCGAGAAGGGGTCGCCCTCCATCACCATGCGATCGGCGAAGGTGCCGGAGTCCCCTTCATCGGCGTTGCAGACGACGTACTTCACGTCGCCCGGCGCATCCTTGACGGTGCGCCACTTGATGCCCGCCGGGAAGCCCGCGCCGCCGCGGCCCCGCAGGCCGGATGCGGTGATGGCCTCGAGCACGGCGGTGGCGCCGAGCGCGCGGGCCCTCGCGAGCGCCTGCCCGCCGCCGTGCGCGGTGTAGTCGTCCCAGGAGACCGGATCGATGATGCCGCAGCGCGCGAAGGTCCAACGCGTCTGCCGAGCCATGAACGGATGCTGCGCCGGATCGCCGATGCAGAGCGCATGCGCGCCGCCCTCGAGCCACCCGGCCTCGAAGAGCCCCGCGACATCGGCCACCGTGACCGGGCCGTAACCGACGCGGCCGGACGCGGTCTGCACCTCGACCAGGGGCTCGAGCCAGTGCATGCCACGCGAGCCGTTGCGGACCACGGCGACCGCGGCACCGCGGCGCTTGGCCTCGGCGGCGATGGCGACGGCCACCTCGTCGGCGCCAAGCGCCAGTGCGGCGGAATCCGCCGGCACGAAGATGCGGATCAACGACGGCACTTGTGCAGCGCCTCCGCGAGTGTCGGCCAGTCGGCGCGCGCGACCAGGCGCTCGCCCACCTGCGCCGCGGGCGCCACGGAGCAGAGCCCGAGGCAGAACATCGGCTCGAGCGTCACCTCGCCATCGCGGGTCGTGCCGTGCCAGTCGACGCCCAGGTGCTTGCGCGCCTCGTCGGCGAGGTCATCCGCCCCCATGGCCTGGCAGGCCTCGGCACGGCAGATCTTGAGGCTGGTGCGCCCACCCGGTTCGCGGCGGAAGTCGTGGTAGAACGTGACGACGCCATGCACCTCGGCGCGCGAGAGGTTCAAGGCCTCGGCCACCTGTGCCACGGCCTCGTCGGGCAAGTACCCGAACTCCAGTTGCAGCGCGCGCAGAACGGGCAACGCCGGCCCGTCGAGATGCTGGTAGGTCTCGATGATCGACGCGGCGCGTTGCGTATCCCAGGGCATGGCGGCGCGTCAGAACATCCCGACGACGCGGCCCGCGGCATCGATGTCGATGTTGCAGGCGGCCGGGAGCTTCGGCAGTCCCGGCATGGTCATGATGTCGCCGCAGATCATGACGATGAACTCGGCACCCGCCGCGAGCCTGACCTCGCGGATGTTGACCACGTGGTTGGACGGCGCACCGCGCAGCTTGGGGTCGGTCGAGAACGAGTACTGCGTCTTCGCCACGCACACCGGATAGTGGCCGTAGCCGTTCTCTTGCAGCGTCTTGATGGCGCCGCGCACCTTGGCGTCGGCGGTGATGTCGGAGGCGCCGTAGAGCTCGGTCGCGACCTTCTTCATCTTGTCCCAGAGCGGCAGTTCGTCCGGGTACATGTGGGTGAAGTAGTTCGGCTGCTGCGTGAGGCGGACGACTTCCTCGGCGAGCTCGGTCGCACCGGCGCTGCCTTCGGCGAAGTGCTTGGCGGTGACGACCTTGACGCCCAAGTGGCTCGCGCGCTCGTGCAGCGCCTGGATCTCCGCGGGCGTGTCCTCGGCGCGGTGGTTGATGGACACCACGCAGGGCAGCCCGAAGCGGTCACGCACGTTGGCGATGTGACGCTCGAGGTTCGCCATGCCTTTCTTCAGGGCTTCGACGTTTTCCTTGGGTAGGTCGGGCACGTCGATGCCGCCGTGGAACTTGAGCGCGCGCACGGTGGCGACGATCACCGCGGCGTCGGGCTTCAAGCCCGCCTTGCGGCACTTGATGTCGATGAACTTCTCGGCGCCGAGGTCCGCGCCGAAGCCGGCCTCGGTCACCACGAAGTCGCCGAGCTTGAGCGCCGTGCGGGTCGCGATCACGGAGTTGCAGCCGTGGGCGATGTTGGCGAACGGACCGCCGTGGATGATCGCCGGGTTGTTCTCGAGCGTCTGCACCAGGTTCGGGGCGAGCGCGTCCTTGAGCAGCACCGTCATCGCGCCGTGCGCCTTGAGGTCGCGGGCGAGGATGGGCTTCTGGTCGCGGGTATAGCCGACCACGATCTTGCCGAGGCGCTCCTTGAGATCGCTGATGCTGGTGGCGAGGCAGAAGATGGCCATGACTTCGGAGGCCACCACGATGTCGAAGCCGTCTTCGCGCGGGAAGCCGTTCGGGCTGCCGCCGAGACCTGCGGTGATCTGGCGCAGCGCGCGGTCGTTGACGTCGACCACGCGGCGCCAGGCGATGCGGCGCACGTCGAAGCCGAGCTCGTTGCCGTGGTAGATGTGGTTGTCGATCATCGCCGCGAGCAGGTTGTTCGCGAGCGCGATCGCGGCGAAGTCGCCGGTGAAGTGGAGGTTGATGTCCTCCATCGGCACGACCTGGGCATGGCCGCCGCCCGCGGCGCCGCCCTTCATGCCGAACACCGGTCCGAGCGCGGGTTCGCGCAGGCAGACCACGGCACGCTTGCCGATGCGATTGAGGGCGTCGCCGAGGCCGACCGTGGTCGTGGTCTTGCCCTCGCCCGCCGGCGTCGGGGAGATCGCCGTCACCAGCACCAGCTTGCCGTCGGGCCGATCCTTCAGGGACTCGATGTAGCCGAGCGAGAGCTTCGCCTTGTGGCGGCCGAAGGGCTCGAGCGCCTCCTCAGGGATGCCGAGACGGTCTTGGGCCAGCGCGGTGATGGGCCGCAACTTGGCGGCCTGCGCGATCTCGATATTGCTCTTCAAGTCATCATCCCCTGTTGTACGACCCCAGCGAAATTGTGGTCGCGGGACGGGGGGGATGACACGCCTGAATGCGACATCAGGTTGAGCGTAAGCGACCGGCGTCGACAGGCTCCCGGCAAGGCGATGGAAACGGCTCAGAGCCTGCCGGCAGCCTCATCCTCGCGGATCATGCGCAGGATGGAGAGCGCAAGCAGCACGCCGACCGCCAGCAGCGGCAGGCTGACGATGATCGTCGCCGACTGCACCACGGTGATGCCGCCCTTCACGAAGAGCAGCGCGATCGGCGGCACGCCGATGGCGAAGGCCCAGAACACGCGGTTCCAGCGGGCGGGGTCCTGTCCGGCGTGGATATCGCGGCTCGACACCGAGGCCAGCGTGTAGGAGGCCGAGTCGTAGGTGGTCGCCATGAGGATCGCGGCCACGACGAGGAAACCCAGGATGACGAGCGTCGGGAACGGCAGCGTGGCGAAGACCTCGGCGAGGGCGACCGGTCCGGACTGCTCCTTCAGGATGCGGGTGACCTCGAGCGCGCCGGTGAGCTCGAGATTGAGCGCGTAGTTGCCGAGCACGATGTAGAAGATGCCGGCGCCCAGGGTGCCGAAGGTGATGAGGCCGAAGATGAGCTCGCGCAGCGTGCGGCCGCGCGAGATGCGCGTCGCGAAGAGCGCGACGAACGGACCATAGGCCACCCACCAGGCCCAATAGAAGACCGTCCAGTCCTCGACGAAGCCCTTGCGCTCGACGGGGTCGGTCCAGGTCACCATGCGGACGAACTCCTGCAGCATGAGCCCGAGCGAGTTGGTGCCCATCTGCAGGATGAAGAGCGTGGGGCCCACCGCGGCGACGAAACCGAGCAGGCCCAAGGCGATGAAGGTGTTGGCGTCGGCCAGCCGCTTGAAGCCCTTCTCGAGGCCGAAGAAACTGCTGGCCGCGAAGATGAGCACGCAGAAGAAGATGATCGACGCCTCGACGGCGAAGCTCTGCGGGATGCCGGTCAGTTTCTGGAAGAGCGCCGCGACCATGGGCGCGGTCAGGGCGAGCGCCGTGGCGCTGCCGCCGATGAGGTTCGCCATGTAGATGAAATCGATGACGCGCGCGCGCGCGCTGCCGACGCCGCCCGGCAGGAACGGCAGGCAGCCCGAACTCAGGCGCAGGTGGGGCTCGCCGCGCTGGTAGAACGCGTAGGCGATGGCGATGGTCGGGACGCAGAAGATGGCCCAACCGACCGGCCCCCAATGGAAGATGCCGTAGGTCGCCGCCCATTCGATGGCGGCCGTGGAACGCGGCGCGACGCCAAGCGGCGGTGCGTCGATGTAGAAGGCCCACTCCACGACCGCCCAATAGATGATCGTGGCGCCCACACCCGAGCAGAAGATCATGCCGATCCAGCTCACGGTGCTGAAGTCGGGCTTGGCGTCGCGGCCGCCGAGGCGGATCTTGCCGTGGCGGCTGAAGGCGATGAAACCGAGGAACCCGAGCAGGGCGATGACATACCACTGGTAGAGGAAGCCGAGATTGCGGGTCAGCTTCCCGTGCAGTTGGGTGATGACCGCCCCCGCGCGGTCGGGCGACAGGAACACCAACAGGCAGACACCGAGCACCACCACTGCGGTGATGGCGAACACCGGCCAGTCGACGGGCGGCTCGCCCCTGCTCGCCCTGCCCTGCCCGTCCTGCCCCTGCGGGGGCGTGTCAGTCCCGGATGCCACAGCGCAACCTCGGAGGCCGCGGCAGCGCGGCATGTTTGGCCTGGATCGCAGCGAGTGTGCGCTGCAGCGCCTCGCCCGGCGGCGACGCGCGACGCGTCTGCAGCGACACGTGCAACAGCATCTGCTCGCCGGTCGCGAGTTCCGTGCCGTCCTCGGCGAGGAGCCGGCTGAAGAGGTGCAGGCGCTTGCCCTCGCCCTCCAACAACTGCGTCGTCACCCGCACCCGGGCGCCGGCATGGACCTCCGCGAGGTGCTGCAGGTGCGTCTCGACGGTGAAATAGCTGCCGCCCGCGGCGATGTATGCCGCATCGCAGCCGATGAGCGTCATGAACCGGTCGGTGGCCGCGCTGAATACCTCGAGGTAGCGCGCCTCGTTCATATGACCGTTGTAGTCCGTCCAGTCGGCCGGGACGGTCCGCGACACCGTCTCGACGGGCCGTGACCAGTCGGGCTCGGGCTGGGCGTCGCGCAAGCGTTGGTCGTGTTCGCGCAGCAGGCGCCCGGAGGCCCAGTCGCGGCCTTTGAGCGCGCGCATCATCGCCACGAGGTTGTCGTCACGGATGCGCTCAAGCTCGCGGATGCTGTACATGCCCGACTGCGCGTCCGACTGCGAGGCGATCTTGTCGATGAGCGCGTCGTCGAGCTCGGGGACATCCATGAGGCGCGTCCAGGGCCAGGTCAGGCAAGGCCCGAACTGCGCGATGAAATGCCGCATGCCGGCCTCGCCGCCCGCGACGCGATAGGTCTCGAAGAGTCCCATCTGCGCCCAGCGGATGCCGAAACCGAAACGGATGACATCGTCGATCTCGGTGGTGGTGGCGATGTCGTCCTTGACGAGCCACAACGCCTCGCGCCAGACCGCCTCGAGGAAGCGGTCGGCGAGATGCGCGTCGATCTCGCGCCGCAGCCGCAGCGGCATCATGCCGATGCCGCGCATCGTCTGCATGGCGCCCGTGACGAAGGCATCATCGGCGCTGGTGTGCGGCACGACCTCGACGACCGGCAGCAGGTACACCGGGTTGAAGGGGTGCACGACCATCACCTGTCCGGGGCGCGGGATGCCGGCGCCGAGTTCCGAGGGCTTGAAGCCGGAGGTCGAGGAACCGATGACGACATCCGGCGGCAGCACCTGTTGCATCTGCGTGAGCACGCGGTGCTTGAGCTCGAGCCGTTCGGGCACGGATTCCTGCACCCAACGCGCACCCGCCACGGCCTCCTCCACCGTCGCGCAGAGGCGCCAGGTGCCTTCCAGCGGCAGCGCGGTGTCGTAGAGACCGGGCAGCGAACGCCGCGCGTTGGCGAGGACTTCGGTGAGCTTGCGCTCGGCTTCGGGATCCGGATCGAAGACCTGCACATCCCAGCCGTTCAGGAGAAAGCGCGCGAGCCATCCCCCACCGATGACGCCGCCCCCGACGACCGCAGCGACCGGCCTCATGCGTGGGCGACCGGGGCGCGCTTGACGAGACCCAGCTTGCTGCGCACCTCGGCCGGGCCGATGACGCGCGCGCCGAGGCGCTCGATGATGCCGACCGCGCGCTCGACGAGGTCCTCGTTGCGCGCGAGCACGCCCTTGTCGAGCCAGAGGTTGTCCTCGAGCCCGACGCGCACGTTGCCGCCGGCGATCACCGCCGCCGCCACATAGGGCATCTGGTCGCGGCCGAGGCTGAACGCCGACCAGGTCCAGTCGGCGGGGACGTTGTGGACCATCGCCATGAAGGTGTCGAGGTCGTTGGGCGCACCCCAAGGGATGCCCATGCAGAGCTGCACCAGCGCCGGGCTGTCGAGTACCCCCTCCTCCACCAGCCGTTTGGCGAACCAGAGGTGCCCGGTATCGAAGGCCTCGATCTCGGGGCGCACGCCGAGCTTGGTCATCATGCCGCCCATCGCGCGCAGCATGCCCGGGGTGTTGGTCATGACGTAATCGGCTTCGGCGAAGTTCATGGTGCCGCAGTCGAGCGTGCAGATCTCGGGGAGGCAATCGGCGATGGGGCGCATGCGGTCCTCGGCGCTGCCCATGTCGGTGCCGACCGGGTTGACCGGGAGCGGCGCCTCCGGGGGGCCGAGCACGAGGTCGCCACCCATGCCGGCGGTGAGGTTGACGACGACATCGGTGTCCGAGTCGCGGATGCGGTCGACCAGCTCGCGGTAGAGCTTGGGGTCGCGGCTCGCCTTGCCGCTCTCGGGGTCGCGGACATGGCAGTGGACGACGGCGGCACCGGCCTTGGCGGCGGCGATGGCGCTGGCGGCGATGTCCTTAGGTGAGCGCGGCACGTGGTGCGAACGGTCCTGGGTGCCACCCGAGCCTGTGACGGCGCAGGTGATGAAGACTTCCCGACTGATCTGCAACGGCATGCCGTTCCGCTCCCCGTGGGTTTATGCTTGCGCTTTGAATCATGCCATAGATGCAGGCGGACGCCAGCGGCGGAGGACCATGCACTTTTCCCTCACCGAAGAGCAGCGGCTGATCGTCGAGACGACCCGCGGATTCGTGGCCAACGAGCTCTATCCCCACGAGGCTGAGATCGAGTCGACCGGGCGCCTGCGTCCCGAGCTGCGCGACGAGATCAAGCGCAAGGCGATCGACGCCGGGCTCTACGCGGCCAACATGCCCGCCGAGGTCGGCGGCGGCGGACTCGACACCCTCACCTGGATCCTCTACGAGCGCGAACTCGGCCGCGCCAACTACGCGCTGCACTGGACCTGCGTCGCGCGGCCCTCGAACATCCTGATGGCTTGCGAGGGCGAGCAGCGCGAGCGTTATCTGCTGCCCGCCGTGCGCGGCGAGCGTTCGGACTGCCTCGCCATGACCGAACCCGGCGCCGGCTCCGACCTGCGCGGCATGAAGACCCGCGCACGCCGCGACGGCGACGACTTCATCATCAACGGCACCAAGCATTTCATCAGCCACGCCGACGAGGCGGACTTCGTGGTGCTGTTCGCCGCCACGGGCGAGGAGACCTCGGCGCGCGGCAGCCGCGCCCTCATCACCGCGTTCCTGATCGACCGTGGCACGCCGGGCTACCAGATCCTGGACGGCTACAAGAGCGTCTCGCACCGCGGCTACCACAATTGCGTCCTGCAGTTCGATGACTGCCGCGTGCCGAAATCGCAAGTGCTGGGCGAGATCGGCCGCGGCTTCGAGGTCGCGAACCAATGGCTCGGCGCGACGCGCCTGCAGGTGGCCGCCACCTGCTTGGGACGCGCCGAGCGCGCCCTCGACCTCGCCACGCGCTGGGCCGCCGAGCGCCAGCAGTTCGGGCAGCAGATCGGCAAGTTCCAAGGCGTCTCCTTCAAGCTCGCGGACATGGCGACCGAACTGAAAGCCGCGGAGTTGCTCACCCTCGAGGCCGCATGGAAGGTCGACCAGGGCACCGTGACCGATTCCGACATGGCGATGGCCAAGCTCAAGGCCACCGAGATGCTGGCTTTCGTCGCCGACGAGGCCATCCAGATCCACGGCGGCATGGGGCTGATGTCCGACCTGCCGCTCGAACGCATCTGGCGCGACGCACGCGTCGAGCGCATCTGGGAAGGCACCTCCGAGATCCAGCGACACATCATCTCGCGCGCGCTGTTGCGGCCGCTCGGGGCCTGAATGCGCCTGCAGCGACTGCTCGACCCTCGCTCGATCGCGTTCATCGGCGGCGGCGAGTGCGCCATCGCCATCGAGCGCACCCGCGCACTCGGCTTCGAAGGGCGCCTCTGGGCCGTCAACCCGCGGCGCCCGCAGCTGGGCGGCGTCCCGACGGTCGCCCGCATCGCCGACATCGACGGCACGCCGGATGCCGCCTTCGTCGCATTGCCGCGCGCGATCACGCCGGAGGCCGTCTCCGCGCTGCGCGCGCTTGGCTGTGGCGGTGCGGTCATCTACGCCGCAGGCTTCGCAGAGACCGGCGACCTCGACCGTCAGCGCTCGCTGCTCGATGCCGCCGATGGCATGCCGCTGCTCGGCCCGAACTGCTACGGCTTCATCAACACCATGGCGCGCGTCGCGCTGTGGCCGGACGAGCACGCCCTGACACCCGTCGAACGCGGGGTCGCGATCGTCACGCAGTCGGGCAACATCGGCTGCAACCTCACGATGCTGCGGCGCGGCCTGCCGGTCGCGGCGCTGCTCACGCTCGGCAACCAGGCCGACGTCGACATCGCGGCCGCGGTAGACGCGTTAGCGCAGGATCCGCGCATCACCGCGATCGGCCTGCATGTCGAGGGCCTGCGCGACCCCGCCGCCTTCGCCGCGGCGGCCACGCTCGCACAGGCCGCGCGCAAACCCGTGGTCGTGCTCAAGACGGGACGCTCGCCGCAAGGCGCGCGCATCGCCATGAGCCATACTGCGTCGCTCGCGGGCGAGGATCGCATCTGCGAGGCGCTGTTCGAGCGCTACGGCGTCGCGCGGGTCCCCACCCTCTCCGCGCTGGTCGAGACCCTTAAGCTGCTGCACTTCGGCGGACCGACCACGGGTCGCCGCTTGGTGTCCTTGAGCTGCTCGGGCGGCGAGGCGGCGCTGGTCGCCGACCTTGCGCCGGCGCATTCGCTCTCGTTCCCGCCGTTCGATGACGCCGCCGCGCAGCGCGTCGGCGCGACGCTCAACGACCTCGTGCACATCGACAACCCGCTCGATTACCACACCTTCATCTGGAACCAGTCTGCGGCCCTCACGAACACCTTCGCGGCGGCGATGAGCGGCGGATTCGATGTCTCGATGCTGATCCTCGACACCCCCACGCATCCGGCGATGAAGCCCGATTCCTGGGAGCTCACCGCGCGCGCCTGGGCGGCAGCGCAGCAGCAGGTCGGCGCCCGGGCGGCGGTGGTCGCGACGCTGCCCGAGGGCATGCCTCCTGCCCTCGCGGAAGAACTCGGCGCGGCGGGCATCGCGCCGCTGATCGGCATCGAGGACGCGCTGCAGGCCTTCGCCGCCGCCGCCGCCATCGGTGAGCGGCATGCGCAGCCGGTAGCCACCCTACCCTGGCCGCCAGATCCTGCCTCCCGCGCAACGACCACCGATGCGGCCGGCGCTGTCCCGACGGGACGGGTGTTGCGCGAGTCGGAGGCCAAAGCCCTGCTCGCGCGGTACGGCATCGTCGTACCCGCCTCCGCGGAATGCGCGACCGGCGAAGCCGCGGCGGTCGCGGCGCGCATCGGGTTCCCGGTGGTGCTCAAGATCTCGGACGACGCCATCGCGCACAAGAGCGATGTCGGCGGCGTCGCGCTCGGCCTGCGCTCGTCCGACGACGTGGCGGCCGCCGCCACGCGCATGGCGACGCTCGGCGACCGGGTCCTCGTCGAACAGATGGTCGGCGGCGCCGTCGCCGAGCTCATCGTCGGCGTGGTCCGCGACCCGCAGTTCGGGTTCGCGCTGTTGGTGGGCGCAGGCGGCGTGCTCGCCGAACTCCTCACCGACTCGGTGACGGTGCTGCTACCCGCGACGCGTGACGACCTCGAGCGTGCCGTCCGCCGGCTGCGGGTCTGGACACTCGTCGAAGGACATCGTGGCCGCCGGGGCGACCCGGAGTCCGTGCTGCGCGCCATCCTCGCCGTCGCGGAGTTCGCCGAAGCACATCGCGACCGCCTGCTCGAACTCGATGTGAACCCCCTGCTCGTCCTGCCCGACCGCGCGGTCGCGGTGGATGCGCTCATCAAGATGACGGCCGACTGAACGCGAGGAACCCATGACCGGACCCATTATCTTGGAACGGCACGGCGCCGTGCTCGAAGTCACGATCGACCGCCCCAAGGCGAACGCCATCGACGCGGCCACGAGCCGCATCATGGGCGAGGTGTTCGCGGGGTTCCGCGACGACCCGGCGCTGCGGGTCGCGATCCTGACGGGCGCGGGCGAGCGGTTCTTCTGCCCGGGCTGGGACCTCAAGGCCGCGGCGGCGGGCGAGGCCCCGGATTCGGACTACGGCGTCGGCGGTTTCGGCGGCCTGCAGGAACTGCCCGGGCTCGACAAGCCCGTCATCTGCGCCATCAACGGCCTCGCCTTCGGCGGCGGCTTCGAGATCGCGCTTTCCTGCGACATCCTCCTCGCCGCCGAACATGCGACCTTCGCGTTGCCCGAGATCCACTCCGGCACGGTCGCCGACGCGGCGTCCATCAAGCTGCCGCGCCGCATCCCGTTCCATGTCGCGATGGAACTGCTGCTCACCGGACGGCGCATCGACGCAGCGGAAGCCCAGCGCTGGGGGCTCGTCAACGAGGTCCTGCCGGCCGACCGCCTGATGCCGCGCGCGCGCGAACTCGCCCTGCAACTCGCCGAGGGGCCGCCGCTCGTGTTCGCGGCCATCAAGGAGATCATCCGCGAGACCTCGCACCTGCCGATCCAGCAGGCCTTCGACCTCGTCACCAAGCGGCGTCTGCCGACCGTGGACAGGCTCTATGGCAGCGAAGACCAAAAAGAAGGCGCGCGCGCCTTCGCCGAGAAGCGCAAGCCGGTCTGGCGGGGGCACTGATCCGCGCCACGCCCTCAGGCGGCATGGCTTGCGGCGGCATGCCCTCAAGCGACATGCCATGACGCGCCGGCTCAAGACATCTCGGCACCGAAGGGGTAAAACCGACCCATGCGCACCTCACCGAACCTCTGCTCCCTCATCGCGACCTGTCTGTTGGCGGCTGGGCTGCCGGACGCCGCATCCGCCGGAGCCGCCACGGACCGACTGCCCGTCGCTGCCATGACCTCGGCCGCGGCGCCCTCATCCCCCGTCGACAATGCGGCGTTCGTCCCGGGCACGGACGCGCTCCCTGCCGCGCCGATCGTGGGCACGCTGCGCATCGCACAGTCCGCGATGCAGGCCATGCCGGCGCTCAAGGGTCCGCTCATCGGCGGCCGCGACGCACGACTCTTCCCGGCGGTCTCGCTCACGCTCTTCAGCGACGGCGCGACGCTCGTGCCGCTGCAGCGCGGCAGCATGTTGTCCGAGCTGCCCAGCAAGGGTGCGCGCAGCTACTGGACCGTGATCCCGCAACCCGGACGGGTCTGGCGCGAACCGGGGGACGGCGAGTGGTCGCGTGCCGCGCTGCCGCTGATGTTGGTCAACGACACCGAGAACCACGCCCACCAAGGCGTCGCGACCTTCCTCTACCGCGGCGGCGAAGTGACGGCGCTGCGCCTGCAGTTCACGCAGCAGACCGCGCCCTACCTGCTGCGCCAGCACGTCGTCTTCTGGGGTCGCGCCGCGACGAGCTTCACGCCGGGCGGACTCGCCGACCTCGAGGCGCAGCGTGCCGCTGCGCGACGCGAGCTCGCGGACCGCTTGCCCGCCCGACCTTGGTCGGAGCTCGAGAAGCAGTTCCCGCCCGGTACGCTGGCAGGCTTCGGCGGCCCGCTGCGCCCGACATGGCAGGTGATCAACGCGGTCGTCCACCGCGGCACGCTCTACCATCAGGAATCGGCCACGCCCTACGGCCCCTACCCGTACCCGCTCGAGATGCGCTTCGGCGTGCGCTCGGTCATGAAGAGCATCGCCGCCCCGCTCGCGCTGCTGCGGCTCGCCGAGACCTACGGGCCCTATGTGCTCGACCTGCGCATCGGCGACCATGTGCCGGGCCTGCACCCCAAATGGGACCGCATCCGGTTCATCGACGCCGCCGACATGGCGACCGGCTTCGGCGGGTTCGGCAGCCTCGAGACGGACCCGAACGACGCGTTCTCCGGGTATCTCGATGGCGAGTACGACGCCTGGTACACGGCAGGTCCCACCGCCCTGAAGCTCGCCCTCATCAACCGCCACCTCAAGCCCTATCCTTGGGAGCCGGGCACGGTCATGCGGTACCGCGACCAGGACTATTTCCTGCTCGGGCTCGCGATCGACGGCTTCCTGAAGTCGGTGCGCGGTCCGCAGGCGGATCTTTGGCAGATGCTCACGGACGAGGTGTTCAAGCCCATCGGCATCCACCACGCGCCGGCGGTGCGCACCCTCGAACCGGGCGGTGCGCGCGGCGTCATCTGGGCGAACGCGGGTTGGTACCCGACCCTGGACGACCAGGCCAAGATCGCGCTGTTGCTGCAGGCGGGCGGCGCACACCAAGGGCAGCAGCTGCTGCATCGCGGGCTGACGACCGACCTGCTGGCGGCCCGCGGCGCCTTTCTCATCACGAGTGACCGGTCACGCGACCTCGCGGGCGCGGCTCCCGCAGCGTCGACGTCGGCGGATGCTTCGGCCGGTGACAACCGGTACCGCATGGGGTTCTGGTTCCCGCGCCACGTCGGCAGCGCGAGCGGCAAGGCGTTCCTGTTGCCCTCGATGCAAGGCTCGGGAGACAACCGCGTGACGATCTATCCGAACGGCATCATCGGGCTGCAGATGGCGAAGGCCGCCGAACTGCCGCCCGGCGAGCAGGCCCGCGATGATGACCCGGGCGCCACGCATCGCGTGGTCGACCGCATGGCGCCGTTCTAGCCGACGGCGCTATTTCGCGAGGGCCTGCAACGCGGCCCGCACGACGCTCGCACGATCGACCTCGAAGAACGCGCGCAGCGCGGTCCGCGTGTCGCTGCGGCCGAAGCCGTCGGTGCCGAGCGCGATGAACCGCCGTCCGGGCAGGTAGCTCGCGACCATCTGCGGCAACGCGCGCACGTAGTCGGTCGCGACGACGACCGGTGCATCACCGGCCAGGCAATCTTCGAGCCAACTGCGGCGCGCAGGCGCCGCCGCGCTGCCGTCCGCCGACGCGGCAAGCCCGAGCCGTGCGTCGCGCTCGACCGACGCCGCCTCGCGCGCGAGTTCACTGAAGCTGGTGACGCTCCAGACCTCGCAGGCGATGCCCTGCTCGGTGCCGAGGATCTCCGCGGCGGCGATCACCTCGCGCAGGATCGTCCCCGACCCGAGCAGCCGCAGGCGCGCCGCACCCGCGGGGCCGTAGCTCCCGTAGCGGTACATGCCGCGGATCACGCCCTCGGCGGCACCCGCGGGGAGCGAGGGCTGAGCGTAGTTCTCGTTCATCAGGGTGATGTAGTAGAACTCGTCGACGCCCTGCTCGAGCATGCGGCGCGCGCCATGGTCGAGGATCACGGCGAGCTCGCCGGCGAACGCCGGATCGTAGGCGCGGCAATTCGGGATGGTGGCGGCGACCACATGGCTCGAGCCGTCCTGATGCTGCAGGCCCTCGCCCGAGAGCGTGGTGCGCCCTGCGGTGGCGCCGAGCAGGAACCCGCGCGCACGCTGGTCGGCAGCCGCCCAGATGAGATCGCCGACGCGCTGGAACCCGAAGATCGAGTAGTAGATGTAGAACGGCAGCAACGGCAGCCCGTGCACGCTGTAGGCCGTCGCCGCAGCCACCCAGGAGGACATGGCGCCCGCCTCGGTGATGCCTTCCTCGAGCAGTTGGCCGTCCTGCGCTTCACGGTAGGCGAGCAGGGAGCCGGCGTCTTCCGGCTGGTAGAGCTGTCCGACGGGCGAGTAGATGCCGATCTGGCGGAACAGGCTCGCCATGCCGAAGGTGCGTGCCTCATCGGCGACGATGGGCACGATGCGCGGCCCGAGGACCTTGTCGCGCAGCAACCCGCCGAGCAGGCGCACGAAGGCCATCGTGGTCGACATCTCTTTGCCGTCCGATTCGAGCGCGAACTGCGCATAGCCCGCGAGCGGCGGCACGGTGAGCGACGGCGCCTCGCGGCGGCGGCGCGGCATCGGCCCGCCCAGCGCGGCGCGGCGCTCCGCGAGGTAGCGCATCTCCGGGCTGTCCGCGGGCGGCCGATGGAAGCGCAACTGCGCGACATCGTCGTCGGCGATCGGCAGGTTGAAGCGGTTGCGGAACTCGAGCAGGGCCTCGACGTCGAGCTTCTTCTCTTGGTGCGCCGTCATGCGCGACTCGCCGGCGCGGCCCATGCCGTAGCCCTTCTTGGTCTTGGCGAGGATGACGGTGGGCTGGCCGCGGTGGGCGCGGGCCGCGGCGAACGCCGCGTACAGCTTGCGGAAGTCGTGCCCGCCGCGCTTGAGCGCATCGATGTCGGCGAGCGACATGTGCGCGACCAAGGCGCGCAGCTCCGGGTCGAGCCCGAAGAATTTCTCCTGGTTGTAGGCGCCGTCGTTGGCGCCCAAGGTCTGGTACTGGCCGTCGACCGTCTGGGCGAAGGCGCGCAGCAGGGCATGGTGCTTGTCGCGGGCGAACAGCGGATCCCAATCCGAGCCCCACAGCACCTTGATGACGTTCCAGCCCGCGCCGGTGAAGAGCGCCTCGAGCTCCTGGATGATCTGGCCGTTGCCGCGCACCGGCCCGTCGAGCCGCTGCAGGTTGCAGTTGATGATGAACGTCAGGTTGTCGAGCTTCTCGCGCGCCGCCAGCGTGAGCGCGCCGACCGATTCCGGTTCGTCCATCTCGCCGTCGCCGAAGATGCCCCAGACATGCTGCGCGTCGGTATCGGCGAGCCCGCGATGGCGGAGGTAGCGCAGGAAACGCGCCTGGTAGATGGAGTTGATCGGACCGATGCCCATCGAGCCGGTCGGGAACTGCCAGAAATCCGGCATCAGCCACGGGTGCGGATAGGAACTGAGCCCCTGCCCGCCCGTCTCCTGTCGGTAGTTCGCGAGCTGGGTCTCGCCGAGCCGTCCCTCGAGGAAGGCGCGCGCGTAGACGCCCGGCGCGGAGTGCGGCTGGAAGAACACGAGATCGCCGCCGCCCGGCGCGTCCGGACCGCGGAAGAAATGGTTGAAGCCGGTCTCGAAGATCTCGGCGGCGGACGCGTAGGTCGCGACGTGGCCGCCGAGCTCGCCATAGGCCTTGTTGGCGCGCACGACCATCGCCAGCGCGTTCCAGCGCATGAGCGCGGTGATGCGCTCCTCGAGCGCGACATCGCCCGGATGGACCGCCTGCTCGTCGAGCCGTACGGTGTTCTGGTAGGCCGAATACGGCATGACATGGGCGACGACGCCCAACTGCTGCGCCTCCTGCTCGAGCTGCGTCAGCAGATAGAGGCCCCGTTCACGGCCGCCCGCCGCCACTGCCGCGCGCAGCGCCTCGAGCCATTCACGGGTCTCTTCGGGGTCGGTGTCGTGGGGCTGGGTCATGGCGCGGGATTCTACCGCGCCGGTCGCCCGATGCAGGGGGCGGGGGCCATAGCACAGAATTGTTACAAATCGTTGACAACGCCCACGGTCGGCGTACTTTCAGTCGAAACCCTCCACACCACGCACGAGAGAAGGGGTACGACCATGAAGGGACACAGCATGCGGATGACCGCCCGAGCGGGCCTTGCCGCCCTCCTCTGCCTCGCCACCGTCACGGGCGCCCATGCCCAGGAACCGATCGGCTGGGCCCTGAACCACGACCGATCCGAGCTCACGGCCCGCACGGCAGGCGCCGGGCCGGCGGCGCTGCCCACGGGCGTGGTGCTGGCCTCCACAGGCGTCGCGCCGCGGGGCCTCGAACGGGCCCTGGTGCTGAGCGGCGATGAGCTGTCGCTGGACTCCGAGGTGCGCTTCAAGGCGCGCCTCGACGGCCGCGACTACCCCATCCACGGCCTGCCGATGGGCGACACCATCGCCATCGACATGGGCGACGGCGACTCGGTCACCTCGGTCATCAAGTCAGGTGGCGAGAAGGTCGCCACGTTCCGCCGCTCGGTGTCGGCCGACGCGCGCACCATGGTCGTGACCGCCCGCTACTACGGCGACGACGGCCGCGTGGCGCGCGAGAGGATGGTGTTCGAGCGGCGTTGAGGGTGCGGTCCCCCGCGCGACGCGGGGCATGACGAGCGATCGCGGCGCGAGGTCTTGCGCCTCGTAGCCGCGTCACCTCAACCGAGCCAGCCCTCACGCTCGCCCTTGCGCGCGAGCAGCAGGAGCGACACAGCGATCGCGAACACGAGCCCCTGCAAGAAGATCACGACGAGATCACCGCGGACCTCGGGACGCGAGAACAAGGCGATGTCCTGCGCGATCAGCCCGAGCAGGGACAACACGAAGAGCGGCTGCGCCCATCGCTTGCGCCAGATGAGCGCGATCGAACCGGCGACCCCGAACCATACGGCGCTGGCGTATGCCGCCACGAACCATACGGGGCGCGACGCATACATGGCCTGCTCGGCGTCACCCATCTTCGCCACCGCCTCGGGCGGGATCGTGACGTCCATGAGATAAGCCGACGCGCCCAACAGATTCCAGAGCAGCGCGAGGATGGCGACCGGGGTGAACCACTTGGGCGGCACGGGCATGGAGGCCTCCGCAGGAGTTGGTGGAAAGGGAGGGACTCGAACCCTCGACCCCGGCATTATGAGTGCCGTGCTCTAACCAGCTGAGCTACCTTTCCAAGCGGTCTTTTGCGGCCCGGACAGCGGGCCGGGAGTGTGTTCGCGGGGCGCGGGGCTGTCAAGTTTCAGGGGAGCACGCTCCCCCTACCCCGCCCGACGGGCAGATCAAACCCGGGTCAGCCAGCCGTGGCGGTCGGGGGCGGTGCCCTGCTGGATCGCGACGAGGGCCTCGCGCAGCCGACGGGTCTCGGGGCCGACGTCGCCGCTGCCGACCTTGTGGGCCATGCCGCCACGCACGAGGGTGCCGACACCGGCCAGCACCGCGGCCGTGCCCGACAAGGCGGCCTCGCCGTCCTTGGCCCACGCCAACATCTCGTCCACGCCGAACACGCGCTCCTCGACGGCATAGCCCATGTCGCGCGCGAGGGTGAGCAGCGAGTCGCGGGTCACGCCGTGCAGGAAAGTGCTGTCGAGGCCGCGGGTCACGAGACGGCCGGGGCGCAGCAGCAGGAAGTTCGCGGCCCCTGTCTCCTGGACCTCGCCGCCCGGGCAGAACAGCACCTGGTCGACGCCGTGCTCGCGGCGGGCCGCGAGCGTGGGACCCATGGCGGCGGCGTAGTTGCCACCGGTCTTGACGCGCCCGAGGTGCGGCGCGCAGCGCTGCGCCTGCTCCTCGACCAATATCTTGAGCGGCTTCATGCCGCCCGCGAAGTAATCCCAGACCGGGCTCGCGAGCACGACGAGGCAGGCTTCATTGGAGGGCTGGGCGGCGGCGCCGATGTTGGGCATGGTCCCGAACAGCAGCGGCCGCAGATACAGGGACCCGGGCGCCTCGGGGACGATGTCGCGCACGCGATCGATGAGACCCGTGACCATGGCCGATAGCTGCGCCGCATCCGGGACCGGGAGTTCCAGGGCGCGCGCACTCTGGCGCAGGCGCTCCACATGCCGGTCGAGACGGAACACATGCACCGAGCCGTCGGCATGACGATAGGCCTTGAAGCCCTCGAAGCATTCGCTGCCGTAGTGCAGCGCATGCGCCGCCGGATGGATCGGGAGCGGGCCGGTGGGCACGAGTTCCGCCGGCGTCCAGGCGCCGTCGCGGTACCACGCGAGGTTCATGGTGTCCGCCAGCACGCTGCCGAAGGGCGCGGATTTGGCGCGAGCGATGGTGGCGGCGGCGGTGGCTGCGGTGTCGGCGGTCGTCATGTCGTCGGGTCTCCAAAGATCTGTTCCGGCGCCTCGAGGCGCAGTTTCAGGGCCTGCACCAGCGCCGCTGCATCATAGCCGTCGACGAATCGGTGATCGAACGACGACGACAGGTTCATCATGCGGCGGATGGCGACCTGCCCATCATGCACGACCACGCGGTCGACGGCCTTGTTGATGCCGATGATGGCCACCTCGGGGGCGTTGAGGATGGGCGTCGAGACGATGCCGCCCAACTTGCCGAGGCTGGTGACAGTGATAGTGGAGCCGCTGAGTTCCTCGCGCCGCGCCTTGCCGCTGCGGGCGGCTTCGGTGACGCGGCGGATCTCGGCGGCGAGATCGTCGAGCCCGCGCTGCGCGACATCACGCACCACCGGCACCTTGAGGCCGTCCGGCGTCTGCGTGGCGATGCCGGCGTGCACGGCCGCGTGGCGCAGGAGCACGTTGCGCGCCGCGTCGTAGTGCGCGTTGCACTGTGGGAAGCCCGCCAAGGCGTCGGCCAGCGCGCGCACGATGAACGGCAGGAAGGTCAGCGCCTCGGCGCCAGCGGCCTTGCGGGCGGCGTTCAGGCGCAGCCGCAGCGCCTCGAGCGCCGTGACATCGACCTCCTCGACGTAGGCGAAGTGCGGCGCGTTGCGCTTGGCCTCGGTCATGCGCTGCGCGATCAGGCGGCGCACGCCGATGACCGGGATCTCGGTGACGCCGGGTGTGCCGCGCTGCGCGCGATCGAGGTCGGCCGCGACGATGCGACCGCCCGGGCCGGTGCCCTGCACGCGCGCGAGGTCGAGACCCGCCTCGGCGGCGCGGCGGCGCGTCGCGGGCGAGGCCATCACGCGGGCCGGCGGCAGGACCGCCTCGTTGGTCGACGGCGCGGGCGCCGACGGGCGCGCGCCGACGGGCGCGCGCGCTGCTGCCGCCGGTGTCGCGGCCGGTGCCGGTGCCGCGCGGGCCGGGGCGGCAGCCACCGGGGCGGCGGGCGCGGCCGTCGCAGCCGCCATCGCCTGCCCTGCCGCAGCCTCGACCTCGAACACGGCGAGTTCACTGCCGACGGCGAGCGTGTCGCCCGGCTTGCCGCTGACGGACACCACGACGCCGCTCACCGGCGAGGGCACCTCGACGACTGCCTTGTCGGTGGACATCTCGACGAGGGGCGCATCTTCGCGCACGCGATCGCCGGGCTGGACCTTCCAGGCGATGACCTCGGCGGAGACCGTGCCCTCGCCCAGATCCGGCAGGCGCATGACGAAGCGGGTCATGCCGAGACCTGCATCAGCGCCTCGAGCGCCCGGCGCACACGCAGCCGTCCCGGGAAGTACTCCCACTCGAAGGCATGGGGATACGGGGTGTCCCAGCCGGCGACCCGCTGGATGGGCGCCTGCAGGTGCCAAAAGCAGCGTTCCTGCAGCGAGGCGGAGAGCTCCGCGCCATAGCCCCCGAAACGTGTCGCCTCGTGGGCGATCAGGCAGCGACCGGTCTTGGCGACCGATGCGGCGAGCGTATCGATGTCGAGGGGCACCATGCTGCGCACATCGACCACCTCGGCATCGAGGCCGAGATCGGCGACCGCCGCGAGGCAGACATGCACCATCGTGCCGTAGGTCACGACCGTGACGGCATTGCCCGGCCGCACGACGGCGGCCTTGCCCAAGGGGACGGTGTAATAGCCCTCGGGCACATCGCCCATGGGATGGCCGGCCCAGGACTCCGAGGGCTTCTGCGGATCGCCGTCGAAGGGTCCGTTGTATACGCGCTTGGGCTCGAAGAAGATCACCGGGTCGTCGTCTTCGATCGCGGCGATCAGCATGCCCTTGGCGTCGTAGGGATTGGAGGGCATGACGACCTTCAGCCCGCTGACATGCGCGAACACGCCCTCCGGGCTCTGCGAGTGCGTCTGGCCACCGCGGATGCCGCCGCCGCAGGGCGTGCGGATGGTCACCGGCGCGGTGAAGGCGGCCGCGCTGCGGTAACGCATGCGGGCGAGTTCGCTCACGATCTGGTCGTAGGCGGGATAGATGTAGTCGGCGAACTGGATCTCGGCGACCGGACGCAGGCCGTTGGCCGCCATGCCGATCGCGGCGCCGACGATGCCGCCCTCGGCGATGGGGGTATCGATGACGCGATGCGCGCCGTAGCGGCTCTGCAAGCCCTCGGTGGCGCGGAACACGCCACCGAAGTAGCCGACGTCCTCGCCCAAGATCACGACCCGGGGATCGCGCGCGAGCATGACCTCCATCGCGGAGTTGAGCGCCTGCACCATGCTCATCGCGGTCATGCGGCGTCTCCCGGGCGCGACCCGCCCTCGCCTGCGGCGGCGGCCAACTCCGCAGCGAGTTCGGCTTGCTGCGCTTCGAGGTGCGGCGGGATGTCCTTGAAGACATCCGTGAACATCAGCGCGGGATCGAGCCGTGCGCCTTCGTTGAGCGTGCCGTAGGACATCGCCTGTTTCCAGGCCTCTGCGACCTCGGCTTCGAGCTCCGCGAGGAGCGCGGCATGACGGGACTCGTCCCATTCGCCGAGGCCGATGAGGTGTTTTTTGAGGCGCTCCACCGGATCGCCGAGCGGCCATGCGGGGAACTCGTCCTTCGGGCGGTAACGCGACGGGTCGTCGCTGGTGGAATGCGCGCCGGCGCGATAGGTCACGTGCTCGATGAGCGTCGCGCCGTGTCCCGCACGGGCGCGCTCGGCGGCCCAGGCGGTCGCGGCATGGACCGCGAGGAAATCGTTGCCGTCGACCCGCAGACCTGCGATCCCGACCCCGGGGCCGCGCGCCGCGAACGAGCGCTGCTCGCCGCCGGCATAGCCCTGGAACGTGGAGATCGCCCACTGGTTGTTGACGATGTTGAGCACCACGGGCGCGCGGTACACCTTGGCGAACAGCAGCGCGTGGTGGAAATCGGCCTCGGCGGTACTGCCTTCGCCGAGCCAGGCCGCCGCGATGTCGTCCTCTCCCTTGATCGCTGCCGCCATCGCCCAACCGACCGCCTGCGGATACTGTGTGGCGAGGTTGCCGGAGATCGAGAAAAGACGCCGTGACGCATCGTGGTACATCACCGGCAACTGCCGGCCCTTGCACATGTCGTGGGTGTTGGAGAGCAACTGGCACATGAGATCGAGCAAAGGCATGCCGCGGCCGATGAAGAGACCTTGGTTGCGGTAGGACGGGAACAGCATGTCGCCGGGACGCAGCGCATGCGCGGCGGCGACCGACACCGCCTCCTCGCCCCACGACCGGACGTAGAAGCTGATGCGGCCCTGGCGCTGGGTGCGCTGCATGCGATCATCGAAGACCCGCGTCAGCAACATCTCGCGCAGGCCGGCACGCAGCGTGTCAGGCGGCAACTTCGGGTCCCAGGGGCCGACCGCCGCGCCGGAGTCGTCGAGGACGCGGATGAGTTCCTCGGCGAGCGGCACCGTCTCCCGGACGGCCACATCGATGGGCGGACGGGGCATGGCGCCCGCCGGCGACATCCGCACGTAGCTGAAATCGGGATCCTCACCCGGACGGGCCGGGACCTCGGGGACGTGCAGGCGCGGCGCGTTCATGGTCACCTCGGGATTTTATTCGATGACGGAGGGGATGGGCAGGGCGAGATCGATGCCCGCGACCTCGAAGCCGCGACGGTAGTCGCGGATGTGCTTCTCGCACCAATTGCGCGCCGCGGCGGCATCGCCCGCCTCGATGGCGGCCAAGATGCGGCGCTGGGCGACCGCGATGCGCGATCGCGACTGCGGAACGGCCTCGATCAGCCGCCGCAGCGACGAGTCGAGCAACTGCAGCAAAGGCTCCTGCGTGAGCGACAGCACGCTGTTGCCCGTGGCGGCCGCCAGCGCGCGGAAGAAATCGGCCGCCTGCGCGGCAGCATGCGACACCCGCCCATCCTCCGCGGCGGCCACCACGGCTGCGAGCGCGGCGAGCGCCGCGGCATCGCGGCGTCGTGCGGCGATCTCCGCGACCGGCGGCTCGATGAGCGTCATCGTCTCCCAGACCTCGGCGACCGTGGCGTGGTGCAAGGCGAGTGCCCGCGACACGCCGGACGCCACCTGCTCCGGATCCGGCCGGCTGACCATCATCAACTTCGAACCGCGCTCGCGCCGCAACAACCCTGACGACTCGAGCTCGCGCAGCGCCTCGCGCACCGTGGAGCGATGCACGCCCAACTGCCGAGCGAGCTCCAGTTCGCTCGGCAGACGCTCGCCGAGACCCAAGGAACCGCCGGTGATGCGCGCGGTGAGCGCCGTCGCCACCTTGCGATAGGCGGGCTCCACCCGGATCTTGGCGAAACGCGCGGCCATGCCGTGGCCCGTCAAGCCGACTGCGCGAACAGCTCGCGGCCGATGAGCATGCGGCGGATCTCCTGCGTGCCGGCGCCGATCTCGTAGAGCTTGGCGTCGCGCACCAGGCGGCCGGCCGGGTAATCATTGATGTAGCCGTTGCCGCCGAGGCACTGCAGGGCCTCGAGCGCGATGCGGGTGGCCTTCTCGGCGGCGAACAGGATGGCCGCCGCGGCGTCGTGGCGCCGGCAGCGCCCCGCATCGCAGGCGCGCGCGACCGCGTAGACCAGCGAACGCGCCGCCGCGAACTCGGTGTACATGTCGGCGACCTTGGCCTGCATCAGCTGGAAGCTGCCGATGGGTGCCCCGAACTGGCGGCGCTCGTGCAGGTAAGGCAAGGCGAGGTCGAGCGCCGCCGCCATGATGCCGAGCGGGCCGCCGGCGAGCACGGCGCGCTCGTAATCGAGGCCGCTCATCAGCACCCGCGTGCCGCCGTGCAGCTCGCCGAGCAGGTTCTCCGCCGGGACCACGCAGTCCTCGAGCACGAGCTCGCAGGTGTTCGAGCCGCGCATGCCCAGCTTGTCGAGCTTGGGCGAGCGCGAAAAGCCGGGAAAACCGCTCTCGACGATGAACGCGCTGACGCCGCGCGGCGCCGCCGCCGGGTCGGTACGTGCGTAGAGCACGACGACATCGGCGTCCGGGCCGTTGGTGATCCACATCTTGCGGCCGTTGAGCACGTACGCATCGCCACGACGCTCGGCACGCGTCTGCATCGAGAGCACGTCGGACCCCGCCCCGGGCTCGGACATGGCGAGCGCACCGATCCATTCCCCGGACACCAACCTGGGGAGGTAGCGGTCGCGCTGCGCGTCGCTGCCGTTCAGGCGGATCTGGTTGACGCAGAGGTTCGAGTGCGCGCCGTAACTGAGCCCCACGGAGGCCGACGCGCGCGAGATCTCCTCCATCGCGACCACGTGGGCGAGGTAGCCGAGGTCCGATCCGCCCCAACGGTCGGGGACCGTGAGCCCGAGCAGGCCCTGCGATCCGAGTTCCCGCCAAAGACCGGCCGGGAACTGGTTGCTGCGGTCGATGTCGGCCGCGAGCGGCGCGATGCGCGCCTGCGCGAACCGGCGCACCGCCTCGCGCACCTCGGCAGCAGAGTCGCCCTCGACGGGATCGATCGCGAACGCTTCCAACCCGGGCATGTCTTGCCTCCGACCTCGATGATGGTAGGATTGTCCGACAATATAATGGTGTCCTGCAATAGCGCGAGCGCGCGGCGGGACAGGGAGGTGACATGGCGATCCTCGAATCCGCGCTCGACCCGGGCAGCGCGCCGTTCCGCGAGCGCGCGGCAGCGATGCGCGCGCTGGTGGACGACCTGCGGACCAAGCTCGACGCGGCCGCCGCAGGCGGCGGTGAGGCCGCCCGCGCCCGTCACCTCGCCCGCGGCAAATTGCTGCCCCGCGAGCGCATCGAGACGCTGCTCGACCCGGGGTCGCCATTCCTCGAACTCTCGCCGCTCGCCGCCTGCGGGATGTACGGCGACGAGGCCCCCTGTGCCGGGATCATCACCGGCATCGGCCGCATCGCCGGCCGCGAGTGCGTGATCGTCTGCAACGATGCCACGGTCAAGGGCGGCACCTACTATCCCGTCACCGTCAAGAAACACCTGCGCGCACAGGAGATCGCCCGCGAGAACCGCCTGCCCTGCGTCTACCTCGTCGATTCGGGCGGCGCCAACCTGCCGAACCAGGACGAGGTGTTCGCCGACCGCGAGCATTTCGGGCGGATCTTCTTCAATCAAGCGAACCTGTCGGCCGAGGGGATCGCGCAGATCGCCGTGGTGCTCGGCAGCTGCACGGCCGGGGGCGCCTATGTGCCCGCGATGAGCGACGAGTCGGTGATCGTGCGCGAGCAGGGGACGATCTTCCTCGGCGGACCGCCGCTCGTGAAAGCGGCGACCGGCGAGGAGGTCAGCGCCGAAGACTTGGGCGGCGGTGACGTACACACCCGCCTGTCCGGTGTCGTCGACCATCTGGCCGCGGACGATGCCGACGCCCTCGCCCGAGCCCGCGGCATCGTCGCGCGTCTCGGCGCGGCGCACCGGCCATCGGTCGTGCTGCGCGAACCGCGGCCGCCCCGCTACCCGACCGCGGACCTGCACGGCGTCGTGCCGACGGACCTGCGCACGCCGTTCGACATCCGCGAGGTCATCGCACGGCTGGTCGATGACAGCGAGTTCGACGAGTTCAAGGCGCGTTACGGCACCACGCTCGTCACCGGTTTCGCGCACATCGAGGGCATCCCGGTCGCGATCGTCGCCAACAACGGCATCCTGTTCTCGGAGTCGGCGGTCAAGGGCGCGCACTTCGTCGAACTCGCCTGCCAGCGCCGCATCCCGCTCGTCTTCCTGCAGAACATCACCGGCTTCATGGTCGGCCGAAAGTACGAGAACGAGGGCATCGCCAAGCACGGCGCGAAGATGGTGACCGCGGTCGCCTGCGCCAAGGTGCCCAAGCTCACCGTCGTGGTCGGCGGCAGCTTCGGCGCCGGCAACTATGCGATGTGCGGACGGGCGTATTCGCCGCGGCTCCTCTGGATGTGGCCGAACGCGCGGATCAGCGTCATGGGCGGCGAGCAGGCGGCGCAGGTGCTGGCGCGGGTGCGCCGCGACGGCATCGAGGCCAAGGGCGGCGACTGGAGCGATGAGGATCAGCAGACCTTCATGGACCCGATCCGCCGCCAATACGAGGTCCAAGGCCATCCCTACTACGCGAGTGCACGCCTCTGGGACGACGGTGTCATCGATCCGGCGGACACCCGCCGGGTGCTGGCACTCGGCCTCGCGGCGACGCTGAACGCGCCGATCCCCGAGACGCGCTTCGGCGTGTTCCGCATGTGAGGACGACCCGATGATGCAGCACCCAGACGGATCCGGGACCGTAGGGCTCGAGTTGGAGCGCGAGGGCGGTATCGCACGGCTCTGGCTTGCGCGACCCGAGCGGCGCAACGCCCTCGATGAGGCAGTGATGGACGCCTTGACCACCGCATTGCAGCAGCTCGCCGCGGATGACTCGGTGCGGGTGTTGGTGCTCGGCGGGCGCGGCAAGGCGTTCTGCGCCGGCGCCGACCTCGACTGGATGCGACGCGCCGCCACCTACGACCGCGAGCAGAACATCGCCGACGCCGGGCGGTTCGCGCGCCTGCTGCAGGCGCTCGACGGCTCGCCCAAGCCCACGATCGCGCGGGTGCATGGCGCCTGCTTCGCAGGCGCCATCGGCCTGGCCGCCGCCTGCGACCTCGCGATCGCCGCGGATGACAGCCGCTTCTGCTTCACGGAGACGAAGCTCGGGATCGTGCCGGCGATGATCTCACCCTACGTGCTGCGGGCGGTCGGCTACCGACAAGCGATGCGGTACATGACGACCGCCGAGGCTTTCGACGCGGCGACCGCACTGCGCATCGGGCTCGTACACGAGTGCGTGGCGCCGGAGGGCCTGGATGCGGCCATCGCGCCGCTCGCGGCCGCCCTCGAGGCCTGCGGCCCACGGGCGCTGGCCGAGACCAAGCGGCTGCTGCGCGGCATCGCGGACCGGCCGATCGACGAGGCTCTCATCCGGCGCACCGCCGAGTGCATCGCCGACGCCCGTGCCTCCGACGAGGCGCGCACGCGGCTCGGCGCGGTGCTCGCGGCCGCCGAAGCCCGGCGGGAGAAGCCATGACAGCGCCCTCGCCCCGCCTGCCGCGCCGGCTGCTGATCGCCAACCGCGGCGAGATCGCCTGCCGGATCATCCGCACGGCCCGGCGTCTCGGCATCGAGACGGTCGCCGTGCACTCGGACGCCGACGCGGGCGCATGGCATGTACGTCTCGCGGACCGTGCCGAACGCATCGGACCGGCGGCCGCTGCGCAGAGTTATCTCGACATCGACGCGCTGCTCGCCGCCGCGCGGCGCAGCGGCGCCGATGCCGTGCATCCCGGATACGGGTTCCTGTCCGAGAACGCGCGCTTCGCCGAAGCCTGCGCCGACGCAGGTCTCGTCTTCGTCGGCCCGCCGCCCGCAGCGATCCGGGCGATGGGCTCGAAATCCGAGGCCAAGCGGCTGCTCGAGGAGGCCGGCGTGCCGCTCGCGCCCGGGTATCACGGCGAGCGACAGGAACCGGCACACCTCGCGGCCGAGGCCGCCCGCATCGGCTGGCCGCTGCTCATCAAGGCGAGCGCAGGCGGCGGCGGCAAGGGCATCCGGCGCGTGGACCGCGCCGAGGACTTCGCGGCGGCGCTCGCCGCCTGCCAACGCGAGGCGCAGTCGAGTTTCGGCGACGCGCGCGTGCTGCTCGAGAAGTTCATCGAGCGGCCCCGTCACATCGAGATCCAGGTCTTCGCCGACCGCCACGGCGGCTGCATCCACCTCGGCGAGCGCGACTGCTCGATCCAGCGGCGCCACCAAAAAGTCCTCGAGGAGGCGCCTGCGCCCGGCATGACCGCAGAGCGCCGCGCCGCCATGGGTCGCGCCGCGGTCGCCGCTGCGCAACGCGTCGGATATGTCGGCGCCGGCACCGTCGAGTTCATCGCCGCCCCGGACGGCACGTTCTTCTTCATGGAGATGAACACGCGGCTGCAGGTCGAGCATCCGGTGACGGAGAAGATCACCGGGCTGGACCTCGTCGAGTGGCAATTGCGCATCGCCGGCGGCGAGCCCCTGCCGCTCGCACAGGAGCAGGTCCGGCTCGACGGACACGCCATCGAAGTGCGCCTCTATGCCGAGGACCCCTCGCGCGGGTTCCTGCCCTCGCCCGGCCGACTGCTGGCCTGGCAGGCACCGGAGCAGCGGCCGGGTGTGCGCATCGACGCGGGTGTCGAGACCGGCGATGAGATCACGCCGCACTACGACGCCATGATCGCCAAGATCATCGCGCACGGCTCGCACCGCACCGAGGCGCTCGACCGCCTGCAGGCGGCGCTGCGCGATACCGTCGTCGCCGGCCCGCGTACCAACCTCGGGTTTCTGCGCCGCCTGCTCGCGACCCGCTCGGTCCGCGAATGCGACCTCGACACCGCGCTCATCGAGCGCGAGCACGCGGCCTTGCAGGAGACGACCGATCCTGTCCCGGAGTTGCTGTGGTCTGGCGCACTCGTGGCCTGGCTCCTCCAAGAGCACGATCACGCCTCGCGTGACCGACAGGGCGCCCGCTCACCTTGGGACGCGACGGACGGATTCCGCCTGGTCGGCAGCGCTCGACGTCGCCTGACCGTCGAAGCGGGCGACGAACGACGCAAGGCGTGGCTCACGCCGCAGGCGGACGGCTGGCAGCTTCGATGGGACGATGGCCCGGCATGCGCGCTGCAGGCGGCGCCCGACGGCAGCGGTCGGCTGCGGGTATCGATCGATGGCAGCCGCTGCACGATCTCGGTGGTCGTGCTGCAGGGCCCCGGCCACGGCGGCACGGTACACGCGAGCGCCGAAGGCCGGGACGCGACCCTGCGCATCCTCGACCCCCGCGATCCGGTCGGTACCGCCGAAACGCTCGATCACGGACTGCGGGCCCCGATGCCCGGACGCATCGTCGCAATCCTCGTGCGGGCGGGCGACCGCGTCCGCCGCGGCACGCCCCTGCTCGCGCTCGAAGCCATGAAGATGGAGCATGTGCTGACCGCCCCTGCAGACGGCATCGTCTCGCAGCTCCGCGCCAGCGAAGGCGCACAGGTGGCAGAAGGCGTCACACTGGTCGAATTCGAGCCAGACTGAGTTCGGGCCCGACCGAGCCCCGTTTTCACCACCCTGAAACGACACCGCCGGTGCCGCTTGCGCGACACCGGCGGTGGAGCCGGTCTGCAGGCCGGACCCTAAGGCCCGAACTGCGGCATGGGCCGGACTTACTGCGGCTTGTCGCAGTCCGTACGGCGCAGGACGACGCGGCGGTTCTCCGCGCGGCCCTCGGCGGTCTTGTTGTCCGCCACCGGCTGGCTCTCGCCGAAACCGGTCGGGACCATGCGCGAGTCCGCGATGCCCTGGGCAGCGAGGTAAGCGCGGACGGTCTCGGCGCGACGCTCGGAGAGCTTCTGGTTGTACGCATCGGAGCCGATCGAGTCCGTGTGGCCCTCGATGACGCCGCTCGTCCAGTTGAGGCGCTTGAGCTCCGCCACCGCCGCATCGAGCTGGGCCTTGTCCGAATCGGTCAGTGCCGACGAGTCGAAGGCGAAGTTCAGCTTGAGCGTGAGGTCGCAGGGGCAGCCCTGCGGACCGACGCGCGTGCCGCGCGGGGTGTCCGGGCACATGTCGTTCGGGTCGATGACGCCGTCGCCGTCGCTGTCGAGCGGGGCAGCCGGCTTCGGCACCACCGCGGGCGCGATCGCCGCGACGGCGACCACCGCCGGGGCAGCCGTGGCGCCGAAGCGGTAGCCGAGGTTGACCGAGTAGATCATCGGATCGAGGGCGACGTCGCCGACGCGGTTGCCGTTCAGCTTGACCTTCGAGTCCATGTCGACCCAGCGGGCCGAGAGGTTCACGAAGAAGCGCTGGGTGACGCCGAGGTCGATGCCGGCGACGGCGGTCGGGCCCCAGGAGCGGCCCAGGGAAAGCCCGGCCGGCTGCTCGCCCGAGAACTGGGCGTAGCCGACGCCCGCGCCCAGGTAGGGACGCGCGCGACCGAGCGGGTTGAAGTGGTACTGGCCGGTCAGCGTCTGGATGAGCGGCTCGACCTTGCCGAACGGCGTGCTCGCCGTGGCGGTGTCGGAGGTGGTGCGATGGTTCTGTGCCGGGGCAGCGAAGAGCTCGAGGCCCCACTTCTGCGACAGCATGGCCGTCACGTCGAAGGAGAAGCCGGTGTCGTCATCGACGCCGAGCTTCGCCGTCGGCGACAGCGCGAGGTCGCGGGACTTCGGGTCGACCTGGCTCACGCCACCGCGGACGATCCAGTCGGTGCGCTCCCAGGGAGCCTCGGCGGAGGCGACCGGCGCGAGCAGCGCGGCGCCCAAAAGAAAGGTGGCCACAACGGCCGGACGGGTGTTCAACATGGCAAGGCCCTCAAAACATTGACGAAAAACAACTTAATATTACCACAAAATATGGCATTGCGGTGAAATCCCCCGAGGGGAAACCGTCGGGGAACCGGGGATTATCCCTATCGCGCATGCGCCGACCCACCCCGGGACGTGCGTCAGCGCGCACACCCCCCCCCTGCGGGCGGATCAGCCCCCTACCCCGCCAGCACCAGTACGCCGAGCAGCAGGAACAGGGCGGCCGCGACGCCATGCACCAGCCGCATCGGCAACTTCGTCGCGGCCACCTCGCCCAGCAGCACCGCCGGCACGTTGGCGATCATCATGCCGAGGGTGGTCCCGGCGACCACCGCCCAGAGGCTGGCGTATTGGGCGGCCAGGGCGACCGTCGCGATCTGGGTCTTGTCGCCCATCTCGAGCAGGAAGAACGCGACCAAGGTGGCGAGGAACACCCCATGCCGCGGGCTCGCGGCGGTCTCCCCGTCGTCCACCTTGTCGGGCACGAGGATCCAGGCCGCCATGGCGATGAACGACACGCCAAGGATCCACCGCATCCATACGGGGCCGACCGTCGCCGCCACCCAAGCGCCCACGACGCCCGCCAGGGCGTGGTTCAACAGGGTCGCGACGAAGATGCCGAGGATGATCGGCACGGGCTTGCGGTACTTGGCCGCCAGCACCAGCGCGAGCAACTGCGTCTTGTCGCCGATCTCGGCGAGTGCGACGACGCCCGTGGAGACGAGCAGGGCTTGGAGGGCGTCAGGCATGGGGTGCGTCAGACAGGGGTTCGTGTTCCGGCGTGCGCCACTCAGACATTGAAGCGGAAGTGCATGACATCACCCTCTCGGACGATGTACTCCTTGCCCTCGAGGCGCAGCTTACCGGCGTCCTTGGCGCCGTGTTCGCCCTTGAGCGCGATGTAGTCCTCGAAGGCGATCACCTCGGCGCGGATGAAGCCGCGCTCGAAGTCGGTGTGGATGACGCCCGCGGCCTGCGGCGCGGTGGCGCCCTCGCGCACCGTCCAGGCGCGGACTTCCTTGGGGCCCGCGGTGAAATAGGTCTGCAGGCCGAGAAGCGCGTAGCCGGCACGGATGACGCGGTTGAGACCGGGCTCCTCGAGGCCGAGGTCCTTGAGGAACTCGGCGCGATCGGCGTCCTCGAGCTGCGAGATCTCGGCCTCGATCGCCGCGCAGACGGCGACCACCTGCGCGCCTTCCTTCGCGGCGAGCGCCTTGACCGCCTCCAGCAAGGGGTTGTCCTTGAAGCCGCCCTCGGCGACGTTGGCGACGTAGAGCACGGGCTTGTAGGTCATCAACTGCAGCCCGCGCACGATCGGCCGCTCGGTCTCGTCGAACGACACGGCGCGCACCGGCGTGCCGGCATCGAGCGCGTCGCGCACCTTGCGGATCACCTCGCGGGCCTTCATCGCGTCCTTGTCCTGCGCCTTGGCGGCCTTCTCGGCGCGCTGCAAGGCCTTGTCGGCGGTCTCGAGGTCCGCGAGCGCGAGCTCGGTGTTGATGATCTCGATGTCGGACAGCGGGTCGATGCGGCCGCTGACATGCACCACGTCATCGTCGACGAAGCAGCGCACGACGTGCGCGATGGCGTCGACCTCGCGGATGTTGGCGAGGAACTTGTTGCCGAGGCCCTCGCCGGTGGAAGCGCCCTTGACGATGCCCGCGATGTCCACGAACTCGACCGTGGTCGGCAGGATGCGCTCGGGCTTGACGATCGCGGCCAGCTGATCGAGCCGCGGATCGGGCACCGGCACGATGCCGACGTTCGGCTCGATGGTGCAGAACGGGTAGTTCTCCGCCGCGATGGCCGCGCGCGTGAGCGCGTTGAAGAGGGTCGACTTGCCGACGTTGGGCAGGCCGACGATGCCGCATTTGATTCCCATGGTGAGCGTCCTTGGTGAAAGTCCTGAGGGGTCAGTCCTTGGTGTGCAGGCGGTTCATGGCCTTCTCGGCACCCTCGACCAGCAGCACCGGCAGCGCGTCGAGCGCGCGGTCGACCGCCGCCTCGATGGCGCGCTCATCCTCGGGTGTGGCGCGCTGCAGCACATAGTCGAGGACGAGGTCCTTGTGGCCGGGGTGACCGATGCCGAGCCGCAGCCGCCAATAGTCCGGACCGAGCGCGAGGCTGGTGTCGCGCAGGCCATTGTGGCCGCCGTGGCCGCCGCCCAGCTTGAATCGCACGGTGCCTGCAGGAAGGTCGAGTTCATCGTGCGCGATGAGGATCTCCGCAGCGGAGATCCGGTGGAAATGCGCGAGCGAGGCGACCGAACCGCCGCTCTTGTTCATGAAGGTCGTGGGCTTGAGCAACCAGAGCTCGGCCGCGGCACCGCCCGGCAACGGCAGGCGCAGCCGCGCCACCTCGCCCTGGTGGCGGGACTCGGCGCGGAACTCGGCGCCATGGCGACGCGCCAGCGCATCCACGAACCACCAACCGGCGTTGTGGCGCGTCCGGGCGTACTTGGCGCCCGGATTGCCGAGACCGACGATGAGCTTGAGCGCGGTGCCCGCCACCCGACTTCCTCAAAAAAGGAGGCCGCCACAGGGGCGGCCTCCGTTGACACCAGGTCGCCGCGCGATCACTTCTTCGCGGCGTCCTTCTTGGGCTCTTCCTTCTTGGCGTCGGCAGCGGGAGCCGCCGCCGTCTCAGCGGCCTTGGCTTCCGGCTCCTCGGCACGCGGGCTGTGGATCGAGACCACGACCTGGTCCTTGCCCTGCACCACCGCGGTGGCGACGACGCCGGCCGGCAGCGGGATGTCGGAGATGTGCCGGGTCTCGTTCAGCTTCATCTGCGAGAGGTCGAGCACGATCTCCTCCGGGAGGTCCTTCGGCAAGCACAGCACCTCGATGTCGGCGAGGCGGTGCGAGACGAGACCACCCTGCAGCTTGACGCCCGGGCTGATGGACTCGCCCTTGAAGTGGATCGGCAGGCGCAGGCGGATCTTCTCGTCGGCCGACACGCGCAACAGGTCGACGTGCAGCACCTGCGGCTTGGCAGGGTGCATCTGCAGGTCCTGGACGATCGCCGCTTGCGTCTCGGCGCCGACCTTGACGCCGATGATGCTGGAGTAGAACTTCTCGTCCTCGATCAGCGTCACGAGCTTCTGGTGGTCGAGCGAGAGCATGCGCGGCGGCTGCTTGCCGCCGTAGAGGATGGCCGGCACGCGACCCGCGTGACGCAGGCGGCGGCTCGCACCCTTGCCTTCGTCGTTGCGGAACTCGGCGCCGAGTTCGATGGACATTTTCATCTGTGGGACTCCTGAGGATGTGAGGGACCCGTTCCGCGACCAGAACGGGCTTCAGTCGACGTACAGCGAACTCACGGACTCTTCGTCGCGGATCCGCCGTATCGTCTCGCCGAGCAGCCCCGCCACGGAAAGCTGGCGGATCTGCGGGCATTGGCGCGCCGCGGGCGACAGCGGGATGGTGTCGGTCACCACCAGCTGGTCGAGCGCGGACTTGGCGATCTTCTCGACGGCGCTGCCGGAGAGGATCGGATGGGTGATGTAGGCGACGACGCGCACCGCGCCCTCGTCCTTCAGGGCCTGCGCGGCGATGCACAGCGTCCCCGCGGTGTCGACCATGTCGTCGATCAGCACGCAGGTCTTGCCGGCGACCTCGCCGATGATGTTCATCACCTTGGATTCGTTGGGCCGCGGACGGCGCTTGTCGATGATCGCGAGCTCGATGTCGTCGAGACGCTTGGCGAGCGCACGGGCTCGCACCACGCCGCCGACGTCCGGCGACACGACGATCATGTCCTTGTAGCCCTGCTTCCAGGCGTCGCCGAGCAGCACCGGCGAGGCGTAGACGTTGTCGACGGGGATGTCGAAGAAACCCTGGATCTGCTCGGCGTGCAGGTCGACGGTGAGCACGCGCGAGATACCGGCGCCCGACATCATGTTGGCGACGAGCTTCGCCGAGATCGCCGAGCGCGTGGCGCGCGGGCGGCGGTCCTGGCGCGAGTAGCCCATGTAGGGCACGACCGCGGTGACGCTGCGCGCCGAGGCACGGCGGCAGGCGTCGGCCATGATCAGCAGCTCCATGAGGTGGTCGTTCACCGGCGGGCAGGTGGGCTGCACGATGAAGACGTCGCGGCCGCGCACGTTCTCCATGAGTTCCGCGTTGACCTCACCGTCGCTGAAGCGGCCGACGACGGCGCGCCCGAGCGGCACCATCAGGTGCCGCGCGATGTCCTGCGCCAGCGCGGGGTTCGCGTTGCCGGTGAAGAGCGCCAAGGTCTGGCTGTCCAAGCGGAACTCCCAAAAATCGTCCGGAACGGCGGACCCGAGTGACCGGGGTGACCGAGTGGCTGGGGTGGAAGGATTCGAACCTCCGAATGGCGGGATCAAAACCCGCTGCCTTACCACTTGGCGACACCCCAGCAGTCGATGCGGTGTCCCGGTCCGCCGCGGGGGGTCGTCCCTACCCCCACAGCAAAAGGGGCGGTATTGTGCGGACGGGGGAATTGTCTGTCAATTCAGGGAACTGGCGCGGGAACGGTCGCAAGCCCCCTCACCACCCAGGCCCGCCAAGGGTCCGGGACCCGCGCCGCGATGCGCTCGGCGGCCGCCGCAGACTCGAAGGCCGCGAACAGGCAGGCGCCGGTACCGGTGAGCCGCGCCGGCGCGTGACGGCCGAGCCAGTCGAGGGCCAGGGCGACCTCCGGGACGCGGGCGCGAACCACGGGTTCGCAGTCGTTGCGACCGGGCCCGGCGAGGAGTTCGGGGAGGGAGCACCGAGGCGTGTCGCGGCGCAGTTCAGGCGCCTGGAAGATGTCGCGCGTGGGGACCGCCACGCCCGGATGGATGACGAGGAACCAGCGCGGCGGCAGGTCCACCGGGGTCAGCCGCTCGCCCACGCCCTCGCCCACCGCCGAGCGTCCGCGCACGAACAGCGGCACGTCGGCGCCGAGCGCGAGCCCGAGGCGGGCGAGCTCGTCCACCCCCATCCCGGTGCCCCAGAGGGCATCGAGCGCGCGCAGCGTGGTGGCGGCATCGGAGCTGCCGCCGCCCAATCCGCCGCCCATGGGGATGCGCTTGCGCACCCGGATACGCACGCCGAGCGGCGTGCCCGAAGCCGCCTGCAGCGCGCACGCGGCGCGCACCACGAGGTCCTGTTCGGAAGGCACGGCGGCGAGCGGGCCCGGCGCGGCCGCGGCGTCATCGACGCGTGCGATCGTCCCCGAGGGATCGATCTCGAAGGACAACAGGTCGCAGAGGTCGATGATCTGGAACACGGTCTGCAGCTCGTGATAGCCGTCGGCACGACGACCCGTGACATGCAGGCAAAGATTGAGCTTGGCGGGCGCCGGCCACCACTGCAGGTCCATGCTCAACGCCCGCCCTCCGGCGGCGCGCCCTCCGCCGGCGCGCCCTGCCAGACGTCGACCCACAGCCGCAGCCGCAGGCCTTCACGCCGCACCTCGATGCGCTGCGGCAGTTCGAGGCGGCTGCCCGCGACCGGGGCATAGAGCGGATAGGCGATCTCCCAACCCGCCTGCCGCAACGTGGCGAGCCGGCCGCCGGCCGGCTCCAGCGACTCCTCGGCGGCGAGTGCGGGGTCGGGATCGGGGACGCCGAGCAGCCAGTAACGCAGGCTCGCGAGCGGCACCGGCGCGCCGAGCGCCTGCTCGAGCGCGGAGGCGTCATCGCCCGGCGCGAATTCGTATTGCGCGCCGCCGACGCCCAAGGGACCGTCGAGCTCGATCCGGGTGAGCGCGGGCCGCTGCAGCCACCGCAGGTTGCCCGAGAAGCCGTCCTCGCCCCTCGCCACCGCCACGCGCCCCCGCAGGTCGTAGCCGGGCCAACCCTGCAGCGCACTGCGGCGAGCCTCCCAGGCCACGGGAAGCTCGAGACTCGGCAAGACGGGCTCGGCGGCACGTCCGCCGAGGGCGGCGCAGCCCACGAGGCCCGGCAGGCACAGCAGCAAAGGGAGGAGCAGGAGGCGCAGCGGTGACGCAGACCGCCCCGTCGCAGCAGACCGCCTCATGGCAGACGGCCTCATGGCAGCGGACGACCTCACCGCAGCGGACTCAGGGTTTGCGGTCCGGCGCCGCCCCGGTGAAGCGTTCGAGGGTGGCGCGCAGGGGCTTGGAGTCCGGCGCCGTCACCAGTGCGCGCGCCCAGACGCTGCGAGCGCCGGCCTGATCGCCCATGGACCACAGCACCTCCCCCCAGTGGGCGGCGATCTCGCCTTCGTAGGAGAGGCGCCAAGCACGCTCAAGGTGCGGCAGCGCGCCCGCCTTGTCCCCGCGCCGGTAACGCACCCAACCGAGGCTGTCGAGGAATGCGGCATTGTCCGGGCGCTGCTCCAGCGCGGAGCGGATCAGGCGCTCCGCCCGGCTGAGCGATTTCTTGCGGTCCGCCAGCGTGTAGCCGAGGGCGTTCTGCACGTTGGCATCGTCGGGCCGCTCCTTCAGCAGCGCCTCGAATTCCTTGATCGCCTCGCGGCTGCGCCCCGCCCCGTCGAGTTCCACGGCACGCTGGTAGCGCAGCTCGTGGTGCTCGGGATGGCGCTTGAGCGCGATGTCGATCCCCTGCACCGCCTCGGCGCGCATCCCGCCCTCGGACAGCGCGCGCGCCCGCGCAAGCTCGGTGTCGATGAAATCGCCGCGACCGCTGCGCAGCCAGTCGTCGAAGAGCCGCATCGCCCTCGGCGCTTCGCCACGCGCGACCAGCAGGCGTGCCGCGCGGCTGCGCGGTGCGAGACCGGCCCCGGCGCGGACCAGTTCCTCGTAGCCCGGCAGCGCCGCATCGGAGCGACCGAGGCGCTCGGCCATCATGGCGAGATAGAACAATCCCTCGCCGGTGCCCTCGTTGCGCTGGATCCGCGCCGAGAAACGCCGCTCGGCATCGAGGTAATCGCCCTCGCTGAACGCGAGCAGCGCGAGACGACGATCCGCTTCGACGGCGTGCGCGGGCTCTGCGGCGATGCGCTCGATCTCTGCCCGGGCCTCGACCCGCCGGTCGAGCGTCAGCAGCGTCTCGACGGCCGCGAAGCGGTGGTTCTCGGGGTCGCCCTGCGCCACGAGCTGCGCCTCGGCGAGCGCTCGGTCCGCATCGCCCGACGCCGCAGCCTCGGCGGCGGCCAAACGGATCGTGGCCGCGTCGTTGCCACCGCCCTTGGCGCGGGCTTCGGCGATCAGTGCGCGGCAGCGCGCGAGGTTGTCGGCGTTGCAGGCCATGCGCGCCAACGAAGACAGCACTGGCGGCGAGAGTCCGTCGCGCCCCGGGACATCCTTGAACACCTGCCACGCGTGCGGCGCCAGATCGCCCTCCGCGAGCGGCGGCAGGATCTCGCGCAGCGCCCGGTCCGGCTCGACATCCGGCTTGGCGAGCAGGCCGAAGAAGATCTTGCGCGCCTCCTCGTAACGCGCCGTGGCGATCGCCACGTTGCCGGCGAGCCGCAACGCCTCCACGTTCTCGGGATCGAGCGCGAGCAGACGCTGCGCCGACGCCCACGCCGCCGGCAAGTGCTGGCAGGCCTGGCCGATCTCGGTCGCACGATAGGCGACGGCGGGATCGCGGGAGGCACGCGCGTCTTCAAGGAAACCCTCGGCGGCGGCCCGACAGTCGCCTTCGGCGAGCCCCCGCTCGCCGGCGCTCTGCGGGACCGACGGCTGACGCCCCTCTCCGGATGCCGGCGGCGAGACGGGTGGGCGACCCGCCTCTTGCGCAAAAACGGGAGGCGCGACGGCGAACAGCAACACCGCAGCGGCAAGGGTGGTGGACAACGGGCGCAGATGAGGCATCGTCCATTCACTATAGCGGAACCGCAGTCCCCGGGTGCGGACACGGCTTGTCAGGGTGGGACATGGCACACACAATCCCCCGACCATGACCTGCCCCACCCTTCGCCGATGAAAGAGACCCTCCGGCGACGCCTCGAACGGCAAGCCGAACATTGGGAAGAGCTCGGTCGCTCGCTGGCCGACCCGGCGATCGATGGCGGCTCCGCCCAGTTCCGCGAGGCCTCGATGGAGTACGCGCGGTTGACGCCCTTGGCGGAGCGTTGGCGCGGGTTCATCGGCCACGAGCAGGAGCTCGCCGCCGCGCGAGCGCTGGCCGCCGACCCAGATGCCGGGATGCGCGGCCTCGGCGAGGAGGAGGTCGAGCGGCTCCGCGCGGTCCTCGCAGCCGACGAGCTCGAACTGCGGCGCATGTTGGTGCCGGTGGACCCCCGGGACGTCCGCAACGTCTACCTCGAGGTCCGCGCCGGCACGGGAGGCGACGAGGCCGCGATCTTCGCGGGCGACCTGCTGCGGCTCTACGCGCGCTACGCGGAACGGCAGGGTTGGCGCCTCGAGACCCTGAGCGAGAGCCCGGGGGAACACGGCGGCTACAAGGAAGTCATCTGCCGTGTCGTCGGCACCGGCGTCTTCTCGCGGCTGAAGTTCGAGTCGGGCACGCACCGCGTGCAGCGCGTCCCGGCGACGGAGTCGCAGGGCCGCATCCACACCTCGGCGGTGACCGTCGCCATCCTGCCGGAGCTCGACGAGGTCGAGGACGTGGAGATCAACCCGGCGGAACTGCGCATCGACACCTTCCGCGCCTCCGGCGCCGGCGGCCAGCACGTCAACAAGACCGACTCGGCGGTGCGGATCACGCACCTGCCGTCCGGCATCGTGGTGGAGTGCCAGGACGAGCGCTCCCAGCACAAGAACCGCAGCCGTGCGATGTCGTTGCTGAAGGCGCGGCTGCGCGCCGCCGAACAGCAGCGCCGCGACGCCGAAGAAGCACGGTCACGACGGCTGCAGGTCGGCAGCGGCGACCGTTCGGAACGCATCCGCACATACAATTTCCCGCAAGGCCGGGTGACCGATCATCGCATCGAGCTCACGCTCTACCAGCTCGAGGACATCATGGACGGCAGGCTCGACGCGTTGATCGAACCCTTGCAGCAGGAGCACCAGGCGGAACTGCTCGGGGAGGACGCATGACCGACGCACCGGAGATCGTCAGCGCGAGTCCCACGGGCGTCGCGGCGCGCTTGCGCATCGCCGGCGTCGGCGCGCGGGCCTATGCGTTCACCGTCGACTTCAACATCCGCATCGCGCTCGCCTTCGCGTGGTACGCGACCGGCGCGGTGCTGCACTCCTCGGCGAACGCGCTGGAGGTCACGCTGCGGCGGCCGCGCGAACCGGACATCTGGTGGACGTACGCGATCGAGATACCGGTGGCGGTGATCTTCCTTTTTTACCACCCGGTCGTCGAGACCCTGCTGCGCGGGATCAGCCCGGGCAAGCGCTTCGCGGGCCTGCGCATCGCCACGCTCGAGGGCGGCGTACCGAACCCGGGCGCGCTGATGCTGCGCAACCTGTTCCGCCTGATCGACAGCGCGCCGCTCTTCTACGGCGTCGGGATCGTGATGGCGCTCGCGAACCGGCGCGGTCAACGCCTCGGCGACCTCGCCGCCGGCACCCTGCTCGTCTACGACGACGGACGCGCGGAGATGAAGCTGCCGGCGGGCAGCGGGTTCAACTCGGTCTCCGCCCTGCTCACCGAACACCGCGCGGTCGCGAAGCGGCTGGCACTCGCGCGCCGCGACGCGCCGGATGCGGTCTCCACCGAAGCGCTCGAGACCCGCCACGCCGCGCTGCACCATGGGCTCACCCAAGACGCGACGACGCTGCGCGAGATGCTGCGCAAATTCGCCGAAGAGACCCTGCCGGCCGCCACCCACGAATTGCGCCCCTTCCTCGGCGCCACCCTGCTCGGGTTCGTCGTGGCGGCGCTCGCAGGCTGGGGTCTCGTCACCGTCGAACCGGAGTCGATCCGGCTGTTCGCCTCGCCCGAGATGCTGCAGAAGGTGCAGGCGGGCGAGCTCTGGACGGAAGGCCTGCTCGGGGTGGCACCCTCATCGGTGATCTCGGGGGCCATCTTCTTCAACAATGCCGTGGTCGCGCTGGCGGCCTGGCTGCTCGGGTTCCTGTTCGCGCTCGGCACGATCTACGCCATCGGCGTCAACGGCATGATGTTCGGCGCACTGACCGCGCTCTGCGTCTCGAACGGCCTCGGCGCCGCGCTGCTCGATTTCGTGGTCGCGCACGGACCGGCGGAGATCTTCTGCCTGTGCGCCGCCGGCGCCGCCGGCGCGATCGTGGGCGACGCCTTGGCGCATCCCGGCGAGTCGACCCGCAGCGACGCGTTCGCCGCCGCAGTGCGGCGCACGGCGGTGCTGCTGCCGGCGATCGCGATCGTGCTGATGTTCTGCGGACTGATCGAGGGGTATGTCTCGACCAGTTCCCTGCCGTTCGCCGTCAAGGCGCTCATCGGCGCGGGAGCATTGGCGGTGGCGGTCAGCGCGCTCGTCGACTGGCGCGGGGACCGCGGGTCACTGCGGCCCACACCGCCGCTTCGAGGCGTGCCGGCGTCTCGCTGACCACCGCGACACCGCGTTGGCGCCACTGCTCGGCCTTGGACCGCATCGCGGCCAGATGCCGCTCTGCGGCGAGCGCCGTCCAGAATCGCCGGGGCGCGCCCGGCGGCGCGACGAGCAAGGCTTCCACCGCCGGCTCCCGGGGCATCACCACGACGACGGAGTGACGGGCGGCCAACGCGCGCAGACCTTCGGTCGGCGGCTCGCCGAACCAAAGCACGGCGCCCTGCGGCTGACGCAACAGCCGCAACGCGGCGCGGGCGGCGCCTTCGGGATCGGCGGGTTGGGCATCAGGCGCGAGCGCAGCCAACTGCGCGCGAAGCCGCGGCAGCGCGGCCGCACCGCCCACCGGCGGCACCGCGCGCAAGACGCGGTCGGCGAACACCAGCAGACCCACGCGGTCGCCGCGCGCCAAGGCCGTTTCAGCCAAGCGCGCGGCGAGGTTCACGCGGGTGCCGAGCGCATCGAGCACGCCATCGCCGGCCGAGGATTCGCATCCGGCATCGATCACCATCAGCATCTCGAGATGCTGGTCATCCCGCAACTCGCGCGTGGTGAGCACGCCCGAGCGGGCGGTCACTTTCCAATCGATGCGCGACAGCGGATCGCCGGGCTGCCAGTCGTGCCAGCGATGGATCTCGCGGGCGACCTCCTGAAGCGGCCGCGGACGGGCGCCCATCGCCGGAGTCGCAAGTCGCGCGCCGCTGCGTCGCAGCAGGTCGGGTACCACGCGCGCCGTCGCACCGGTGTCGAGCGGGCGGTCCCACCACGCGAGCCCGAGCGGACCGAGGATCCGCGCCGGGATCTTGGGCCACGGGTGCGTGCCGAGCCGGATCGGCCTCACGACCCACGAGCCGCTCACCGACCCGTCAGGCACCGGCGCTGTGCCGCCCTCGGGCTCACCGGGCCCGATGCTCATCTCGCGCTGGGACACGCCCACGGCCGGCGCCGCCTCCGGTCCGATCGGCATCCACCGCAATCGCTGGGTCCGCCGTGCATCGTGCGTGACCATCATGCCCGTCTCGCTTTCGCGCCCGAGGTTCAAGACGGCAGGCGTGACGAGTCTCGCCGCGAGACGCACCCGCCCTTGGGCCACCGCCTCGAACGCGAGTCCGCCCGCGAGCAACAGCAGCACCGCGCGCCACAGGTCGGCGATGTCGGGGTCGCTCGACCACTGCGCCGCGATGAAGGTCACCACGCCGACGAGCGCAAGCAGCAATGAACGACCGGTCAGGTGCATGGCGGGACGTGCGTTAACGCGGCACCGCAGTGCTCGCGAGCAGTTCCGCGACCACCGTCGAGTCGGCGAGCCCCTCGAGGGCTGCCTCGGCGGTGAGCGACAGCCGATGGGCGATGACCGCCGGGGCGACCGCCTTGACGTCATCCGGCGCGACATGGTCCGCGCCGCGGATGCCGGCGTGGGCGCGCGCCGCGCGCAGCAACATCATGGCGCCACGGGTCGAGAGTCCGACCGACACCTGCGGATGGGAGCGGGACGCGTTCGCGATCCCGAGCACGTACGCGATCATGGCAGGCGACACGAAGATCGATCCGAGCGCGGCGCGGGCCGCATCCATCGTGGCAGCGTCGAGCTGCCGAGCCGGCGCAAGCGACGCGTCCGCCTGCAGGCCATGACGACGCAGCACCTCGGCCTCGAATTCGGGCGCGGGATAGGTGAGATCGATGCGCATGAGGAATCGGTCGAGCTGGGACTCGGGCAGGGGATATGTACCCTCGAATTCGCGCGGATTCTGTGTCGCGATGACCATGAAATCCTGCGGCAGGCGGAACACCTCGCCCTCGGAGCTCACCTGACGCTCTTCCATGGCCTCGAGCAGTGCCGACTGCGTCTTCGGCCCGGCGCGGTTGATCTCGTCGACCAACACGACATCCGCGAACAAGGGGCCCGGCCGGAAAACGAAGTTCGAGCGCGCCGCATCGTAGACGTGCACGCCGATGACATCGCCCGGCATGAGGTCCGCCGTGCCCTGGATGCGCTTGAACGTGCCGCCCAATGCCGCCGCGAGCGAACGGGCGAGCAAGGTCTTGCCGAGGCCCGGCACCCCTTGCAGCAGCACGTGGCCGCGGACCAGCAGCGCGATCGCGATCGACTGCACGTGACGACCGTCACCGACCACGATCTTGCCGAGCTCGGCTTGCAGCGCGCGCTCGAAGGCGGCGACCGGCGCGCCGGCGGATGCCGCTCCGGCATCGGACATCGGCACAGGGACGTCTTGGGTCATGGGATGGCACTCCGCAGGCGGGTCAGAAGATCGTGGAAGGGATCGAGCGGGACTCCGCCGCCGTCGGCGAGACGGCGGCGGAAGGCACCGAATTGGGCGACGTCGGCGGCGCTGACGCCCGGCCGCGTGGCGAACCAGGCCTCCGGCGCCGAACGCGCGCCCTCCGGCAGTCGCGCGACGAAGGCGTCCAAGGCCGCACGCGCGGCTTCGCGAGGCTCGACGGCGCGCGCCAACAGGCGCGCCTCGGCCGCGACCAGCGCGGCGGCGCCCGGGGGATGCGGGGCGGGCGACGGCGAACGCAGCCGGGTGCCGCCGACGATCCAGGCCAACCAGAGCGCGAACAGGGCCAGCGCCGATACATGCAGCCTCGGGTCGGCAAGCAGGCGCCCAAGGTCGTAGGGCTCCGGCACACCCTGCAGTCCGTCATCGAACATCACGATCCCCGATGGCGCGACGAGTTCGCGCAGGATGTTGCCCGCGAACCGGGCGTTGTCGGCGCGACCGAGGGCGCGGTTGGCGAACGGCGTCGCTTGCGCGACCAGCAACACCCAGCCGTCGCCGCGCGGCAAGAGCCATGCACCATCCGACCCGCCCTGCGCGGCACGCAGCAAGGGCAACGCCCCGCGGCTCGGGGGCGGTGTCACCTCGCAGGGCGGCATGCTGCGGTCGGACAGCGATTCCACCGACCCGACCCCACGCAGCAACGGATGCGCAGCGACCGGCCGCCAGGCCGCCACGGCGGGGCTCGAGAGGAATCGCATGGGCACAGACGACTGTCGCGGCGACTCCACGCCCGAGAGCATCGCCACGTCGGCGCTCAGACTGCGCGAACGCGATGCGGGCGCCCACTCCGGCGAATCGCACAGCGCCGCCAACACCAGCAAGGAATTGCCGCGCCGGACCCACTGGTGCAGCGGCACCAGGTCGCGGTCGAGCAGCGACTGCTTGCCCGGCAGCGTGATGATGAGGAGATTGCCGGTCGGATGGTCGCCGGTGAGCCGGTCGAGGCTGCGATAGTCGTCGCGCAGCGCGAGCAGGCGCACGCCCGAACCCGCGAACCAGTCGCGCAACGCCGTATAGCCGGCGGCGCCGGGCTCGCTCGAGAGGGGCCGCGTGTCCTCCGTGCGGGACGACGAGTCGCTGAACGCGAGACCATAGAAAAGCAACAGCGCCGCGAGCGCGAGCGCCAAGGCGCGCAATCGCGCTCTCATGGCGGCGCCCTCCGCATCCACCGGCGCCGCGGCGCCGCGAGCCAGCCCGACGCCGCTGCCGACGCTGCGGCAAGCGCCGCCTCATCCGGCGGGCGCCGTCCATAGGCGCCGGACTCGCCGGTCGCCGCGATGATCGACAGGGCGGCACGCTGCCCTTCCGGCAATCGCGCGAGACGGTCGATCTCGCGCGGCGTGAGCGGCGTCGGCGGCGGCAAGGATTCGTGGGCATGCAAGCGCGCCGCCACGGTCCGCAGGAGTTCGCCCGCGCGGCGGCGCGGCGGCAAGGCCGCAAGCGCTGCGAGATCGACCTCGGGCGCGCCGGACGAGACGCGGGTACGGCGGCGGCGGCGACCCGACGTACGTGGTCCGAGCGCGGCGCGGACCTCCTGCAGGATCACCGTCACGATCAAGAGCGCAGCGGTCCCGAACGCGAACCACGATACGGTGCTCCAGAAGCCGAGCGGCCACTGGATCCGGGGCCCGGACCGGGTCTGTTTACGCTCTCGGGGATCGAACTCCCCGACCACCGAGCGCCACCAGCGCGCGAGACGGGCGCGCGTCGATAATTCGCCGCGCGCTGCGGGGTCGAGCGATGCCAGGATCTGCGAGAGACGCGCCGCAGGGAGCAAGCGCATCGAGGCCGCGGGATCCGTGGCCGATTCGACGATCCGGGTCAGGTCCTCGACCTGCCGCAGGGTCGTGGCGGATCCGGCGGGCAGGAGCCGTTCCCGCCCGCCGAGGACGCGCCCCTCGTCGGCGAGCACCATCCAGAGCGTCGGGCACTCCCCGGCAAGATCGACGCGCACCAGGCCAAAGGGGTCGGCGCGCTCATCCGAACGCACCGAGCGCGTGCAAGCCCGCAACGCCCGCGCGAGCGTCGACACGGCCTTCGCATCAGCCGCCGCATCGGCCGCCGCCGGCCGACCGGCATCGAAGGACAGCAGCAGGACCGCAGACAGCGACACGACCCGCCCTCGGCGGCGGAACAGTGCCGGCGCGATCCCCTGCCCGCTCATGCCGCGGGCTTCATGCGACCGGCGCGGCCGATCCGAGCTCGGACGGGTCCGCCGAGGCAGGCGCTGAAGGCTCCTTGCGCCAAGCCTCGCGCCTGCGAAGATCGAGGTACTGCGCGACGCCGAGCGCCACGAACAGGGGCTGGAACACCGCCGCCAGCAATCCCGACACGACGCCCAGCACCAACGCGGCAGAACTGCGGTCGATGCCGCCTTCGACCTGGGCGAACAGCAATCCGACCAGGACGCCCACGACGTAGAGCGCCATCACCACACCGCCGGCGACGCCGAGGATGGTCGCCGTGTGCCACCAACTGCCCCGTACCAACCGCAAGGACCGATCGACCGTGGCACCGACCCCGGGACGCTCGACCATCAGCACGGTCAGGCTGGGCCACAGGGCCACGCTGAGGTACATCCCGGGCAGCACCAGCAACAAGGTGCCGAGCACCAAGGCGAGCGCCGCCAGCAGGATCACCGCCACGGCGCGCGGCACGGCGCGCATCGCCTCCCAAGCGCCGCCGAAAAGGCCGGGGCGTCCACCCGCTGCCACCTGATATTGGCGCAATACGAGCAACAACCAGACCCAGAGACCCGCCAACGCCGCCCCAGCCATCAGGCCCCACCAGACGCCGTCCTTGGGCGCGAGCAACGAGAGCGACTGCCCGGTGGCGAGCAGGTAGACCGACGGCAGGTTGCCGAGCAACACCGCGAGCAGCGACCACGGCAGGCAGGTCGGCAAGGTCCGACGGAACAGCAGGAAGCCGGCATCGAGGACTTCGCCGGCGGTGGCGGGACGGTCGTAGGGGAAGAGTTTCACGCCTTTGAATGTACCAAACCTTGTGCCATGACAAACTTGCGCGATGCAGGGATCATCCCGACTCGGTGACATCGTCGCACAGGTGGCCGACACGCTGCGGGCGCCGCTCGGCGCGCAGGCGCGACGGGAGGCCGAGACCTTGGTGCTCGCCGCCCTCGGCCTCGGGCGCGGCGCGCTGATCGCCGCGCCGGAGCGGCCGGTCTCGCCCGCCGAGGCCGCGCGCGTGGCGGACTGGGCGGTCCGCCGCGCCGACGGCGTGCCGCTCTCCTACCTCACAGGGGAGCGCGAGTTCTGGTCGCTGGCGCTGCGGGTCGATCCGGCCGTGCTCATCCCGCGACCCGAGACCGAGCTGCTGGTCGAGCGGGCGCTCGCGCGCGGCGACGAGTGGCACGCGGCGACGGGGACCTGCCCTGCCGTGGTCGACCTCGGCACCGGGTCGGGTGCGATCGCCCTCGCGCTCGCCTCGGAACGGTCGACGTGGCCGATCACCGCGATCGACCGTTCAGGCGCAGCGCTGGCCGTGGCGCGCGACAATGCGCGCCGCCTCGGGTTCGACCGCATCGAATGGCTGGAGGGCGACTGGGTGGCGCCGCTTGGCGCGCGCCGCGTCGCGTTGCTGGTGTCCAATCCGCCGTACGTCGCGGCCGACGACCCGGTGCTGCAGGGCGATTCTCTGCGTCACGAGCCGCGGACGGCGCTCACCCCCGGTCGCGATGCGCTCGCCGACCTGCACGCCCTGGTCGACGCCGCGCCCGGGCACCTGCTGCAGGGCGGCCGCTTGCTGCTCGAACACGGCGCCACCCAGGGTGCCGCGGTCCGCGCACGCCTTGCGGCGCAGGGATACGCTGACATAGTCTCGCACGCCGATCCGGCCGGCCACGAGCGCGTGACCGAGGGCCGGCGCTGAATCCGACCACACCCTCCAAGGAAATCCCGCCATGTCCCCTGCCCCGCTGCCGACGCTCGCCTTCTCCACCACCGCCGGTGACTTCACCGTGGAACTCGCCGCCACGGAGGCGCCCGAGTCCGTCGCCAATTTCCTGCAATACGCCGCCGATGGCCACTTCGACGGCACGCTCTTCCACCGCGTCATCCCCGGATTCATGATCCAGGGCGGCGGTTTCGCATCCGGCCTCGAGCAGAAACCCACCCGTCCGCCGATCCGAAACGAAGCGGCCAACGGCCTGCGCAACAGCCGCGGCACGCTCGCCATGGCGCGCACCAGCGACATCCACAGCGCCACCTCGCAGTTCTTCATCAACCTCACCGACAACGACTTCCTGGACCACGCGCCGGGGAACTACGGGTACGCGGTGTTCGGCCGGGTCACCTCCGGCATGGACGTCGTGGACGCGATCGCTGCCGTGCCGACCACACGCCGTCGCGGCCACGGTGACGTGCCCGTCGATGAGGTCGTGATCACCGCGGTGCGACGGGTGGAGGCTGCCTGACCCCGCTGCGCATCGCGCGTCTCGCGCTGCGCACGGTGCTGGCGGCCGGCGCGGCGCTCGTCATCGTGATCCTCGCGCTGCGCTGGGTGCCACCGCCGACGAGCGCGTTCATGCTGTCGGACCGGATCGGCGCGATGCTCGACGGCGACTTCGCCTACCGCAACCGCTACGACTGGGTCGCGCTCGAGAAGATCTCGCCGCAGGCGGCGCTCGCGGTGATCGCCTCGGAAGACCAGCGCTTCCCCTTCCACGCAGGCTTCGACTTCGAGTCGATCCGCGAGGCGGTGCGCCACAACGCCCGCGGCGGCAAGGTCCGCGGCGCAAGCACGCTCACCCAGCAGGTCGCCAAGAACCTGTTCCTGTGGAAGGGGCGCAGCTGGGTGCGCAAAGGGCTCGAAGCCGGCATCACCGGGCTCATCGAACTGCTGTGGCCGAAGGAACGCATCCTCGAGGTGTACCTCAACATCGCCGAGTTCGGCCGCGGCACCTACGGCGTGCAGGCCGCGGCGCAGCGTTTCTACCGCAAAGACGCCGCCAGGCTCACCCGCCGCGAGGCGGCGACGCTGGCGGCCGTGCTGCCTGCACCGAAGCGATGGCGGGTGGATGCGCCCACCTCTCGCGTGCAGCGGCGACGCGAGGCGATCATGACGCAGATGCGGCTGCTCGGCGGCCCGTCGTTCCTGCGGCAATTGGACGACGAGGAACCCGGCGCGGCGCCACGCAGCGCACGCTCGACCGCACGGTAGACCGAAGGCGGTCAGGGCGTCGGTACTCCAGAGGGGCAAAAGGACTCGGGGGACCGGGGCCTCAGGGGGCTTGCCCGATTGGTTTCAATTGAAACTATAATGCGCCCATGAACGCCCTTCTTCACCCCGCCACGGGGTCCGGCGCCGGCGCGGCCGTCAACGCAGCCGACAACCCCATGGGGCTCGATGGTTTCGAGTTCGTCGAATTCGCCGCACCGGACCCGTCGGTGCTCGAGCGGGCGTTCT
>Ga0315904_10000585_pt1 | contig 57955 bp, 55 predicted proteins | sample LakEriMetagenome_6_FD_203529 | JGI IMG/M metagenome (GOLD analysis project Ga0315904, IMG submission 203529) | Freshwater fungal communities from buoy surface, Lake Erie, Ohio, United States - Buoy 12 MA120 | ecosystem: Environmental > Aquatic > Freshwater > Lake | place: USA: Lake Erie, Ohio...
TCATCGGCCCAGCGGCGCAACTGCGGTGCGCCGAAGTCAATGCCGCATGGCCATTCGAGCGACCAGCCGTCTTGCGACACGGTAACAGCTGCAAATTCATCCGCCTGGACCAAGGGCCGTAAGGCGGTGCGCGAAGCGATTATCGGTGCCAGATCAATGGCCGTCACCTCATTGTCATCCCAAGCAACCGAAATAACCGAAGCCGAAACGGGCGTGACACCTGTAATTTTGCCGATGCTCATACTCCGTCTCCGCTAAACTCTTCCCATTTCGCCATCAGCATGTCTCGGTTTGCCGCCGCCCAGTCGAGCGCCTCGCGTATGTCGAGCTTACCTGACATATTCATGACCTCCAGCGTATCAATCCGAACCTGCGCCGCGCCTTCGCGTGCCAGCACATGAAAATGCGGCGGATGATGGTCCCCGAAAAACATCGCAATTTCGCAATTAGAAAAGCGGATAAGTCGAGGCATGGGTGAAATGATAGTGCAATTTTTGCACTATCGCAAGGGCCGTGCTCTGTGATGGCGTTCGTCGGCTAAGGTGGAAGATTTCGCTGTTTGACATATGCAGTTGGATGCACTGGTTTTGCCAAGGCATTACCCCTCGCCGCGTGACAATTTCTGGTCAAGCGCCCGCGCATCGACAACAAACCGCAATTGGGCGTGTGGGTGCACATCCATTTCGATTTTGGGGTGCGGGCTGTGGAGGCGGTTGAGCCCGCCGACTAGAGACGTGCGGCCCCAAATATGCTCTTGATGGCATATAACTTCGACTGCATATACCGATGGCATGGATCATTGCTCAACAAGAAGAAGTGATAATATGACCCGCCAATTGGACGATTTTCTGAATACCCTTACCCCTGCCGATCAGGCTAAAATCCAGACGCGGGCGCGGGCGCTGATTGAAGACGAGCTAACGCTACGCGCGTTGCGTCAGGCGCACGACCTGACGCAAGAACGCATGGCTGAATTGCTAGGCGTGAAGCAGGAAAACATCTCCCGTATGGAACGCCGCGCAGACTTGCTGCTGTCCACAATGTCAAGCTACATCGAGGCGATGGGCGGCAAGCTAAAGCTTGTAGCAGAATTCCCGGAGCGTAGCCCGGTCGTGATCAAAAATTTGTCCGACATTACCTTGGATGAAGAGCGCGTAGGCTAGATTGAAGGTCAGTGGGGTATTCCAACGAAGATGGGACACCCCCCAGCACCATCACTTCCGCGAGGCAATCCAGGCGTCGACTTGTTCTTCAAGCACATCCAACGGAACGGGCCCTGATTTCAGCACAGTGTCGTGGAAGCCGCGCACGTCGAATTTCTTGCCGAGTGCCTTTTGTGCCTTGCCGCGCAGTTCGCTGATTTTGAGGCGGCCGACCATATATGCCGTCGCCTGACCGGGGTAGATGATGTAACGCTCGATGGCTTTCACGATGCCGCCGGGGGCGTCTGCCGAGTTATCCTCGACATATTTGATCGCCTGCTCGCGCGTCCAGCGCTTGTGGTGCAGACCGCTGTCGACGACCAGCCGGATGGCGCGGTGCAGTTCAAGCTGCAGCCGGCCGAAATCACGCGCCGGATCCGTATAGAGCCCCATGTCCTTGGCGAGCTTTTCCGAATAGAGGCCCCAGCCTTCGGAATAAGCCGTCACCCCGCCAAATTGGCGGAAGGCGGGCACGTCTTTGAGTTCGGTCTGGATCGCCAGTTGCAAATGATGCCCTGGAACACCTTCGTGATAGAATAATGCCTCAACCTCGGTCAGTGGCATGTCGGCCATTTTATAGAGATTGGCGTAATAAGTGCCGGGGCGCGAACCATCGGGCGCGGGGCGCTGGTAAAACGCCTTGCCTGCCGATTTCTCACGGAATGCTTCCACTGGCTTCACAACCAACGGCGCCTTGGGCAATATTCCAAACCATTGGGGCAGCAATGGTGTGATGGCGTCCTGCGCCTTTTGCGTTTCGGACAAATAGAGCGCGCGGCCCTCTTCGGTTTCCGGCGCGTAGAATTTGGGTTCTGTACGCATATATTTGAAGAAGGCCTGAAGGTCGCCCTTCACGCGCATCTTCTTTTGGACGACACCCATTTCCTTATGGATGCGCGCAACCTGCGCGAGACCGAGATTGTGGATCTGGTCAGGCGTCATGTTGGTCGTGGTGTAGTTGGCCAGCCGCTCGGCATAATAGCCAGCGCCATCGGGGAAGCGCCAGACGCCGTCATCGGTGCCGGCGACTTTCTCCTGCGCCGTCATTTCAGCGATCAAAGCCTCATAGGCGGGCCTCACCGCGTTGGTGAGCGCCTGCGCCGCGTCCGCAATCAAGATATCCTTTTCGATCTGCGTGATCTTCAGCTTGCCGACCTTCGCCTTGAAATCGGCGAATAATGGCGCGTCAGGGCCGCCATCAAAGGGCGCCCCGGTGATAACGTTGCGCGAATCGGCGATGACATAAGGATAGACCCACTTGGGTGGCATGATGCCCTTTGCGGCGCGCGTTTTGGCTTGGCCTACAGCCTCCGTCATTGCGGGGCCAATGCCGTAGAGCCGGTTCACATAAGCGCGCGCGTCGGACTTGGTATCGATGCGGTGGATGTTGATGAGAAAGGCAGGGATCTGGCTCTGCGCGCCGTTCATCTGATCGAAGATATAGCCATAGTCATTATATTTATATGCGCCCTCGCTGCGCGCCGCGCGCTTTTCAAACAGGCGATAGGAGAGTTGGTTTTCTGGCGACAGCTTGGCGGGGTCAAAGCGCGCGCGCATTTCTTTCAACGCCGAGCGTTCGGCTTCATAATTGCGGGCTTCGGCTGCGTCGGAACCGTCGTCCCACTTCCCATAGTCGCTGTCCTTGATGCCGCGGTAGGATTTGCCCAGCGGCGATCGCGCAAGCTGCTGCGCATCATATTCTTCGAAAAACGCCATAATCGCGGCGTTCTGCTCAACGTCGGCGGAGGCAACCGGTGCCGCGGCTGCAGTCTGCGCAATGGCCGGTGTGGCCATATAGACCAGCGCCACAGCAACGGCAGAAAGGGCGGTTTGGGTTATGCGCATCGAAACTCTCCTGATTTATCTATGGCAACCTCATATCAGGCAGATGCGGCAGGGGAAGCTGTGATTTTACAACTTGTCGAACGGGCAATGGTTTTGGTCGAAGCGACCTACCGGTTGCCTAGCCGCTATTGCGCAACGCCGTCGCGATCGCGTTAATCGTCAACTGAATGCCCTCGCCAATGCGTTCGTCGGCTTCACCGGCGCGGTGGCGTTTCATGAGTTCGATTTGGAGCAGGTTCAGCGGCTCAATATAGGGCAGGCGCAGGCGGATGGAATTGTTCAGCGCCGGGTTGGCCTCAAGCAAGTGGCTTTGGCCGGTTGCCGCTAGCAGGCTGTCGCGTGACGCGTGCCAGCCGCCCTTGATGCGGCCGAACAGATCATGCGCAAGCGCCTGATCCTCGACCAAGCCAGCATAATGCGCGGCGATGCCCATGTCGGACTTGGCCAAAACCATTTCCATATTGGCGAGAATGGTCTGGAAGTATGACCACTCACCCGCCATTGCACGCAGCAGGCCCTTGTCCGCAAAATCGGCCAGCGCCTGTCCGGTGCCATACCAGCCGGGCAGCATGACGCGCGCCTGCGCCCATGAGAACACCCAAGGGATCGCGCGCAAATCTTCAATGGCGTCAGACGCCGTGCGGCTTGAGGGCCGCGATCCAATTTTCAGCGTCGCAATCTCGTTAATCGGGGTCATCTGGCGGAAGAATGTGCGGAAGCCGGCGGTGTCGTACACCAAGCCGCGATAGTGGCGGAAGGCACTGGCGGACAGTTCAGCCATGGCCGCCTTGAACCGCGCAACGTCGGTGCCGGCAATCGGGTCGCTAGATAGTGTGGCGAGCATCGCGGCGGACGCCATGGTTTCCAGGCTCGTGACGGCATTGTCGACCGTGCCATATTTGGCGGCGATGACTTCGCCCTGTTCGGTAATGCGGATGCGGCCCTGCACGGTGCCCTGCGGCTGCGCAAGGATTGCCCCGAAGGCGGAACCGCCTCCCCTGCCCACCGCGCCGCCGCGCCCGTGGAACAGCTGCATCGCGACGCCCGCGTCGGCAAACACGTTCGCCAAGGCGCTCGATGCCTCATATAATTCCCACGTGGATGTCAGGTAGCCGCCGTCTTTGTTCGAATCGGAATAGCCGATCATCACTTCCTGATGCCCGCGCGCCTTGGCCAGCGCCTGCATCATGGGAATTTGGAAAAAGGCGCGCATGGTTTCGGGCGCAGCCTGAAGGTCGGCAATGGTTTCAAACAAGGGCACCGACATGATGGTCGCGCTTGGATGGCCGTCGTCGTCAATGCGATACAGCCCCGCCTGTTTCAACATCACATAGGCTTCAAGCATGTCGGACACGCTGGTCGTCTTGCTGATATTATAGGTCGTGATGGCGGCGTCACCGAAATCAGCCTGCGCCTTGGTTGCCGCGCGGACGATGGCGAGCTCCTTTGCCGTCTCCGTACTATAATGCGTCCACTCGCCCGCCAGCGGACGATTGTGCGACAGTTCGGCGACAAGCAGTTCGACCCGCGCGGCCTCATCCAGCGCAAGATAATCCGGCGACACGCGGGCAACGCGGAACAGCTCGGCAACGACGCGTTCATGCACATCGCTGTTCTGGCGCAAATCCAGCGTCGCCAGATGGAAGCCAAATATCTCCACCGAGCGGATGAGCCGCGCCAGTGCACCCCCGCTCGACAGCGCGCCATCGCCGTCGCTGGCGAGGCCCGACGCCACAGTGACAAGATCCCTGCGCAGTTCGTCGGGGCCGTCATAGGGTTGTCCAGAAAGGCTCGATGGGCGCGGCGGTTGATCGCCAACCAGTTTGATATGTGTCGCCGCCAGACGTGCGTAGATACCCGACAGCGCCCGCCTATAGGGTTCGTCCGCGCGGCTTGGGGCAGTGTCGCCGCTTTTCTCGGCCAATGCCTGCACAGGCTCGGGCGCGTCACTCATCAGTGATGAGATCGAAATTTCCGCGCCCAGTTTATGGATCAGCTCAAGATAATGCCGAATGGCGGTGCCGCCGTTACGCGCAGTGGCGTAGCGCAGCGTTTCCGCATCGACGAAGGGGTTGCCGTCACGGTCGCCGCCAATCCAGGTGCCAAGACGCACAAAACCGGGCGGACGACTGCCAAGCGCCTTTTCCCAACCGGCGTAAAGTTTCGGCAGCGCGGTCAGAAACACGTCCTGCATCGTCGCGCGGGCATTCTCGATCTCGTCGGCGACAAACAGCTTTTCACGGCGCAGCGGCCGCGTTTGCCACAGCAGCGCAATCTGACGATAGATGGCTGCGTCCAAGTCATCGCCATCTTCAGTCACCGTCTGCCCCTGATCGCGCAGCTCCATCAGCATTGCGATCCGGTTTTTATGGTCGATGATGCTCTTGCGCCGCACTTCCGTGGGATGTGCGGTCAGCACGGGCACGATCAGGCTGTGGCCAAGCATCTCGCGGATGTCAGTCAGGGCAACCCCCTCCGCCATAAGCCGCGCGCATGCTTCGGCGACCGTCGCGCCGTCCTCATGCGCGAGGCCTTGCCGATCCTCCGCCAGATTGGCCAGAAGCGAAAACAGCATGAACCCGCGGACAAAGTTCAGCGTGTCATCAAGGCTGAGCGCACCAAGGCCGCTGTCGCTCGCCTCGGCACCTTCAACTTTGCGAAAACGATCAACGCTCGTCGAACGTATATATTCGGTCTGCCGGAATAATTTTTCCCCGCCATAAGCGCGAATGACGTCCCCGAGCATCTTGCCGAGGAACCGAATATCGGGATTTTGCGAAATGGCGTGTGTGTTTTGACCGTCCATCGCCCAGTTTGTGCACATGGGCCGCGCATAGGCAAGCAAATGCGCCTACGCTTAGCAGGGAATAGCTATTCCCCGATCAGGCGGGAAAGTCGGCGAATTTCATCATTTTGCGCAGCGACATCATCAACCACCGGTTTTTGCGCATCGGTCAGCAGCGCCGCCAGTCCCGAATCACCCGCATTGGCATCGGCAATCAAACCATCAAACGCGCGAACTGCCGCGACCGAATCATCACGGATTTTATCGAGCCGCGACAATATGACATGCGCGTTGACCCATGCTTCACTGCCGGGGGCGCTTCCCGCTGCGCGTGCGGCCACAGAGCGCACCGCATCAAGGCGTTCCAGATAGGCCGCGTGCGCGATCTTGTGCCGCGAAAGCAACGCGTCGACCTGCGCCTTGAGCTCCACGGACATGGAAACCGGCGCTGCTGGCGGTGTTGTGGGCGCCGTTATCGCGTCATTATTCTCATACGCGCGCCGTTCAAGCGAGGGAAACTGCCCGTCGATACTGCCGCATGATGCGAGCAGAATGAGGGGCATCAGGCGAAGCATTGGCTTGATAATGGACATATGGAGTGTCTAAACCTGCGGCCACGCCCATGCAAGGGCCGCGCAATAGCGCTGACTGGCGGGCAAAAGGCGTTGACAGGATGAAATCCTTGCACTAGCTGCGCCCCTTCTTGCGTGACCTCCCAAGATTCGTCTTTTGGAGTAACGCGTTTGAGCAACCGCGCTTCAAAAGGGCGCTAAGCTGTAGAAACGGATGAGTTATAGCCATGTTCGCAATCGTGCGCACAGGCGGCAAGCAGTATCGCGTAGCCGCCGGAGACAAAATCGCAGTTGAAAAACTGTCTGGTGAAGCGGGTGACAAGATCTCGCTTGGTGACGTTCTGTTGGCCGGTGACGGCGACACAGTGCAGGACGTAAACGGCCTGACCGTTTCTGCCGAAATCATTGCGCAAGAGCGCGGCGAAAAGGTGATCGTTTTCAAAAAGCGTCGCCGCCACAATTATCGTCGTAAGCAGGGCCATCGTCAGTCACTGACGCTGCTGCGTATCCTCGCCGTCGGCAAGGAAGAGAAAAAGGCTGCTGCGCCGAAAGCCGAAAAGGCTGAAGCCGCACCAAAGAAAGCCGCTGCGCCCAAAAAGGCTGCAGCTTCAAAGGAAGCTTGAGCGGCAACGCTCTGAGTTAGGAGTTTAGACCATGGCACATAAAAAAGCAGGTGGTTCGTCACGCAACGGTCGCGATTCAGCAGGCCGCCGCCTTGGCGTTAAGAAATTCGGTGGCGAAAGCGTCATCGGTGGCAACATTATCATCCGTCAGCGCGGCACCAAGGTTTATCCTGGCGCAGGCGTTGGCCTTGGCAAGGACCACACTTTGTTCGCGCTCGTCGCGGGCCGTGTGCGCTTCCACGCTGGTAAACTTGGCCGCAAATATGTGTCGGTCGACATGGCGGCCGCGGCGGCCGAATAAACAGGACAATCGATACCGGGTTGTCCAGACGGATGACCCGGAAATCGCATCAGGTGGTTTCCACCTTTGAACAGGGAGACGGGTCAACCGGTCTCCCTTTCTTTTTATCTCAATCTCCCTGTTCTCAGCCTCCTGCGGAGGAACTGTAACATGGCTGTCGCTTTGTCATGCAAAGGGCGGCGCAGAACCGGAGAGAAATGATGTTCGCGAGAACCGAAAGACTGTTATTGCGGCCGAGCTGGCCCGAAGATGCGGGCGAGCTTCATCAGGCCATCGCCGATGAAGGCATTGTCCGCAATCTCGCCCGCGCGCCGTGGCCCTATACGGCGGAGGACGCCGTCCGCTTCGCAACGCAAGAGCATGACGCGCACTTCCCTTCCTTTTTGATGATGCTGCGCACCAATGGCGCGCCGCGTCTGATCGGCGCGTGCGGTATTGGCAACTTCAATAATGACGCCGAACTCGGCTATTGGATCGGCAGACCATATTGGGGATTGGGTTTCGCCACCGAAGCCAGCCGCGCCGTCGTTGAGATAGCCAAGACGATCGGCCACAAAAAATTGGTCGCGAGCCACTTCACCGACAACCCCGCGTCGGGGAATGTTTTGCGCAAGCTTGGCTTTCAAAACACCGGCAAGACGGCACTACGCCACAGCAACGGCCGCGGCATTGCCACGACGTGCGCGCTGTATGAACGGTCGCTTGAGTACGCCGTCACCGACGATGGAGATATGCGAAGCACGCAAGCACTCGGCATGCGCGAATATATGGAGCGCCTTCAGGCGGCATAAGCGGCATTCAACGCTATTGGACAAGCCATGCAATTGGCCTAACGTGTAAAATGATAATTACGCACAGGCACTCATGACCACACACGCTTCAAAAATCGTACAACTGAATGATCCCGCCATGCCGCGCCGGTTAAGCCCCGAGGCGAGCCGCTTGGCGGCGCTTGAGGCCGCGCGCGACCTGTTGCTTGAATCGGGTCCGCAGGCCGTTACCCTTAAGGCAGTCGCGGGACGCATTGGCCGCACACACGCCAATTTGCTGCATCATTTCGGTTCAGCCTCTGGGCTGCAGCGCGAACTTGCCGCCTATATGGGCGACAAAATCTGCAGCAAAATCGGCGCGGCGGTGGTGCAAATGCGTGGCGGAGCGGTGACACCGCACGAGCTGGCTGACTTGATTTTTGACCAATTTGATCGCGAGGGTGCGGGCGCGCTTGCGTCGTGGATGCTGCTGTCGGGCAATGAAGACGCACTCGACCCGATTATCGAGGCGATCCATAGACTGGTCGACGAAATCAGCGAAGACGGACAGGACGACACGTCGCTGCATGAACTCACGCTCGAAATGGTGTTGATGGCACTGGGCGACGCATTATTGGGCGGGCCGATGTCGGCCTCACTCGGCCTGCCGCGCGAGACGGGACGGCAAATTGCCGGCCGCAAATTGGCGGCCTCGTTCGATGAATGGCAGTCCCAGATTAAAAGCTAAGGCACGACGCGATAATATTCGCGGAACCACGCCGCAAATTTTTCCAGACCCTCGGCCAGCATCACTTTGGGTTTATAGCCCGTCAGTGCGTGCAGCTTGGACACATCGGCATAGGTGGCCGTGACATCGCCGGGTTGCATTGGCCGCATGACCTTAACGGCCTCATGCCCGATGGCTTTCTCAAGAGTCTCGATCATGTCCATCAACCCAACGGGATGGCTGTCGCCGATGTTGAGCACGCGGTGATCGCCGCGTGCGGGCGGGTTATCAAGTGCGCCAATGATCCCGTCGACAATGTCATCAATATAGGTGAAATCGCGCGCCATCTTCCCATCGCCATAGACTTCGATGGCCTCGCCCTTCAGGATTTTCTGCGTGAAACTGAAATAGGCCATGTCGGGGCGTCCCCAAGGGCCATAGACCGTAAAGAAGCGCAGGCCCGTTTGCGGGAAGCCGTATAAATTGGCGTAAGACTGGCTCATCAGCTCACATGCGCGCTTGGTCGCGGCATAGAGTGACACAGGATCGTTGGCGGGCTCATCTTCCTTGAAGCCCTCGCCGCCCATCGGCTTGTCACCGTAGACCGAACTGGAGGAGGCGTAGACGAGATGCTCGAAACCCTCCGCATGGCGGCACGCTTCCATCACCGAGAGATGGCCCGCCAGATTTGAACGTTCATATGCGAAGGGGTTTTCAATACTGTACCGCACGCCCGCCTGCGCCGCCAAATGGACCACGCGCACGATGTTGTTGTCGCGGACGAGCGCAGCCATTTGTGCGGCGTCGGCAATATCGATACGTTCAAATGCGAAGCTGTTGATCCCGGAAAAAGTCGCCAGACGCGCCTCTTTCAGCGCGGGGTCGTAATAGTCATTGACGATATCGACGCCAATGACGCGCTCACCGCGCGCCAACAACCGATGCGCCACGGCGTGGCCAATGAAACCGGCTGCGCCTGTTACGAGTATCGGTGCCGGCATGTCAAAACTATCCTTATGCATAAAAAGCAAATTTACGTGACGCAGGAGGCGTCTCACCATCAGCCCTATGCCGTACGCTTTATCACGGAGGCAAGCTTAAGCAACATTAGCATAGCCACATACGGCGCTATTGAGCGCGGTGACGGCCTCAGACCAGAAGACAAAGGTTTAATATTCAGGGAAGGCTGCGCGCCTCGGGTGCAGTCTTAAAAATGAGATATGCATATTTATATATGCGCATATACATGCGGGTTGCACATATATATAAGGTCAAAATATCTTGATGTGCACACATATATATGTCAATGTGTAATGGAAGGACCTGCATATATGTCACCTGGCCAAGCAATTTTAGCACGAAAAAGTCTCGACCGCCGCCTCGCAGCACTGCGGGGGGAGGCCGTCGCCGTTCCTCCACGCGGTTGGCTTAAGGGCGTTCGCGAGGCCTTGGGATTAAGCACACGCCAGCTGGCCAAGCGAATGGGCGCCGCCTATTCGCGCATAACGGCAATGGAAAAGGCGGAGCCGGCGGGCGCGATAACGATAAAAAGTATGCGCGAGGCAGCCGAGGCGATGGGCTGCACATTCGTCTACGCCATAGTCCCAACAAACTCGCTGGATGACATCGTGCAGCAACAGGCCGCCCGAAAGGCAGAGGCTGTGCTTGCGCGGCTCCACCACACCATGCGCCTCGAGAACCAGGCGATGGATGGGGCTGACCTCGTGACCGAACGCCAGCGCATAATTGCGGAACTACTTGCCGGCTCAACGCGCCGCTTGTGGGATGATGAATGACAGACGCACTTTTCCATGAAGATGACGATGCCAATACACCTCTCGATGCAGAGGAGATGCAACAGCTTATACCGTCCTACATCACTTTGCGTCGCGAGTTGAACGAGGCGGAACAGGTCAACATTGCGCATGCCTCAAAATGGTTGTCGTCGCGCCGCAGCGACCCGCTCGATGAAGTCTTCCTGCGCGAACTGCACAGACGCATGTTCGGTCAGGTGTGGCGCTGGGCTGGGCACTATCGCAAGACGGCACGTAACATTGGCGTAGATGCCAACCGTGTCCGGATGGATACTGCGCAGGCACTTGACGATGCGCGCTTCTGGGTCGCGAATGCCACCTACGCTCCTGACGAAATTGCGGTGCGTTTCTCGCACCGGCTAGTGGCAATCCATCCCTTCCCTAATGGTAATGGTCGCCTCTCACGCATGGCTGGCGATTTACTGGCTGTACAACTCGGCCGCCCTCAATTCTCGTGGGGAAGTCACAGCCTCACTGACGCCAACGTTACACGTGCAGCTTACATCGCAGCATTACGCGCGGCCGATGCGCACGATCTGGGGCCCTTGATTTTATTCGCACGCTCCTAGGCGTTCAGCGAATTGATGGAGGCACGCGAAGAGATCTGGTCGCGGCTTGGCTAGGCTGGGTGACTGGCCACTGGCGGCAAGTTGCAGCTACCCCATAAAACCCAATACGAATTCAATTCGAGGGCTATTTAATGTCGCGAAGTGTCAGGCGGCGCGGCGTTGATCCGTTGCCTGCAGCCATGCGTGTGCCTGGCGCTGTGCCTCTGCGATTTCGCGTGCGGTCATCTCGTCCGAGATATCTGCGCGGCACATCGTCGCCGCCTCGCTGCCATTCACGGCCGCGAGATTGAACCACTTGTGCGCCTCAATCAGGTCGACTTCTATACCGCCGCTTCCGCTAGAATAGGCGATGCCCAAGTCGAGTAATGCGTCCGCGTCGCCGCGCGCCGCATCGGCCAACCGGCCTTCCATCAAGAAATGCGCGCTTTTGAAACTGTTACCCATGATTACCGCCCCCAGTTCTAATGTGTGAGGTCAATTTCGCTAAACATGGATAACAAATGGTTAACGCAAAACGCGAAAACAGTGTCCAGATTGGGAAGTAAAAAATGCGCCTATAGCGGGCAGTTATCTAGCAGGCGCGTCTTGCCGATCTTGGCCGCCACCAACAACCGCGCCTCTCGGCCGTCAAAGACAGCCAGTTCCTCAAGTGTCACCGCGTCGGCGAGCGCAAAATAGTCCACCGCATCAAAGCCGCCCGCCAATATTTTTGCAGTCGCGGCGGCAAGCGTTTCGGCCACAGCGTTGCCGCCACGAATATCGCGCGCGGCGTGTTCCAACGCCCTTGGCAAAGCCAATGCCGCAGCCCTTTGTGCGGGCGTCAGATAGGCATTGCGTGAGGACAGTGCGAGGCCGTCTGTGTCACGCACGATCGGGACGCCCAATATCTCCAGATCGAAATCGAGATCGCGCGCCATTTGGCGAATGACCGCGAGTTGCTGAAAATCCTTCTCGCCAAATAGCGCGATATCGGGCTGAACCTGATTGAACAGTTTCGCGACAACAAGCGCGACACCATCAAAATGCCCGGGGCGGGCGCCGCCACAATATCCGCGGCTTGGGCCATCGACATGCAATTTGGTCGCAAAGCCCTGCGGATAGACTGTCGCCACGGTGGGTGCCCACAAGATGTCGACACCCGCCGCACGCAAAAGTTCTGAATCGCGTTCGAACGTACGCGGATAGGCGTCGAGATCTTCATTCGGCCCGAATTGGGTCGGGTTCACAAATATAGACACCACGACCGCGTCGGCATGGCGCCGCGCATTGTCGACCAGTGCCATATGCCCGTCATGTAATGCCCCCATGGTCGGGACAAGCGCAATGCGCGCTCCTTCTTTTCGCAGGAGGGAAACATTGTGCCGTAATGAAGCAAGTTGATTGATGGTTTGCACGTGTCGGCGGCCTTGTTTAATGGCTTTAAGTGAACCCGCCTATGCGGGACGGCGTGGCGACATTTCAAGGCAAATGTCGGGCGCAAGATATTTAGGACAGATCCGGGGGAATATGGCCAAGGCACATCACATTGTTTTCGCTAATGAAAAGGGCGGAACGGGTAAGTCGACGACGGCGGTGCATGTCGCCATTGCGCTGGCATCGCGCGGCGCGCGGGTGGCATGTATTGACCTTGATTCACGCCAGCGGACATTGTTTCGCTATCTTGAGAACCGGCGCGATACGATTGCGCGGCGTCGCATCAGCCTGCCCATGCCCGTGTTTGAAGTGTTTGAGCATGATTCTCAGGCGACACTTGACCGGCAAGTCGAACGACTGGGCGCCGAGAATGATTTTCTGATCTTTGACACGCCCGGCCGCGATGACAAATATGCCCGCCTCGTCGCCACGCGCGCAAATACTTTGGTGACCCCAATCAATGACAGCTTTGTAGACTTTGACCTCATCGGCCAAGTCGATGCGGAAAATTTCAAAGTGCGCAAATTGAGCTTCTATGCCGAGCTCATCTGGGAGGCGCGCAAGGAGCGGGCCAAGACAGATGGTGTTACGATCGACTGGATCGTCGTGCGCAACCGGCTGCACAATATGGAGGCGCGCAACCAGCAGCGCATGACCAATGCCATTGCCGAATTGTCGAAGCGTGTGGGTTTCCGGTCCGTGCCGGGCTTGAACGAGCGCGTTATTTATCGTGAGCTTTTCCCGTCGGGACTGACGCTGATCGACAAGGGCCATTTGGGACAGCTTGCGACTGCGCATATCGCCGCACGTCAGGAATTGCGCGAACTTGTGACAGGCCTCGCGCTTCCCGATCTGCAGGGTGCCATGCTCGTTTAATGGCCTTTATCGGGATCTTGATTATCGCTGCGCTGGGTTGGGCGGTGTGGACGAAAAAGCTGCAATCGCAGCAGGTACCCCCGATATTGCTTGGGATTGGCGGCGCCTTTCTGGCCGCACGCGGGAGCCTACTGCTCGGGCTCGGCGCAATTGTGATTGCCGCGGCGTGGTATCGCGGGATGACGTGGCGACTGCTGGGCAAAAGCGGGAAAGACAATGACGCGGCAGCCCTTGATGCGGCCCGTGTTCTGCTGGGCGTTTCACGGTTCGATACTGCCGAACGCATTCGCGAGCGGCATCGCGTCTTGATTTCGCAAAACCATCCTGATGCAGGCGGCAGCAATGCACAAGCCGCCGCATTGAACAAAGCCCGCGATCTTTTATTAGATGACTTGAACAACAAACGACTGTAATTATAAAAATATCTCCCAAAAATAGGCACCCCATGACACATAATTTCCACCCCACTTCGCTGCGTGAATATGACATTCGCGGGATCATTGGTGAAACGCTTGGCGCGGATGATGCCTATGCCATTGGTCGTGGCTTTGGCACGTGCCTGGTCCGGGCCGGCGGCAAAAAGGCTGCTGTGGGTTATGACGGCCGCGTCAGCTCACCTATGCTCGAAGAAGCGCTGGTGAAGGGATTGAACGACAGCGGTGTGGACGTTGTGCGTATCGGCATGGGGCCAACGCCCATGCTATATTATGCCGAAGCCGTTCTGGACGACGTAGACGGCGGCATTGAAATAACCGGCAGCCATAATCCAGCCAATTATAATGGCTTCAAAATGGTCCTCATGGGGAAACCGTTTTTTGGCGCGGATATCCAAAAGCTGGGCAGCATGGCGGCGGCAGGGGATTGGACCGCCGGAGAGGGTACTTCCGAGCATTTGGATATCCTTGACCAATATGTCGCCCGCGTTGCCGAAGCGGCGCCGCAAAAGGCATTCCGCATCGGGTGGGACGCAGGCAACGGGGCGGCGGGACCGGCAATTGAAAAGCTGGTCAAGATGTTACCCGGTGAGCACCATCTTTTGTTTGTGGATGTGGATGGCCAGTTTCCCAATCATCACCCCGATCCTACCGACCCTGTAAATCTGGTCGATCTGCAAAAGCTTGTCGCGGAAAAGCAGCTCGATTTCGGAGTGGCTTTTGACGGCGATGGCGACCGCATTGGCGCGATTGATGGCGAAGGGCGCGTTATCTGGGGCGACCAATTGCTGCAAATCTTCGCCGAAGACGTGCTGGGCGATGTCCCGGGCGCTACGATTATCGCCGATGTGAAGGCATCGCAGGCGCTATTTGACCGCGTGGAGCAACTTGGTGGGCAGCCACTGATGTGGAAAACCGGCCACAGCCTGATTAAATCCAAAATGAAGGAAACCGGATCGCCCTTGGCGGGCGAAATGAGCGGCCACATCTTCTTCAAGCATGAATATTATGGCTTTGACGACGCGATTTACGCGGCGGTGCGTTTAATGGCGGCGTCGGCCAAGCTCGGCAAAAGCGTCACTGAACTGCGCGGCGATATGCCCGTCATGATCAACACCCCCGAAATGCGTTTTCAGGTCGATGAGACCCGCAAGTTCGCCGTGATCGACGAAGTTCTCGCGCGGCTTTCGGCAGACGGCGCCGACGTCAACAACACCGACGGCGCGCGCGTGAACACGCCCGATGGCTGGTGGTTGTTGCGCGCATCAAACACGCAGGACGTATTGGTCGCGCGTGCCGAAGCATCAAGCGAAGAGGGCCTCGACCGATTGATGGCGCAGATTGATGCACAATTGGCGGCATCGGGACTGGAACGCGGAGAGCAAGCAGGGCATTAAGCTCTGGTGTCATTACCTTCCATCATCCTCGACTGGTTCGCCGCACGCGATTGGACGCCCCGGCGACATCAGCTGGAGATGCTGGAGGCGGCACATGAAGGACGCCATGCGTTGCTCGTCGCCGCGACGGGTGCGGGCAAGACGCTGGCTGGGTTTTTGCCGACATTGGCCGAATTGATTGAAGACATGCGTTCCCCGGCGCAGGCCGGGGCCCAGACATTATCAAACAACGCCGCGTTGGGGGCTGGATCCCAGCCTGCGCTGGGGAACACATTAACGCACGCGAGCGGCCTGCACACGCTCTATATCTCCCCGCTCAAGGCGCTTGCGGTCGACGTCCGGCGCAATCTGTTAATGCCAATCGAGGAAATGGGCCTACCCATCCGCGTCGAGGCACGTACGGGCGATACGCCGTCCGATCGCAAGGCGCGGCAGCGGGTGAAGCCGCCGCATATTTTGCTGACTACGCCCGAATCATTGTCGCTGCTGCTCAGCCACGAAGACAGCGTGCATATGTTCTCAACATTGAAGCGGGTCATCATCGATGAAGTGCATGCATTCGCCAATGGCAAGCGCGGCGACCTGCTCAGCCTGTCGCTCGCACGCCTGCAAACCCTCGCACCCGATTTGCAGCGCGTTGCCCTCTCGGCCACCGTTGCCGATCCCGATGACTATCGCGCATGGCTCGCGCCTTATGGCGACATCGACCAAGTGCGCTTGGTCGAGGGCAAGGCTGCGGCAGAGCCTGACCTCAACATCCTTCTCCCCGAAGGCCGCGTGCCGTGGGCGGGGCACAGCGGTCAGCATGCGATACCGCAGCTGATCGACGAAATCGGCCGCAACAAAATCACGCTGATATTTTGCAACACACGCTTCCTCGCCGAGTTCATTTTCCAGAAATTATGGGACGCGAATGAGCCCAAATATGCCATCGGCATCCACCACGGATCGCTGTCGATTGAGGCGCGGCGCAAGGTCGAAGCCGCAATGGCCGACGGCAAGCTGCGCGCTTTGGTGTGCACGGCCTCGCTCGATCTGGGTGTCGATTGGGGCGATGTCGATTGCGTCATTCAAATGGGCGCGCCCAAGGGATCGTCACGGCTGCTGCAACGTATTGGTCGGTCGAACCACCGCATGGACGAGCCATCCAAGGCCATCCTCGTGCCCGGCAACCGCTTTGAATATCTGGAGGCGCAGGCCGCCTATGATGCGGTGGCCGAGGGCGTGCGCGATGGCGAAACCTTCCGCCCCGGAAGCTATGACGTCTTGGCGCAGCATGTCATGGGCATTGCCTGCGCGGGTCCGTTTGACGAGGAACAGTTGTTGGTGGAGGTGCAATCTGCCCTGCCCTATTCCGCGATGGATGCCGCAACCTTTGCCCGCGTCATCGCCTTTGTCGCGACGGGTGGTTATTCGTTGAGGGCCTATGACCGGTTCAAGAAACTGGTCAAAGATCCCGACGGCAGGTGGCGGCTGTCACACCCGCAATTTGCCGCGCAGCACCGGTTTAATGCCGGCATCATTGTCGATGCGCCGATGCTCGAAATCCGTTTCCGCAATGGGCGCAAATTGGGCAAGGTTGAGGAATCCTTCGCGTCGACGCTTAGCCCGGGCAATACCTTTACCTTCGCCGGCATGGCGCTTGAGGTGGAGTCCATCAAGGACCTCGACCTCATCGTCCGCGCCGCGACGAAGCCTGCGACCAACATCCCAAGCTATATGGGCGCGCGCCTGCCGCTCACCACGCATCTGGCGGACAGGGTGCGGCAGATGTTGACCGATCGCGCAGGCTGGGCGCGCTTTCCCGACGAAGTGCGCGAGTGGCTGGAGATGCAGGCCTATCGCAGCCAGATGCCCAAGCCCGGCCAGCTTCTCGTCGAGACATTCCCGCACGACAAACGACATTATATGGTGACCTATCCGTTTGAAGGTTGGAACGCGCACCAGTCACTCGGCATGCTGATCACCCGCCGCATGGAAAGCCGCGGCCTGATGCCCATGGGCTTTGTCGCCAGCGATTATGCCTTGGGCGTCTGGAGCCTGAAGCCCATCACGGACCCACGCCCGCTTTTCTCCTCCGACATTTTGGCGGATGAATTCACCGAGTGGGTCGAATCGAGCTATTTATTGAAACGCGCCTTTCGTGAGGTCGCGGTCATCAGCGGCCTTGTCGAGCGGCAGCATCCCGGCAAACGCAAAACGGGCAAGCAGGTTACGTTTTCCACTGACCTTATTTACGATGTGCTGCGCAAATATGAACCCGACCATCTGTTGCTTGAGGCGGCGTGGGCCGATGCGCGCACGCGGTTGACCGACGTTGGGCGGCTTGGTGATTTGTTGGACCGCGCCGCCGATACAATGCTGCATGTCGACCTTGAACGCGTTAGCCCCCTCGCCGTGCCGTTGCTTGTTATGATTGGCCGCGAGAGTGTGGCGCAGGGGTCGGTCGATGACGCGCTGCTGATGGAGGCCGAAAGCCTCGCCGGTATTGCGATGACGCCGTAAAAAGAAACCGTAGCCCTGAGCCTGTCGAAGGGTGACCAGCGGACAGGCGCGCTTCGACGAAGCTCAGGGCTACGGTGATTTGGAGCCGCAGCCCCTTTTTAGTTCAACAAATTCTGCTTCCAGAACATCAATGTCGACCAGAATTGATAGTCGACATTTTCTTTCTTGGCGAAGCCATGGCCTTCATTTTTGCCCAACAAATGCCAAGCGACGCCGCCCTTGTCGCGGATGGCCTTTACGATTTGATCGGCTTCGGATGCTGGAACGCGGGGGTCGTTCCCACCGGTGACGACAAACATCGGTTTCGTGATTTCCGCCACGCGGGTCAGTGGTGATATCTCAAGCAGCTTTGCCCGCTGTGCCGGATCGCGTTCGTCACCATATTCGACGCGGCGAAGATCGCGGCGATAGCTTTGGGTGTTTTCCAAAAATGTGACGAAGTTGGAAATGGCGACGATGCAGTTCGTCGCGCGCAATTTATCCTTAAACTGCACAGCGGCGGCATAGCACATATAGCCCCCGTAAGATCCGCCAGCGAGGCCAAAGCGGCTTGCGTCAAGCGATGGGTCTTTGGCCAGCGTGCCCAGAAACGCGCCCATGTCTTTGACCGAGTCCTCGCGTTTGAACGGGCCGTTATCCAGGCCGACAAATTTTTTCCCATATCCGGTTGAGCCGCGCACATTGGGGTAGAAAATAGCGACACCCATTTCGTTCAGCAGATAGTTGCTGCGCCCTTGGAAGCCGGGCCGCGATTGCCCCTCTGGACCGCCGTGCACATTCATGATCATCGGCCGCTTGCCGGGGAACTTCGCGGGATCAGGACGATAGAGGAATCCTGACACGGGCAACCCGTCAAAGCTTTTGACCGTCAGCAATTCCGGCTCGACATTCTTCGACACATCCAGACCGCCGGTTTCACTTTCGGTCCAGCGGGTCACCTTTAACGTTTTTGGATCAATGCTGTAAGCGTCCGCCGCGCTGCGGGCCGAGGTGAACGTCACGCCGATCTCGCCCCATTCGGAGACTTCGAACCCGCCGATGATGCCTGCAGGTAAGCCATCCACAACGCGGACCTTGTTGGTTTTGGGATCAAGCAATTTGAGTTTGCTTACCCCCGCCTCGTTAGTTTCATAAACGATGAAACTGCCGTCCGGTGAAATGTCGAAGCTGTCGACATCCCATTTCTCTGCCGGACCGCGCGGCGTGAATTTTCCGGTGGCGATGTCGAGGGTCCCCAGCCGCTGAAAATCCGAACCTTCGTCGGACGTCACCCACAGCGAACCATCGGGCGCAAAAGAAGCGCCGCCAATGGCAATGTCTTTGGTATGATCGCCAATGGGGGTCATCTTACCCGTGGCCAGATCAAGAAGCGACATGTCGACATTGCTGACCGACAGATACTGTCCGACGACCGCGCTTTTCTTGTCGGGCGAAAACGCGCCAACATTCCAACCGCCGCCTTTAACTTCAGCAACCATACGGCTCGTCGATGGGTCGCGCGGGTTCATCACATAGATGTCATTGTCGGTGCCGTTGCGCCGCGTCGACGTATAGGCGACCAACTCTCCATCATCGCTCCATGCGTTGATGCTGTTGCGGCTTTTGCCGTCGGTCAGCAGCGAAAGCTTGCCATCCTTCAGCGCATAGATTTGGTAGAATTCATTGCCGCCAATATCTTTCTGCGTCAGCAATATGTCGCCGGTTTTCGGGGCCCAGCTGCCGCCGCCAACAGGCTCCGCCTCAAAGCTAATTTGCTTACGGGCCATCATCGGGCCGGCGACGCGGTGCAACTGCGCAGTATTGCCGAAACGGGTCGCGATCAGCATGGATTTGTCGGTGGGGTGCCACCCGGAAAAGCTTGCCGTACGAAACTCCATATAGGGCCGTGTTTGCGCGGGAAGGTCATCTGGCACTGCAGGAATGCCATCAGCGACCAGCGCGTCGGGCTTCGGCGCGTCGGCAAAGGCAGGTGCCATCGGCAAAGCGAGCGCGGCAAGCAAAAGAAGTTTCTTCATGTTTATCCCCTTGTCTCATTTCATGGAACGGAGGCTATCGCAAAGCTGCCGCCGCAACAAACGACTTTGTTCTCGCTTCGACAAAAAGCGGATTCGGTTCGACGGGCCATGCCTTGTCGCTGTGCGTAAAGAGGCGTATTGTGGCGGCACTGGAGATTTGAAATGCAACGCAGCGCGCTTGGATTCATCGGCCTATTTTTAAGCACATCGGTAATGGCGCAGGAGCCACCGCAGGTGACGCCTGATGTACCTTCTGATGTTGCCGCCATCACCGAACAGTTCGGCATTGACCGAAGCGACCGGATGACCGTGCAGGTGCGTGTGAACGGTAGCGACGCCGTCCCATTCATCGTCGACACCGGCGCAGAACGGACCGTCATTGCCAATGACCTCGCGCGCAAACTGGCATTGGAGGCAGGGCCAACGCTCACACTCGCGACCATATCAGGGCGGTATCAGGTCAACAGCTTCTTCATCGACAGCATTTCGACCGCGTCCGTCAACTTGCAGGGCGTTGAGGCACCCGGTCTGGAACGCGCGAACCTCGGCGCATATGGGCTTTTGGGTATCGACAGTCTGGAGGATAATCGGGTGCATCTCGATTTCGTACAGCAGACAATGGATGTGCTGCCGTCGCGTAAAACGCGCGGCAAGACAAAGCTCGAAAATGGCATGATTGTTGTGCAGGCGCGGCGCAAGGCGGGCCGGATGATATTATCGAGCGCGCGGATTGATGGTATTAAGGTCGACATCATTCTCGACACCGGCGCGCAAAGCAGCATGGCCAATGTCGCCCTGCGCGACAAGCTGCGCAAGCGGCACCGCGCCTTTGACTTCATTCCGGTGAAGATGCGCAGTGTAACAGGCACGATCCTGAACGGTGACTATACCCAAATTCGCGAAATTGAGGTCGGCGGGCTGATCATTAAAGATATGCCGATGACCTTCGCCGACAATTACGCGTTCACGGCACTCAACCTTCAGGATCGGCCAGCGATCCTGCTCGGCATGGACGCGCTGAAACTGTTTGACCGCGTGTTGATTGATTTCAGCAACCGGCGCGTTGGCTTCGATCCGCCAAAGGGCGTTTCGCTTGAACCAAGGACGCGGATGGCACTCGCTTTATAGGAATGCAGCCGAAGCGGCTTGCGCCATTGGTGGACAATCCGCATAGGCACAGACGATGTCGCATGCTTTTGAATTTGGGGGTCAGTCATTCGAGGTTGCCGGTGAGGCAGCCTTATATTGGCCTGCCCAAGATGCATTGCTTGTGTCCGATCTGCATTTGGAAAAAGCGAGCGCTTATGCCTTAAATGGCCAGATGCTGCCGCCGTACGACAGCATTGCAACGCTTGAGGACATCGCGGCGCTCTGCACCAAATATAAGCCAGCCAAAATCATATCCTTAGGCGATAATTTCCACGACGATAACGGCGAGGCGCGGCTGGCGGAATCGGCGGCAGCATTGTTGGTCGACTTGGCCTGCGACACCGAATGGCTCTGGATCACAGGGAACCATGACCGCGCGGTTTCGGGTATCTGGGGCGGTAAAACGCACGACGAAATATGCCTGTCGGGCATCACATTTCGGCACGAAGCGCAACGCGGTGATCCCAATCCCGAAATATCAGGGCATTTCCACCCGAAGTTCCGTCAGGTCTTGCGTGGCCGGATGGTCGCGCGGCGGTGCTTTGTCAAAACTGCGCGTAAAATCATCATGCCCGCATTTGGCGCACTCACCGGCGGACTTGATGTGCAGGACAGCGCGATTATGCACGCCTGCGACGTGGCGGATGGCGAGACGGTTGAAGCGTTGGTCGCGACCAAAGCAGGCTATGCGCGCTTTGCCTTAAACGGGGCTGCTGCGCGCGCCAAATAAGGCTGTGCCAACGCGCACATAGGTCGCGCCCATCATGATCGCGGTGTCGAAATCTTCCGACATGCCCATGCTCAGTTGTGGCAAATCATGACGCGCCGCGAGCTCGGCCAGCAACGCAAAATATGGCGCGGCCTCAATCGACGCCGGCGGTATGCACATCAGCCCTGCCAATGGAACGCCGCTGTCCTTTGCCGCCGCAATCAATGCCGGCAGTTCCGAAACCGCGCAGCCACCCTTTTGCTCTTCAGCGCCGATGTTCACTTGAATGAAGCACGGGATGTAGCGCGCCTGTTTTTCCATGGCCTTGCCAAGCGCCGTCACCAGCGACAACCGGTCGACCGAATGAATCATATCGAACAAGGCAACCGCTTCGTCCGCTTTGTTGGATTGAAGCTGCCCGATCAGATGCAATTGCACGCCGGGGTGGCGCTGCTTCAACGCTGGCCATTTAATTGCCGCTTCCTGAACGCGGTTTTCACCGAAGAGCATTTGGCCTTCGTGAATCAACGGCTCAATATCTTCGGCCGCGCGGGTTTTCGACACCGCAATCAAATGAATGTCTTCGGGCGCACGCCGCGCCATCTTGGCGGCGGCGGCCATGCGTTCACGGATTGCGGCCAAAGGGCCGGCGGTCGTTTCTGGTGTCGCTTCCTGCATAGCGCGACGCTATAGGCAGAACTATGCCGCGAAGCCACCCCCTGCCGAAGATCTGGCTGATGACAGACGAACGTCTGGGGAGTGACCTGTTGCCCGCCATTCAACGGCTTCCCGCACGATCGGGCGTCATCTTCCGACATTATCATTTGGACGCGGCGGCGCGAAAATTTCTGTTCGGTCAGGTCATGCGCATATGTCGGCGGCGCGGGCATGTTCTGCTGCTGGCGGGGGACGAGCGGACGGCGATGCGCTGGCACGCCGATGGTTTTCACCAAAGAAGCCGTCGTGCGTCGCCATTGGTGCACAGCGCGCCAGTCCATGATGCGCGTGAAATTGCAGGCGTAAAGGCCGCACGCCCAGACCTGTTGTTCCTATCGCCTATTTTTGCAACAAACAGTCACCCCGGGGCACGACCGCTTGGGCCGTTATCCTTTAACCGGCTCGCAAAATTGGGTTCGTCTGGCCGCATCATCGCCCTTGGCGGCATGAACCGCCGAAACGCACAGATGCTTTCGCCGCGGTTGATCCACGGTTGGGCGGCGATTGATGCTTTTAAGAAAAAGACCGCTTAGAAGCGGATTTTGGTTCCGACATAGACAGCTTCGCTGTCCTTGCGGTTGTCAGTCAATGGAATGACGCGGTCATTTTCGCTGGCGTAACGAACACCGGCGGTCACGTCGATTTTACGGCTGATTGAGAAGCTTCCGCCCACATCAAGCTTGTAATCGCCCGACGCTGCGCTGCCGCGTGCTGGCGGTGCCAATTCGCGGCTCTGGTCCAATTTGATATTGGTGCTGAACTTGCTTGGCTTACGCGCGGTCTCATCCAGCGAGAAGCTGCTTTTTCCAAGTTCGCTCAAAGGTGTTTTGACTCCGCGACGTTGCGCAGCAGGCAATGCAAAGCCTTGCCAGCCCTTTGATGATGTCAAACGATAGTCCACCGCCGAAAGGCGAAGGCCCTTGCCCGCACCGACTTCGTTGGATGCAAGAGCATTGCGGATGGAAACGGCGCCGGCGGTCAAACGCGAATTGGCGCGCGCTGCGACTGTGATTGTGCGGCTGTCACCGGCGTTTGCAGGCGTAAATGGGAAACGCGCATTTGGTTCAATGCGTGCGGCCGAAAATTTCTGTGCCAAAACACTGTCACCACCCGCAGGCGTGAACATCGAAATCCAGCTTGGTCCAGCAGACGGCTCTTGCGAAAAAGCTTTTGCAGCGAATGCAGGGACAACGAGGGGCGAAACCGCGAGCGAACCCGTTGCTAGCAATGCTGCCGCAATAGTCGCGTATTTCCGCTTATATGCCCGCTTCACGTCCATGATATTCGCTTACCGACTCTCCTGTCTTTGGTTGGTATACGCATGCTTTTGGCAATTCAAAAGGGGCCTATCCAATTTATCTTTCGAATAACGTGATTTTTGGCCAAATGTTGCATGATGTCCACAATCACTTAGCGGGACGAAGATGAGCGCAACATGAATTGCGCGCTGTTCAGCAGCCAGAAAGCTTGCTCCGGACAGCAAGCCGCTATAGAGGTTTCCGATATTCATAGTTCAAGGACATTTTATGCGCACCAACCGCTTGGCACTCATTATTGCGACCGGCAGCCTGTTAAGCTTGGGGCTGCTGTCCGGCTGTGGCGGAAGGGAGCGTCCAAAGGCGGATCTCGCGGCCAGCCAAGTCACCACAATCGGCGTAAACAGCTATCTGTGGCGCGCATCGCTTGATGCCTTGTCCTTCATGCCGTTGCTGCAAACCGACTCGTCGGGCGGCGTCATTGTTACGGATTGGTATGTGAACCCGCAAAGCCCTGGTGAGCGCGTTAAGCTGACCATTTCGATCCTTGATCAGGATTTGCGCGCCGATGCCCTGCGCGTCGCCGGCAGCCGCGAAGTTTTGCAAAATGACCAGTGGGTCGCAGCGCCGCTGCGCGCAGCAACCGTTCAAAAGCTTGAGGCGGTCATTCTTACCAAGGCACGTGACCTTCGCCGGTCTTCAATCACCGGATAATTGTTATGACGAATGTTGAGCGTTTTAACCCGCACGTCGCCGACGCGCGGTGGCAAAAGATTTGGGAAGAACGCAGCAGCTTTGTTGCGGACGATAACTCGACAAAGCCACGTGCCTATGTCCTGGAAATGTTTCCCTATCCATCGGGCCGCATCCATATTGGCCATGTGCGCAACTACACCATGGGTGACGTGTTAGCGCGCTATAAGCGCATGACCGGACATGAAGTGCTGCACCCCATGGGCTGGGACGCCTTTGGCATGCCTGCGGAAAATGCGGCGATGGAGAAAAAGGTCCACCCCGGCGGTTGGACGCGCGACAATATTGCGAACATGAAGGCGCAGCTGAAGCGGCTTGGCTTTGCGATTGACTGGACCCGCGAACTTGCGACCTGTGAGCCTGAATATTACGGCCATGAACAGGCATTGTTCCTGAAGCTTTATGCCGCCGGGCTCGTCTACCGCAAAGAGTCCGCCGTGAACTGGGACCCTGTCGACATGACGGTGCTTGCCAATGAGCAAGTGATCGATGGCAAGGGCTGGCGATCGGGTGCCCCCGTTGAGCGCCGCAAGCTGAGCCAGTGGTTTTTGAAGATTACCGACTTTGCAGAAGAATTGCTTGTTGGCCTTGGGTCGCTTGACCAATGGCCCGACAAGGTGCGGTTGATGCAGGAAAACTGGATTGGCAAATCGCAAGGTTTGAAATGCCGGTTCCGCTTCCCGGGCGGTGACGACGGCATTGATGTGTTTACCACGCGCCCCGACACCATGTTCGGCGCAAGCTTTATTGCCATTGCCGCAGACCACCCCGTCGCGCAAAAGTTGGCTGCCAACGCGCCTGATTTGCAAGATTTTATCGCGGAATGCCGCAAAGGCGGAACGACAGCGGCCGACATTGAAACCGCTGAAAAGCTTGGCTTCAATACAGGGCTTGCCGTTGAGCACCCGCTGGATCCAAGCTGGCACTTGCCCGTCTATGTCGCCAATTTCGTATTGATGGATTACGGCACGGGCGCGGTCTTCGGCTGCCCAGCACATGACCAACGCGACCTTGATTTCGCGCGCAAATATCATTTGCCCGTTACCCGCGTGGTCGCAGATGGCGATTTGACCGACAGCCATTTCGACGGAAATGTCGCCTACACCAACCCCGGCGTCATCGTGAATTCGCACTGGATGAACGGCATGACCGTCGACCAAGCGAAAGCGGATGTGATCGCAAAGGCCGAGAAGGAAGGCTGGGGCCAAAGCCAAACGCAATATCGCCTGCGCGACTGGGGCGTTTCGCGCCAGCGTTATTGGGGCACACCAATCCCGATCATCCATTGTCAGGCATGTGGCGCAGTCCCCGTGCCCAATGACCAGTTGCCGGTGAAATTGCCCGAAGACGTCAGCTTTGACATCCCCGGTAACCCGCTCGATCGCCACCCGACCTGGAGCAAGGTCGACTGCCCCAAATGCCATCAAGAGGCGCGCCGCGAAACCGATACGCTCGATACTTTTGTCGACTCAAGTTGGTACTTCATCCGCTTTGCAAGCCAACCGCATGACAAGCCCTTTGACCGTGCGGCGGCGGAAAAATGGCTGCCGGTTGACCAATATATTGGCGGTGTCGAGCACGCGATTTTGCATTTGCTCTACGCCCGTTTCTGGACCCGTGCGCTCAGCCATATCGGCATGATCGATGTGAAAGAGCCGTTCGCCTCACTGTTTACGCAAGGCATGGTGACGCACCAAACCTATCAGGATGCCAATGGAACATGGCTGAGCCCTGATCAGGTGCGGCGTGAAGGTGACATTTGGACCATCATCGACAACGGCGTCCCTGCGGTCGCAGGTCGCATCGAAAAGATGTCCAAATCCAAAAAGAATGTCGTCGATCCAGACGATATTGTGGACCAATATGGCGCCGATGCCGTGCGCTGGTTCATGCTGTCCGACAGCCCGCCCGAACGCGATCTGGAATGGTCCGAAGCGGGGATTGAGGGTTGCTGGCGATTTGTGCAGCGCCTGTGGCGTCTGACAAGTCAGGTCAGTGGCGCCGAAGGTGTCGATAAGGCCCTGGACCGCAAAACGCACCAGATCATTGCCGGCGTCGGCACAGACATTGAAGCGTTGGCGTTCAACAAGGCGGTCGCAAAAATCTACGACCTTGCCAATGCCATTGAAAAGGCTGCGCCTTCGGCAAGCCGCGATACCGCGATCCGGACAATCGTCACATTGTCCGCGCCGATGGTTCCGCATTTGGCCGAAGAAGCATGGACGCAGCTTGGCGCAGCTTCAGGCGGCGGCCTTATCGCCGACGCACCTTGGCCGCAGGTCAACCCTGACCTGCTGGTGGAAGACGAAGTGACCATTGCCATTCAGGTGAAGGGCAAGCTGCGCGATACGCTGACCGTTGCCAAGGGATTGCCCCAGACCGAAGTGGAGGCGCTTGCGCTTGCCAGCCAAAAGGTTCAGCATGCGATTGACGGTGCCGATATCCGGAAAATCATCGTCGTGCCCGATAGGTTGGTCAACATCGTCCTATGAACCGTTTCATCGCCCCCATCTTGCTTGCTTTGATGCTGCCCGCTTGCGGATTGCAGCCTTTATACAGCGGTGGATCAAAGGGCGCGGTGGCAACAACGCTGGGTTCGGTATCGGTCGCGACAATCGAAGGCAAAAGCGGTTGGTTGATGCGCAATGCCTTAACCGACCGCCTTGGCGCTCAAGACAGCAACGTCGCCCAATTCCGTTTAGTGGTCACACTTGATGACCGGATTGAAGGCTTTGGCGTGCGCGCCGACGATACCGTCACGCGTGAACGGCGAACATTGCGCGCGCGCTATCAACTGATCTCAGTCGCTACCGGTGAAACGGTGCTTGATGCCACCGCGGGATCCGACGCAGGCATCGATGTCGCCGGTTCGGAATATGCCACCATCGCTGGCGAAAACAGCGCGCTGGAAAATCTGACGCAGAAGGTTGCGGATCAGATTGTCACCCGGCTTTCGATTTACGCCCGCGGCGAATGAGCAACGCCAAAGAACGCAGCTTTATAAGTGCCATTGGCACACGTCCGGAGATTCGGCTGTTTTTCATTTTCGGGCAGGATGAATCGGCGGCCGCCGACATCGCATCGCAAATGTCCGTCGCGCTGACGGGTTCGGAACGGATTGATATCGACAGCGACCGTATTCGCAATGACCCCGCGCTTCTGGCGGACGAGGCGTCGGCGCTTTCGCTATTTGGTGATAAGCGGCACATCCGGCTGAACTTCCGCCGGGAAGAAGGTGTTGCTGCCGTCGAAAATCTGCTCGCCCTTGAAGGCGACGCCAATCCGGTCATCGCGACCGCAGGCAATCTGACCAAGGCCAGCAAGTTGCGCAAGCTTGTCGAGGCCCACCCGCGCGCGATGGTGCATATTTGTTACATGCCAGAGGAAGGCGATGCCGCCGCCGCCGTGATGGCGTATGCAGCGACGATGGGGCTGAAGATTGACCGGCCACTGGCCGCGCGGATTGCGCGTTACACCGGTCAGGACCGGAAATTGGCGCAGGCCGAAATCGAAAAGCTGTCCTTATATTATGATTCATCGCCGCAGCGCCCCGCGACGGTTGAAGTTCCCATATTCGAAGCCTTGTCCGCAGAAACGGGCGAGGAGAATATCAATGGCCTGATCCATCAAGTCATGGGCGGGGATTTGCGCGGGACGGGGCGTGAACTTGTCGCCGCGCGCGATATGGGGGTGGATGCGATCCGCATCATCCGCGCGATGCAGCGGCGGGTGACGTTGCTCGCGGCTATGCGCGCAAAGGTCGACAATGGTTCGAACCCCGGCGCCGTTGTAAAAGCGACCCGTTCGATATTCTGGAAAGACGCAGACAGCTACGCCCAGCAACTTGCGCGTTGGCCATCGGTGCGGCTTGCCGGATTAAACAGCCATCTGCTGGAGGTGGAATCCAAGCTTATGCATGTCCGCGATGGACTGGCTGGCACGATATTGGAAGAAGAGCTGGTCCGCATTGCGCGTGCAGCATCGCGCCGCGGCTGATTACTGATATTGCGCAGTAATGGGTGGGAAAATATCTGTTAAGCCGGGCTCTTGAACCCGATGGCAAACAGACCCACATCTGCATCAACGAAAGGCCGTTTCATGGAAAAAATTATCAAGTCCGACGCCGAGTGGCGCGCAGAATTGGACCCGGTTCAATATCATGTCCTGCGCGAGGCGGGAACCGAGCGGGCCTTTGCGGGCAAACTGACCGATGAAAAACGCGAAGGCGAGTTTCGCTGCGCCGGATGCGGTACGACCCTATTTGCATCTGACACCAAATTTGACAGCGGTTCGGGTTGGCCAAGCTTTACCGCGCCTGCAGACGGTGAAGCAATTGATGAGCACACCGATGTATCGCACGGCATGGTCCGTACCGAGGTGCGATGCGCCGCGTGCGAAGGGCATTTGGGGCATGTATTTCCCGATGGTCCGGGGCCAACAGGGCTGCGTTACTGCATCAACAGCGCTGCGCTGACATTTGACCCCGAATAAGAACGCGCTTGTCGGCGAGTCCATGAGCGATTAACACCCTGCGCAATGGCACGCGCGCGCAAGATTTCGAAAGAACGTCGCCCAATGGGACCGTGGATTTTACGTATCATCAAAGCCGGCGTTATCGCGGGGCTGCTTGGCGTGATGGTGTTGGGTATTTTTGTCGCCATTGCCCGCGGCGAAATCGACAGTTTTGAAGATTTAAAGGCATCGCCCAACGGCCAGATGATCCGCGTCCGTGCCGCCGATGGCACCGTTATCCAATCACTTGGCCCAAGTTTCGGCCGATGGCTGGACATTGATCAGCTGCCGTCTGAAATGAAGGACGCGATGGTCGCGGTGGAAGACCGGCGCTATTATATCCACCCGGGCGTCGACCCTATTGGGATCACGCGGTCGCTTTACGTGCGCGCAATTGACGGACGCTGGACCCAAGGTGGCTCAACGATCACGCAGCAGCTGGCCCGCAACATTTACCTGAACAGCAACAAGGAATTCGGGCGCAAAATCCGCGAGGTCATCCTTGCGCTGGCGATGGAAACGAAATTCTCGAAGGACCAGATACTCGAATTATATCTGAACAAGGTCTATTTCGGCGGCGGTGCTTATGGTGTTGATGCGGCGAGTCGGAAATTCTTCGACCATGGCGCGGAAGATCTCAGCCTCGCCGAAGCCGCGATCATTGCAGGCCTTGTAAAGGCGCCATCACATTATTCACCAACAGCAGATGCACAGGCCGCGATTGACCGCGCCACGGTGGTGGTCGGAGTGATGCAGGATGCCGGAATGATTTCCGCTGCCGAGGCCGCCGAGGTAAGGCCGGCGGACGTGAAAATGGCGAAGCAGCAACCCCAAGACAGCGTGCGCTATTTCACCGATTGGGTTTTGCCACAACTGGATGGCCTGATCGACGAGACCGAAAAACCCATTGATGTCTGGACCACGCTTGACCTGAAAATGCAGCGCGCGGCAACGGCGGCGATAGCGGCCAACGCACCGCGCGGCGCACAAGGTGCGCTGGTGTCAATTGACCGCGATGGCGCGGTTAAAGCGATGGTTGGCGGCACCGATTATGTGACCAGCAATTATAACCGTGCTGTCACCGCAGTCCGGCAACCCGGATCAGCTTGGAAATTGTTCGTCTACTTGGCCGCGTTGGAAGCAGGGTTCCGTCCGGAAGATATGGTGGAAGATAAGCCCGTTGAAATAGAAGGCTGGCAACCCAAAAACAGCAACGGCCAGTACGCCGGCGAAATTTCACTGCGGACGGCATTTGCTTATTCGAAAAACACTGTCGCGGCACAATTGGGGCAAGAGGTTGGCACCAGCAGCATTGCCAACATGGCGCGCCGTTTTGGCATAACGACACCCATAAACACGCAGCCGTCCATGGTCCTTGGGACATCGGAAACCCGCGTTATCGACATGACGCAGGCATTTGCATCCGTGGGTTCCAATGGCCGCAGCATTACCCCTTATGGCATCTCCAAAGTCACCACCATTGATGGCGAGATTCTATATACGGCAAAGCCCGCCAGATCTGTGCAATTGGTCGAGGATTGGGTCGCCGCCGCCATGACGGATCTGATGCAGACAGCGGTGGCAACGGGCACGGGCCGCGCCGCCAATATCGGCCGTCCTGTCGCAGGAAAGACAGGTACCACGAGCAGCAACAAGGACGGCTGGTTCCTTGGCTTTTCCAGTGGTTTGACAACAGGCGTGTGGATGGGCCGCGACGATGCGCGTGCGATCGGCGGGTTGGAAGGCGGCCGAGCGCCCGCACAAGCATGGGCAGCCTATATGCGAGTTGCAGTATCGGGCCGACCCGTGGAAAATTTTGCCACCGAAGTAACCTTCCCCGAACAATTGGAAGGCGAAGATCTTCTGCTTGGCGAAGGGGAAGAGGGGCTGCTGCTCGACGAAAACGGCATGCCAATTGAGGGCGACCCTGCGCTTGAAGATCCCGGTGCAATGCCAGGGACTGACCCAGAACCTTTGGATGACGCATTTATCGAACGCGCTATCGGACGCCGCGAACCCAGGTCGTCCCGCGACGAAGGGGGTCTTCGCGAACCGCAATAAGGTTCAATAGCAAGGTGCTCGATCGTCCGGGCGTCGGAAACTGCCTGCAATTTGCAGCAAGCAGCTAAAGCGCGTGACCCGTCCGGCTCTTTTTCGTTTCGAGATAATGCGCATTATGCGGGTTCGCCGCGATTTTTAGCGGTAATCGCTCTTCGACAGATATGCCGGCGGACTTAAGGCCTTCAACCTTTTCAGGGTTGTTCGTGAGCAACCGAACGTTGGATATGCCAAGCAGTTCCAGCATTCGGGCGGCGACCGAAAAATCGCGCGCATCAATGGCAAAGCCCAATCGGGTGTTGGCATCAACGGTATCAAACCCCTGATCCTGAAGCGCGTAGGCACGCAATTTGTTGATCAGGCCAATGCCCCGGCCTTCCTGACGCAAATATAAAAGTATGCCCCAATTGGCGTCGGAGATTTGTTGTAATGCTTCGTGCAGTTGCGGGCCGCAATCGCACTTGAGGCTTCCAAGGACATCACCGGTCAGGCATTCACTGTGCAACCGGACAACAGGCGGCGTTCCATCGCGTTTGCCGATCAGCAACGCGACATGGTCTGACGCATCCACATCCGTTCGAAATGCGACGATTTCAGCATCGACATTTGCAGCAACCGGCAACCGCGCACGCGCCGCAATGTGCAACGCCCCGCTATCGTCAAACGCAGCGACATCCTGCGGGGATACGGTCCCGGACGCGCGCTCCGAATCCGGCAACACCAAAAAGGCGGGAAGCAACCCGGCGAGCCGCGCAAGCTCAATGGCCGCAGCAGCAGAGGGTCCATCGGCGAGGGCCAATGCTTCAAAGGGCCCCTTCATCGGGTAACGCAAATCGAGCGTTGGATCCGCCACCGCCAGCGCAAGGTTGATATCAAGGTCCGCTGGCGCCCTTATCATAACCGGCAAAGCGGTATCGGCGGCGGCGCGCTGGTTCATGAGTTTCAATGTAGCCGCGCGGCTCGCAGAAAGCAGGATGGCCCGCGCACCTGCAACGTCGTGTGCGGTTTCTATCGGCAAAAGGCAGAGCTGTTGGCCGAGATGTTCGACGGTGATCGCCCAGCCACGACGCAGCGCGTCAATGGCCAGCGCCGCACGGCGGGCATCGCCCTCAATTGCGGGGGCACCGTTCAAAAGGCAAATTCCGTGACGATGGGCGCATGGTCAGATGGCTTGCCCCATCCACGCACATGCTTATGCACCACATGCGACTTGGCCTTTTCCTTCAAATCAGGCGTCACCCACATATGGTCAAGCCGGCGGCCACGATCCGATGTTTCCCAATCCTGCGCGCGGTAGCTCCACCATGTGTACAGCTTCTTCGACGGTTCAACAAAATGCCGCGCGAGATCAACCCAGTCCGCGGCCTCCTTAATCGCGGCCAAATGTTCGCATTCAATCTTTGTGTGGCTGACGACATTGACGAGCTGCTTATGGCTCCAAACATCATGCTCAAGCGGCGCAACGTTGAAATCACCCGTCAATATGGTCGGGCTAGTGACCGCACGCGACCACTCGGTCATGCGCGAAAGAAACCCAAGCTTTTGTCCGAATTTCGAATTCACTTCGCTGTCGGGAACTTCGCCGCCAGCCGGAATATAGACATTGTCGATCCGCACACCCTTTGCGGCGTCGACATTCAGCTCCGCACCCACATGCCGCGCTTCGCCATTCGCCTGCCAATCTTCAACGCGGCGATTGATTAAAGGCAGCTTGCTGACAATTGCAACACCATGATGCATAGGCTGTCCGTTCAAAACCATATGGCGATAGCCGAGCTGCCGAAACAATCCTTCGGGGAAAAGGCTGTCGATGACTTTGGTTTCCTGCAGGCACAGGACGTCGGGCGCTTCTTCTTTCAGATAGCGTTCGACGATGTCGATGCGGGCGCGAACCGAATTGATATTCCACGAAGCGATACGGATGGTCTGGGACATAAGAATATGGCCCTATATGCCAGAAGCGGCAGGGGCAAGTCGGTGAAGCTAAATCCATGCCAAAAAAGCAAAGCCCTCATCCCGGGGGCATTTGGGATGAGGGCTAAACTTGCGTTCGTCACGCGGGTATCAGCGACGATTTAACGTCGTGGGCAACAGGGGGAAAACCACACGAACTCTCAATCGCTGTCCGTTAATTTATAGGATGACTTTCCTGTCGTTCAGATGAACGAATCCGTTCATCTCGGCAGCTTGTCGGTCATCAGCATCGCTTCATCGACCGATTTTAAGATTTCCGTCGGACGGGCCGTGGATCTTTCCATGAAAATGCGCTGTCGGCGATTGCGCCATTATAGCTGACGTTGCTGAGTCGGATGCTTGTGCGATTGTTTTTGGAATCAAGCGCAACCCAGCCCGTCAGCGTCAATCCACCCGGCGCGCTGGGCTTGTTGACGAATATCATTGTAATGGTGCCATATTCAGGCCGTTTCGGGTCGCGGACTTCCACGCTGATGACATCATCTGTCGATGTGGGGACCAGTTTTCCAAAGCGCGCCAAATCCTTGCCCGGGTCCAGCAACGCGGCGAGCGGGCTGTTACGGATTGGCCAGCGCTGCACTTGTTTGACTTCATAATCGACCATGGTCAGCGCGCGCCCATCAGCAACGATCAACAACGGCACATCTTTTTGATATTCAAATCGCACATGGCCGGGACGCTTGAGCAAAAGCTTGCCCGTTACCGCCCCGCCATTGCGATCGGTCTGGGTGAAGGTGGCGGTCATTGTGCCCACCGTCTTCATATGCGTGGTCACGCGCGCCATGCGATCCGCCTGCGATTGCGCAGTCGACGGCGCGGCTGCGATCAGGGCAACGGGCGCGAGCATTAAGACGTAATTTCGAAAGGTCATTCTGATTTCCTTGGGAGGGGTTCAATCGCGGCTACGGCAACCGCCTTGAACGCCATCTTAACGTCTAAAGCGGCTCGCCGGTCCGGTCACGAAGCACTTCGCGGCGGCCAATATGGTTCGGCGCAGTGATGAAGCCGTCTTCTTCCATACGATCAATCAACCGGGCTGCGCTGTTATAACCAATCCGCAGCTGACGCTGAATCCAGCTCGTCGATGCCTTTTGGCTTTCAAACACGATCTGGCACGCCTTGCGATATTGCGCGTCTTCTTCGTTGTCGTCGCCGCCCATGCCGCCAAAGTCGAAACCGCCATCTTCGGGTTCTTCGGTCACCGCCTGAATATATTCGGGCTGCCCTTGGCCGCGCCAATGGTCTGCCACGCGGCGGACTTCATCATCGGAAACAAACGGACCATGAATACGCGTCAGCCCGCGTCCGCCCGCCATATACAGCATGTCGCCCTTGCCCAGCAGCTGTTCGGCACCCTGTTCACCCAAAATAGTGCGGCTATCGATTTTCGAGGTCACATGGAAAGAAATGCGCGTGGGCAAGTTCGCCTTGATCACGCCCGTGATAACATCAACCGATGGCCGCTGCGTCGCCATGATGAGGTGAATACCCGCAGCCCGCGCCTTTTGCGCGAGGCGTTGAATGAGGAATTCAACCTCCTTGCCCGCTGTCATCATCAGGTCAGCCAGCTCGTCCACGATGATGACGATCTGCGGCATTGGCTCATAGGCCAAGCTTTCTTCCTCATATTGCGGCTGGCCGGTCATCGGGTCATAGCCAATTTGCACCTTACGGCCCAATGGCGCGCCCTTTGCCTTTGCCCCGCGGACTTTTTCGTTGAAGTTTGCAAGGTTGCGCACGCCCAGCGATGACATCATCCGGTAGCGTTCTTCCATCTGCTCAACCGCCCATTTGAGCGCGCGAATGGCCTTGGCAGGCTCCGTTACAACAGGTGACAACAGATGCGGAATATCGTCATAGCTGCTCAATTCGAGCATCTTGGGATCGATCATGATCATTCGGCACTGGTCCGGCGTCAGACGATAGAGCAGCGACAATATCATGCAGTTGAGGCCAACCGATTTACCGGACCCGGTTGTCCCTGCGACCAACAAATGCGGCATCGGGGCGAGATCGGCGATGACCGGATCGCCCGAGATATTCTTCCCCAAAATTATCGGCAAAGCACCCTTTTGATCGGCAAAGGCGTCTGATCCGACCATTTCCTGAAACACCACGGCTTCGCGATGGGCGTTGGGCAGCTCAATACCCATGACGGTTCGGCCCGGTATCGTCGAAACACGCGCGGACAAAGCGGACATGTTGCGCGCAATATCCTCTGCCAGCTGGATAACGCGGCTGGATTTGATACCCGCTGCAGGCTCCAACTCATACATTGTGACCACGGGTCCCGGACGCACCGCAACAATCTGTCCTTTGACGTGAAAGTCATCGAGCACCGATTCCAGCAAGCGCGCATTTGCTTCCAGCGCCGTCTTGTCGAGTTTCGGCACTGAAATGGCGGGCGGCGGATCCAGCAGATCAAGCGACGGCAAAACAAAGCTGCCAAAGAAATCGCCCTGCCGCGCGCCGGTTGAGAACGCCGCTTTTTTCGGCGCCAGCGTGCGCTCTTCAATCACGGGGGGCTTGCGGAGTTCGGGCTCGACAGCCTTACGCGGCGGCTTGGGTTCGATAATCTGGGCAACATCCGAATCGTCTGCGTCAAAGGCACCCAGATCGTTTTTGATGCCTGAAAATTTAGGCATGGCCAATGAAGGAATGCGGAACAGCGGACGCTCAAGCTCAAGCGCGCGAATAACCAACGCTATCCCGCCACTTAAGCTGCCCAAAATCAGCAGAACCCGCAATATAGTGCCGAATACGCCGTGAATTTGGCCAACAAGTGCGACGGCGGCATTTGCCAACAGCAAATTAATCGCGCCGCCCCATCCAGCGGGCAAGCCGATGTCGCTGCCGTGCTGCCAATAGGCCATGCCAAACCCGATCAGCAGCATGCCACACAGGCATAATGTAAGCTGCCGTTTCCATTGCGGCTGCGGGACGGCCCGCCACAAGCGTCGTGCAAACACCAGCATCAACGGGAACAGGAAAATGGCAGGAACGCCAAATAGAAACAGAACGATGTCGGACACATAGGCGCCACTTTGGCCCATCCAGTTGTGCTGCACATCTGCAGCCGCACTATTAAACGCCGCATCGCCGGCCGAATAGCTAAGCACCGCAAAGCCATAAAATACCGCAAACAGGCCAAGCACAGCCGCGCCAAACAAGGTGCTGCTGCGGATCAGCGACGCGCGCATCATATTCCGCCAATTGGCCATGTTCGTTTTTGAGGTAAATTTAGAAATGCGCGAGGCCATGATTATAATGCCATATATGGGTGGCCGCCAACGGCCGAACGCCCCCTTTTCGCTGTCGCTGGACTCGCCGTCAAGTATTACAGGTTGAAGATTGCTGCCAACGCGGATGGGCTACGGTCAAAATCCTCCTTTGAGTCCGCCCATCTGTTGCGGCATAGGGGCAATATGAATCACAAAGCAGACGTCATCATTATCGGCGGCGGGCTCATCGGGCTTACGCAAGCATTGGCATTGGCAGCACATGGCATCACCAGCCATGTCATTGACCGCGCGGATCAGGCGAGCATGTTGCAAGCCGGCTTTGACGGCCGCACTTTTGCCATATCGAGCTCTAGCTATAAACTGTTCGAAGCCATTGGACTGGGCGACGCATTGGCCGGAAAAGGCTGTCCGATTGAAAAGATTTGGGTGAGCGATAGCCTGAAGCCCGGATCGCTGGATTTCGCACCCGCCGAAGATGACGGCTTCCTGGGCCAAATGTTTGAAAGCCGCTTCTTGCGCGGCGTGTTGTACAATGCGGCGCTGGAACGCGATGCGATCCAGTTGCACATGCCCGCCAACATCACCCACAAATCACAGGATTCAGGTCGCGCCTCCGTGCATCTGGATGATGGCAAAGTTTTGACCGCTGACCTGATGATTGTCGCCGAAGGGCGGCAAAGCCAGACGCGCGAGGAAATGGGGATCAATATTGCGCACTGGCAATATGACCATAGCGCCATGGTCGGTGCGATCTTCCACGAACATTCCCACAACAACATTGCCTATGAGATTTTTTATCCGTCAGGCCCATTTGCCGTGTTGCCCATGTTGGATGCGGACGACGGGCGGCATCGTTCAGCGATCGTCTGGTCGGTCGATGCCGCAGATGCGCCGGGATATATGAAATTGTCGCCGCGTGGATATGCGGCGGAGCTGGAAAAGGCGATGGGCGGCATATTGGGTGCCGTTGAGATCGCCGCGCCTTTGTCGTCGTACAAGCTTGGGTTCCACCATGCGGCCAACATCACGGCGGAACGGGTGGTGCTGATCGGCGACAGCGCCCATGGCATTCACCCCATCGCGGGTCAGGGGTTGAACCTTGGGCTGCGCGACGTTGCTGCGTTGACCGAAGTATTGGTCGACGGGATGCGGCTTGGCCTTGATTTTGGTGATGCGCAGTTGCTTGATCGCTATAGCCGGTGGCGCAGCATTGATACGTTGCTGATCGCGGTATCGACCGATGGCTTGAACCGCCTTTTTTCCATTCCCGGCAAAACCGCGTCTGCGGTCCGGCGTTTCGGAATGGCCATGGTGCAGCGCGCTGCCCCGGCCAAGGCATTTTTCATGGCCGAGGCGCGGGGCGAAAGCGGCGCGCTACCCAAATTGCTTCAGGGTGTTGCCGTCTAAATTCGCATTAGCCCTGGGTCACGGGCACAAGACGGATTTCGACACGGCGGTTTGCCGCGCGACCGGTTTCGTCCAGATTGCTCGCCTTTGGCTGGCTCTCACCATAGCCACGCGTGGCAAGACGCGCGGACTGAACGCCGCGCGAAGTTAGATAGCTTGCAACAGCCGACGCACGGCGTTCCGATAACGACTGGTTATAGGCATCCGACCCGGTGGAATCGGTATGGCCCATGACGTCGACATAGGTTTTTTCATATTGCATCAGCGTCGATGCAACCTGATCCAGCGTATTGCGGAAACCCGCATCGATATTCGCGCTATCGAGGCCAAAGGTCACTTCCGAAGGCATATCGAGAACAAGATTGTCGCCATCGCGAATAACGTTGATGCCGGTGCCTGCGGTTTGCTGACGCAGCTTTCTTTCTTGTTCGTCCATATAATAGCCAACACCCGCACCGGCCAAAGCGCCAATACCGGCGCCGACAATCTTTTCCGTGCGATCACGACGGCCGCCAATAAGGTCGCCAAGCAAATATCCGCCCAATGCGCCGCCAACGCCACCAAGCGCAGCCTTCGAAATCGTGCGCTGGCCCGTTGTCGGGTCGGTCACACATGCCGATAGCGGCAGCATGGCGGCCATAAGCGACAGTGTTATCAATTGATTCTTCTTCATCATTTTCCCTTTCAGCTTGGGCGCCCCATAAGCGACACCCATGATGAACCTGCGATTATCATTGGCCGGGTTGCATCTTCTAACGATAACAGATTTTGCGGCATTTTGTTGCCAAAGCGCTGGCGTTGGCACTATGGGAAGCAGGTCCCTATGGAACCTCTTCATCCTTTCCCGTGGTTTGATGCCGCGACTATATTGGCCCTCATTGCCTTGAACGGTGTGTTTGCCATGTCTGAACTCGCCATTGTTTCGGCACGCACAGCGAAATTAAAGGCGATGGCGGAAGACGGAAAGCGCGGCGCAGCGGCCGCCCTTCGGTTAGGACGAGACCCCGGCAAGTTTCTGTCCACCGTGCAAATCGGCATTACACTTATTGGTATTATCGCCGGTGCGTATTCGGGATCGACGCTCGGCGGGCCAGTGGCAGAGCGCATCGCGCTTTTGGGCATGGGCAAGGAATGGGCCGAAACTTTGGGTTTCGGAATCGTGATCAGCATCACGACTTACGCATCCTTGGTGGTCGGCGAGCTGGTCCCCAAGCAATTTGCGCTCATTGCGCCTGAGAGAATCGCCGTCACCATGGCAGGGCCAATGGAGATGCTGGCACGCGTGACCGCACCGATTGTCTGGACCCTTGATAAATCCAGCGCGACCATATTCCGCGCACTTGGTCTGCGCCGCGACACCCGTGATGCACTGAGCGCCGAGGAATTGCGTATGGTCTTCGCCGAAGCCACCCATGCAGGCATCATTGAAGAGCACGAACATAAGGTCATTGCAGGCGTTGTGCGGCTTGCCGACCGTCCGGTACGTGAAGTCATGACGCCACGGACCGACGTTGACCGTATTGCGGCCGACGCATCTGAAGATGATGTCCGCGATTCGCTGTTAAATTCGCTGCACACGCGGCTACCCGTCACCGGTGAAGATGGTGACGATATCATTGGCGTTGTCCAATCACGCGATATTGTTGCGGCACAGATTCGCAGGGAAAGTCTCGATATCCGCAGCCTGATGCGTCGCGCCGAAATCATTCCTGATCAACTTGACGCCATGGACGCACTCGAAATTCTGCGTTCGTCCGATGTGCCGATGTTACTTGTCCATGATGAATATGGCCATTTTGAAGGAATCGTCACGCCGAACGACCTTTTGGCAGCCATTGCAGGCGAATTTGCATCGGATCAGGCGCAAGGTAGCGCGCCGAACATCATCACATTGGACGATGGCTCAATGCTCGTCTCGGGCGCAATGTCCGCCGACGCAATGGCAGACGCGCTGTCGATTGATCTGCCCGAAGACCGCGATTACGCGACCGCTGCGGGCCATGTCCTACACATCTTGCGGCACTTGCCCGAAGAGGGTGAATCCTTCCGCGACCAAGGTTGGCATTTTGAAGTTGTGGATATGGATGGCCGCAAAATCGACAAGCTCCGCGTCCGACTTGCAGAAAAAGCAACTCGAACGGACGCAGTTGAGGGCTTGTGATTGCACAAACGCTTGGTTAGGGCGTTTGGCAGATATGGAATTACACGTCACGACGACAACAGGATATTGATATGGCCGATTTCTTCCTTCCAAAGAACAGCAAGGTCCAAAAGGGCACTGTTCACGCCGCGAAAACCGACGGGAAAGTCAAGAAATTCAAGGTATATCGTTACGATCCCGACAGTGGCGAAAACCCGCGTTACGACACTTTTGAAGTCGACACCGAATCCTGCGGCCCCATGGTCCTCGACGCGCTGATCAAGATGAAGGGCGAACAAGATTCGTCGCTGACATTCCGCCGTTCGTGCCGCGAAGGCATTTGTGGTTCATGCTCGATGAACATCGACGGCAAAAATGGCCTCGCGTGCACCACGGCAATTGAAGATTGCAAAAGCGAAGTCACACTGACTCCGCTGCCGCATATGGAAGTCATCAAGGACCTCGTTCCTGACTTCACCCATTTTTATGCGCAATATGCGTCGATCAAGCCATGGCTGCAGACGGTGACGCCAGAACCATCAGGCAAGGAGCGTCTTCAGTCGCCTGAAGACCGTGCAAAGCTGGATGGTCTGTATGAGTGCATCTTGTGCGCATGCTGCTCGACAAGCTGCCCGTCTTATTGGTGGAACAGCGACAAGTTTTTGGGCCCAGCCATCTTGCTTCAGGCCTATCGCTGGTTGGCAGATAGCCGTGACGAAATGACCGGTGAGCGTTTGGATGAGTTGGAAGATCCATTCCGTCTGTATCGCTGCCACACGATCATGAACTGCGCGAACGCATGCCCCAAGGGTCTGAACCCTGCAAAGGCCATTGCTGAAACCAAGAAGATGGTGGCCGAACGCCACCTTTAATTTACGGGACGGCAGTTGGACACACCCGCTTTTGACAGCAGTCCGGATCCGGACAATCCCGGTTGGCTAAACTGGCAGATGACCGATGCCACGCGCTATAATGGCACGGTCCTCGGTAAAATGCTGGTGCGCAGTGAGGGGCATCATAAAGCACGCCTGCGCATGTTCCCCGAACACCGGCACAGCAACTTGCGCGACGCGGTGCATGGCGGCGTCACGCTTGGCTTTATCGACGTGGCCATGTTTGGCGCGTCGCGGATGTTTGGCCTGATTGAGGCGGGCGCTGCCGTTACGCTTGACCTATCGGTGCAGTTCATTGGCGCTGGCGTAATCGGCGAACCACTTGAAGCAGAGGTCGAACTTTTGAAAGAAACGGGTCGCCTGCTGTTCATGCGCGGCATTGTCTCGCAAGGCGAGTCCCGCGTCGCCGCGTTTTCAGGGACGATTCGAAAACCCAGTAAGAAATGATGCCCGCCTCGGTCACCGAACGGCACGCAGCCCTGGTTAGTGCAGGCGAACTGAAGCCTGATGCTGATCAAGCCAAGGCCGTTTTGGCGCTGGCAAAAGCGCAGGCAGAGCTTGAGGCCGTGCCGCCCCGCGGAAGCACAATGTGGCGTTTCTTGGGACGCAAGCCGGACCCGGCGCGCGGCCTATATTTATGGGGCGGTGTTGGGCGCGGAAAATCCATGCTCATGGACCTGTTTTTTGACAGCGTGCAGATACAGCGGAAACGTCGCGCGCATTTCCACGAGTTCATGCTGGATATCCACGCGCGGCTAAAGGTTGAGCGCGAAAAAGAAAAAGGCGATCCCATTCCACCGGTGGTCGCGGCACTGGCAGATGAAGCCCGTTTGCTCTGTTTTGACGAAATGGTCGTCAACAATATGGCCGATGCAGCGATCATGTCGCGGCTGTTTACGGGATTGATTGCCGCAGGCGTCACGGTTGTCACAACGTCGAACCGGCGACCCGATGACCTGTATAAGGATGGCCTAAACCGCCAGCTGTTCTTGCCGTTCATCGCGTTGATCAAAGACAGGCTTGATATTTTTGCGCTCGATGGCCCGACAGACTATCGGCGCGACCGTCTGGGCAATGCCAAAACCTGGCTCGTACCCAATGGTGCCGAGGCGACGGCCGCGCTTTCGGAAACATTCTTCCGGATGACGGATTACCCGCCCGAGGACCGCGCACATGTCCCCTCGTTAGAACTCGACGTGGGCGGCGGTCGGACGCTGCATGTGCCAAAGGCGCTGAAGGGTGTCGCCGTTTTCTCGTTCAAGCGTCTGTGCGCTGAGGCCCGTGGTGCCTCTGACTATCTGGCGATTGCGCGGCGGTTTCACACCGTTTTGATGGTGGGCATTCCTGTACTTGGGCCGCACAACCGCAATGAAGCGGCGCGATTTGTGACGCTGATCGATGCGTTGTACGAATATCGCGTAAAGTTTTTGGCGAGTGCAGATGCCGGCCCCGACCAGCTTTACCCGATGGGCGACGGGCGATTTGAATTTGACCGTACCGTGTCGCGGCTGATGGAAATGCAGTCGGAAGATTATCTGGCGGAAGGCCACGGCGCGCGCTAGCATTGCATAAAGGAGAGAAAAGATGATCGGACGGAGCACGTTTTTGTTGGCAGGCATGTTGGCCCTGACAACCGCTGCACATGCGCAAACAGCTGCATCGAAAATAGCAGCGGAACGCGCGCTCTTTGCAAAGATTGTCGAAATTCCCACCGTTGAGGGGCAGCCTGCCGAATTCAAAAAGCTGACCACCTTATTGGCAGCGGAGTTCCGCAAGGCTGGCATCACGAACGTGATCGTCAAGGATCATGACAATACCCAGACAATGATTGTCCGTTGGCCCGCAGCCAAGCCTTCGGGGAAGAAGCCTATTTTGCTGATGGCGCACATGGATGTCGTCGCCGCCAAAGCAAGCGATTGGAAATATCCGCCATTTAAGTTTCGCGAAGAGGGCGGATATTATCTGGGTCGCGGTTCAAACGACAATAAGGCTGCGTTGACCGGCATCGTCCTTGCGCTGCAATATTTGCGCGCAGAAAAGTTTGAACCGACGCGCGATATCATTGTGCTGTTTACCGGCGATGAAGAGACGATCGGCAACGGTGCACGTCGCGCGGCAACCGAATGGCGCGAGCTTATTGACGCTGAATATGCCCTCAATGGAGATGCGGGCGGCGGATCGGTTTTCCCTGATGGGCGCGTTGAAGGCTTTGGTATTCAGATTGCGGAGAAAACCTATGCCGATTTCCATCTGACCGCTGTGAACCGTGGCGGGCACAGCAGCGTGCCGCGCCCGGACAACGCGATATATGCGTTGGCCAATGCGCTCACCGCAGTGGAGCGTCATCGCTTTCCAGCCATGATTAACGATGCCACACGCGCGAGTTTCGAGATGCTGGCAAAAGGTGATAGCGGCCAATTTGGCGAGCTGTTGCGCAGATATCTTGCCGATCCCCAAGATCGCGAAACCGCCGATCTGTTAGAGGCGATGGACCCCGGAAGCACGCGCACGCGCTGTGTCGCAACGATGTTGTCTGGCGGTCACGCGCCAAATGCCTTGCCCCAAAAGGCCGAAGCCAATGTGAACTGCCGCATTTTTCCCAGCGTCAAAACAGAGGATGTCCGGCAGCAATTGCAAACGCTGTCAGGGCCGGATGTCACGGTATCGGCCGTTGAAGGATCGCAAACACCCGAAACCGCACCATCACCGATGCGCGATGACATAGTCCAAGCCTATCGGGCCGCTGTCGCAACCCGCTTTCCGAACGCGCCCGTTCTGCCATTCCAGTCGGCGGGCGCTACCGACGGCGCGTTTTTACGGTCAGCGGGCATTCCCGTTTATGGATTTGGTGGCCTTTGGAGCATCGTCGGACAGAAAGAGGGCGCGCATGGCCTAGATGAACGCGTCTGGGCCGAGGGATTTCATGGCCAAGTCCCCATCTGGATGGAAATGTTGCGGCGGGTCGCTGGTAACTGACAGGGTGCAGTTCACCCGTTATCGCTATTGCGAACTGTTATCAGAAAAAGCCTTAGCTTTGGACTTTTATTGGGTTGTTATCCACAGCGATTCGGCGTAACGACGCCGCAATTCCGCTAAAAAGCCCTAAGGGAAGGACAGTTTTGTATGGCTCGCAAAAAAATTGCGCTTATTGGCGCCGGTAATATCGGCGGCACGCTTGCTCACCTCGCAGCATTGAAAGGCCTCGGCGACATCGTCTTGTTCGACGTTGTTGAAGGCATTCCCCAGGGCAAGGCGCTTGACCTGTCGCAATGCGGTCCGGTCGAAGGCTTCGATGCCAAGATTACGGGTACCAATGATTATGCCGATATTGCTGGCGCCGACGTGATCATCGTCACCGCTGGTGTCGCGCGCAAGCCCGGCATGAGCCGCGATGATTTGCTTGGCATCAACCTGAAGGTCATGAAGGCCGTGGGCGAAGGCATTGCCGCGAACGCGCCAAATGCATTCGTCATCTGCATCACCAACCCGCTCGACGCGATGGTATGGGCGCTGCGCGAATTCTCCGGCCTGCCGCACCACATGGTTGTCGGCATGGCGGGTGTTCTCGATTCCGCACGTTTCAGCCACTTCCTTGCGGACGAATTCAACGTGTCGATAAAAGACGTCACCAGCTTCGTGCTTGGTGGTCATGGTGACACGATGGTGCCGGTCATTCAATATTCGACCGTATCGGGTATTCCGGTTCCAGACCTTATCAAAATGGGCTTTTCAACGCAGGAGCGCATTGACGCAATCGTTCAGCGCACGCGCAGCGGCGGCGGTGAAATCGTTGGTCTTCTTAAAACCGGCTCTGCGTTCTACGCACCGGCAACAAGCGGTATCGCGATGGCCGAAGCTTATTTGAACGACCAAAAACGCGTTCTTCCAGCTGCAGTGCATCTGACCGGCCAATATGGCGTCGACAATCTATATGTCGGCGTACCTGTCGTCATTGGTGCTGGCGGCGTTGAAAAGGTCGTCGAAATCGCGCTTGATGACGAAGCCAAGGGTAACCTCGCGGTCAGCGTCGATGCGGTCAAAGAACTGCTTGTCGCATGTAAGGCAATTGATTCCTCGCTGAACTAAGCGAACCCCAGAATTTAGGAGACGTATGTGAGCATCCTTATCAACAAAAACACCAAGGTCATCACGCAAGGTATGACAGGTGCTACTGGCACATTCCATACCGAGCAGGCGCTTGCTTATGGCACGCAGATGGTTGGCGGTGTTACCCCCGGCAAGGGCGGAACAACGCATATTGGCCTGCCGATGTTTGACACGGTGCTTGAGGCCAAGCAAACAACGGGTGCGGATGCGTCGGTTGTGTATGTGCCACCACCCTTTGCGGCCGATTCAATCCTTGAAGCCATCGACGCGGAAATCCCGTTGATCGTTTGCATCACCGAAGGCATTCCTGTGCTCGACATGGTCAAGGTAAAGCGCGCATTGTCGGGTTCGAAATCGCGCCTGATTGGACCAAACTGCCCTGGCGTTCTGACACCCAATGAATGCAAAATCGGCATCATGCCCGGCAGCATCTTCTCCGCAGGTTCGGTCGGCGTGGTTTCACGTTCTGGCACGCTCACTTATGAAGCCGTGTTCCAGACCACAGCAGAAGGCCTTGGCCAAACCACTGCGGTCGGCATTGGCGGTGACCCCGTCAACGGCACCAACTTCATCGATTGCCTTGAACTGTTCCTTGCTGATGATGCGACAAAGTCGATCATCATGATCGGTGAAATCGGCGGCAGCGCAGAAGAAGAAGCTGCACAGTTCCTGATCGACGAAGCCAAAAAAGGCCGCAAAAAGCCAATGGCTGGTTTCATCGCCGGACGCACGGCACCTCCCGGACGCCGCATGGGCCATGCTGGCGCCATCGTATCGGGCGGCAAGGGCGACGCAGAAAGCAAGATCGCAGCAATGGAAGCCGCCGGCATCCGCGTATCGCCGTCACCATCATTGCTCGGCAAGACATTGGTCGAGGTTCTGAAGGGTTGAGGTTTGGGCGTTTCATAAACGCGTTGGAATCCAGCGTCCGCTGGAACACACACATTTGTGTTCCCCGGCGCAGGCCGGGGTCCAGCCGTGAATGGAACGTCGATTGTCTTGGTTCTGGACCCCAGCCTTCGCTGGGGAACACAGCGGTCAACTAAAAGATGGCAGCCGCTTTGGAAGCTGCGTGAGATCGAACAGATGAACCCTCATTGGGCGGATCTGTACAAGACATTAGTTTGATGTTGGACCCCGGCGTTCGCTTGGGCACACGAGGTATTTTATGGGCTTAGAAAACCAAGATTTTGAAACTGAGCAAGGTCCAAGCTGGGCGCGTTCGAATTGGCCTTTGTCCATCACCGATGACCTCACGGCTTCGCTTGATCCGACGCAGATGGCGGTCGAGGTTAAGGCCGCGGCGAAGGCTGCTGGCAAGCCCATGGCAGAGGCCGACGCCGTTGCCGCTGCAAGCGATTCCATTCGCGCCATGATGCTGGTCCGCACCTATCGTGTGCGCGGGCATCTGGCGGCAAATCTGGATCCGCTTGGGCTTTCCAAGCAGGATATCCCCGCTGACCTTACCCCCGAATATCATGGCTTTTCTGGCGCAGACCTCGACAAGCGGGTCTATGTCGGCGGCACGCTCGGGCTCGAATGGACCACGGTTCGTGAACTCGTCGATACGCTGCGCGCCAATTATTGTGGCCCAGTTGGCCTCGAATATATGCATATTTCCGACGTCGAAGAGCGCCGGTTCCTGCAAGAACGGATGGAGGGCAAAGATGCCGCCATCCAATTTACGCCCGAAGGCAAAAAAGCCATCCTCGGCAAAGTCATCGAGGCGGAGCAATATGAAAAATTCCTTGGCCGCAAATATGTAGGTACGAAGCGCTTCGGCCTTGATGGCGGCGAATCGATGATTCCCGCACTCGAAGCCGTCATCAAATATGGCGGCCAGCTGGGCGTGCGCGAAATCGTTTACGGCATGCCCCATCGTGGCCGTCTCAACGTTTTGGCCAATGTGATGGCAAAACCATACCGCATCATCTTCCACGAATTTTCGGGTGGAAGCGCGAACCCTGATGATGTTGGCGGTTCGGGCGATGTGAAATATCACCTCGGCACCAGCACTGACCGCGAATTTGACGGCATCAAGGTGCATATGAGCCTGGTACCAAACCCTTCGCACCTTGAAGCGGTGAACCCTGTGGTGCTCGGCAAGGTACGCGCGAACCAAACGGCACGCGATGACCTTGGGAAGCACGAACAAGTGCTCCCCGTGCTTCTGCATGGCGATGCGGCCTTTGCTGGTCAGGGCATCGTTTGGGAGTGCCTCGGCTTTTCCGGCATTCGTGGGTACAACACCGGTGGCTGCCTGCACTTTATCGTGAACAACCAGGTTGGTTTCACAACCAGCCCGCAATATGCGCGGTCTTCGCCTTATCCATCCGACGTCGCAAAGGGCGTTCAGGCGCCAATATTCCACGTCAATGGTGATGATCCCGAAGCGGTGACCTTCGCCTGTAAAATTGCGATCGAATTCCGCCAGACATTCCACCGCGACATCGTCATCGACATGTGGTGCTACCGCCGCTTTGGCCATAATGAAGGCGACGAACCCGGTTTTACGCAGCCATTGATGTATAAAGTGATCAAGGGCCACCCCGCCGTCAGCAGCTTGTACGCCAAACGGCTTGAGGCCGAGGGTGTTATCGATGCGAACTGGGCGGACGAGCATGCCATGCGCTATGTGCAGACGCTTGAGCAGGAATTTGCCAGCGCAGCCGATTATAAAGCCAATGCCGCTGACTGGTTTGGTGGACGTTGGTCGGGCCTGTCCAAACCAGCCGATCCCGAAACCGCGCGCCGGAATGTGCAAACAGGTGTTTCCAAAAAACTGTTTGATAGCATGGGTCGCACGCTGACCACTGTGCCCGAAGGCCACAATATTCACCCCACACTCAATCGTGTGCTCGATGCCAAAAAAGCGATGTTCAGCACAGGCGCAAACTTTGACTGGGCAACAGGCGAAGCGCTCGCTTTCGGATCTTTGCTCTCCGAAGGTTATGGCGTGCGCCTATCGGGCCAAGATTCGGGCCGCGGTACGTTCAGCCAACGCCACGGCGTCTGGGTCGACCAAACGACTGAGGAAAAATATATCCCGCTGGCAACATTGCCACATGGCCGTTTTGAAATCCTCGACAGTCCCTTGTCGGAATTCGGCGTGCTGGGTTTTGAATATGGCTATGCGGGTGCCGAACCAAAGACACTGGTGCTTTGGGAAGCGCAATTTGGTGACTTCGTGAATGGTGCGCAAACCATGATCGATCAGTTTATTGCCGCCGGTGAAGCAAAATGGTTGCGCGCTAATGGCCTCGTGATGCTGTTGCCGCATGGCTATGAAGGACAAGGTCCGGAGCACAGCTCGGCGCGGCTTGAACGCTTCCTGCAATTGTGCGCCGAAGACAATATTCAGGTCGCAAACTGCACGACGCCTGCAAATTATTTCCATTTGCTGCGCAGGCAGATGGCACGTCCATTCCGCAAGCCGCTGATCGTCATGACGCCAAAATCATTGTTGCGGCACAAGCTTGCGGTTTCCAAGGCAGAGGATTTCCAAGGCGAAAGCCATTTCATGCGGATCCTATCGGACATCAACGCGCCTGCGGACAAGGATGTCAAACGACTGGTCCTATGTTCGGGTAAGGTTGCCTATGACCTGATGGAAGCGCGCGATGCATCGGGTGACACAAACACCGCGATTGTCCGCATCGAGCAGCTATATCCGTTCCCAGCCGAACCATTGATTGTCCGGTTGAAGCGCATGACCAATTTGGAAGAAGTCGTTTGGGCCCAGGAAGAGCCGCGCAACGCCGGCAGCTGGAGCTTCGTCGACCCTTATTTGGAAGAATGCCTCGCAGAAGCCAATGTCGGCCCGGCACGTGCACGTTATGCCGGACGCAAAGCCGCAGCCGCGACAGCCACGGGTCTTGCCAAGCGCCACCAAGCCGAACAGGCCGCGTTGGTTGCAGACGCATTGGGCCACAATGTCCGCGAAGAAATCCGCCGCCAACGCACTGGGGGAACCAAGCCGGTTACCCCTCCATCCTCCTGAGGATTGAATTATGAGCACTGAAGTTAAAGTCCCCGTATTGGGCGAGTCCATCACTGAAGCGACCCTTGGCCAATGGCTGAAGAAACCGGGTGAGCCGGTTGCGGTCGATGAACCGATCGCCAGCCTTGAAACCGACAAGGTCGCGGTCGAAGTGCCGTCGCCTGTCGCCGGTATCATGGGTGCCTATGCTGTTGAGGAAGGCGCGACCGTTAATGTCGGCGCTGTCATTGCTTCAATCGATACTGGCACCGGAGCCGCCGCAGCACCTGCTGCTGCCTCGTCCGCTGTGGCCCCCGCCGTTACGAGCACCGCTGCACCTGCGCCGGCCGCTGCTTCAGAAAATAGCGATCTGCCCTTGTCGCCTGCCGTCCGCCGCCTGGTGCTTGAGCTCGGCATTGACCCAAGCAAGATCAAAGGCACCGGCAAAGACGGCCGCTTGACCAAGGAAGATGTTGTTGCGGCTGCAAAGGGTGCGCCTGCGCCTGCAGCCACTTCGGCATCAACGGCGACGCCAGCTGCGTCTGCACCGGCAGGTGCGCGTCAGGAAGAGCGCGTGAAGATGACGCGTCTGCGCCAGACAATCGCAAAGCGTTTGAAGTCTGCACAAGACACAGCCGCCTTGCTGACGACATTTAACGATGTCGACATGTCCGCTGTGATCGAAGCGCGCGCAACCTACAAAGACCTGTTCGAAAAGAAGCACGGCGTGCGCCTTGGCTTCATGGGCTTCTTTACCAAGGCTGTTGCTTTGGCTGCGCGTGATGTTCCTGCCGTAAATGCGCAGATCGATGGCGACGAAATCGTCTATCACAATTATCTCGACGTCTCGGTCGCCGTTAGCGCGCCAAATGGCCTCGTCGTACCCGTCGTGCGCAACGCCGACGCCATGAGCTTTGCCCAGATTGAAAAGGCCATTGGTGATTTTGGCGCAAAGGCAAAGGCCGGTGCGCTCACCATGGAAGATATGTCGGGCGGAACCTTCACCATTTCCAACGGCGGCGTGTTCGGCAGCCTGATGTCGACTCCGATTATCAACCCGCCACAGTCCGCCGTGCTTGGTCTTCACCGGATCGAAGACCGCCCCGTTGTCCGTGACGGACAGGTTGTGGTTCGCCCAATGATGTATTTGGCGCTAAGCTATGACCACCGTCTCATCGACGGCCGCGAGGCAGTGACTTTCCTGAAAATCGTCAAAGAGGCGATTGAAGACCCGACCAGGTTGTTGATAGACCTTTAAGGAGCTGAGCAATGGCAGAACATGATTATGACCTGATCGTTATCGGTGCAGGTCCGGGCGGTTATGTTGCCGCCATCCGCGCCGCACAACTCGGCCTGAAAACAGCCTGCGTCGAAAGCCGCGAGACATTGGGTGGCACGTGCCTCAACGTCGGCTGCATTCCGTCGAAAGCTTTGCTGCACGCATCCGAAATGTATCATGAGGCACAATCGGGTTCGCTGGCGAAATTCGGTATCGATTTTAAGGGCGTCTCGCTCAACCTCGATCAAATGCATGCAGAAAAAGCGAAGGCTGTGTCCGAACTGACCGGCGGCATCGAGTTTCTGTTTAAAAAGAACAAGGTCGATTGGCTCAAGGGCCGCGCCGCATTCACGTCCGCCAACAGCATTGATGTAGCCGGCAAAAATTACACCGCGAAAAACATCATGGTCGCGACAGGATCATCGGTAACGCCATTGCCCGGTGTCGAAATAGACCAAAAGGTTATCGTCGATTCCACCGGCGCGCTGGCGTTGCCAAAGGTGCCAAAGCACATGGTCGTTATCGGCGGCGGTGTTATTGGACTTGAGCTTGGAAGTGTCTGGCTACGTCTTGGCGCGCAAGTGACTGTGGTCGAATATCTTGACCAGATCCTGCCCGGCATGGACGGCGAAGTCCGCAAGGAAGCCGCCAAGATCTTCAAGAAACAGGGCTTCAACCTGCGCATGGGCACCAAGGTTACTGGCGCAACGGTAAAGGGCGGCATGGCCACGCTGACGGTTGAACCATCAGCCGGCGGTGCAAGCGAAACGATTGAAGCGGATTGCGTACTTGTGGCGATTGGCCGCCGCGCAAACACCGATGGCCTCGCAATGGAAAAAGCGGGTCTCGCGGTCAATGCGCGCGGACAGATTGAAATTGGACATGATTTCCAAACCAATGTCCCCGGCATCTACGCGATTGGCGATGTTTGCCCCGGCCCCATGCTGGCGCATAAGGCGGAAGACGAAGGCATTGCCGCGGCTGAATTTGTCGCCGGCCTGACGGGCATCGTCAACCATGACGTCATCCCGGGCGTCGTCTACACCTACCCCGAAATCGCCAGCGTTGGCCTGACCGAGGAAGAAGCCAAAGAACAGGCTTCGGCTTCGGGTAGCGAGATCAAGGTCGGCAAATTCCCGATGATGGCCAACAGCCGTGCGAAAACAAATCGCACCACGGACGGTTTCGTCAAAGTCATTGCCGATGCAAAAACCGACCGCGTGCTTGGCGTGCATATCATCGCATCGATTGCCGGAAGCATGATCGCTGAAGCAGCTGTGGCTATGGAATTCGGTGCAACGTCGGAAGACATCGCGTACACCTGCCATGCCCACCCGACCCATGCCGAAGCCTTGAAGGAAGCGGCCATGGCCGTGACCGGCAAACCGATCCACATGTGATGATTACCCAAGCGGCCCAAATAGCCCCGGCCATGATTTCATGGTTGGACCTATTTGGGATCGCTGTATTCGCGGCATCGGGCGCTCTCGCCGCGGCGCAACGCAAACAGACGCTGGTGACTTTCTCCTTCTTTGCGCTGGTTACCGGCGCGGGTGGCGGCACCGTTCGCGACCTGCTTATTGGTGCGCCGGTTTTCTGGGTGCAGGATTGGCGTTTTGCAGCAACCTGTCTTGTGACTGCGGGGCTGGTGTGGGTAACGCCGCAACATCTTTGGAAGCCGCGTGCGCTTGACTGGTTTGATGCTGTGGGCATTGCCATTTACGCTGTGTTCGGCACGTGGAAATCACTAACGCTGGGTGTTCCGTTGCTACCGGCGATGATGATGGGCGTCATCACCGCCTGCGTCGGCGGCATCATTCGCGATGTGCTGGCGGGTGAGCCGTCAATCCTGCTGAAGCCTGAAATCTATGTGACCGCTGCGGCGCTGGCATCGGGGCTCTTTGGCCTATCATTATTTATCGGCATACCCGTTCTACCCGCCGCGATTTTCAGCGCGACCGCCGGTTTTGCCTTGCGGGCAATGGCGATTTGGAAAGGCTGGGCAATCCCCGCCTATCGGGGTTAGTTACCGCACGCGGTTCGGGAAAAGCTTCTTTAAATTCGCAATTTTCGGTTTGTCCCATTGTACAATATATGGGTGCCTTGGGTTTTTCGCCATGAAGTCCTGATGATAGCTTTCAGCAGGAAAGAAACTGATCGGCTCCAGCGTCGTCACAATGGGTTTCTTCCAATATCCCGCCCTGTCCAGTTGCGCCATATAAGCACGCGCTACCTTTTGCTGTGCTGCGTTGGCGGGAAATATCGCGGATCGATATTGCTTGCCGCGGTCCGGACCCTGACGATTCAATTGGGTCGGATCATGCGCCACAGAAAAGAATATATGTAACAGTTCGCCATAGCTCACCACCGCAGGGTTATATTGAATCCGCACAGATTCGGCATGCCGCGTGGCGCCCGAACTGACGAGATCATAGTCAGCCGTTGGCCGCGTCCCGCCGGAATAGCCCGAATCCACGCGCGTCACGCCTTTTACGCGTTCGAACACAGCCTCCACACCCCAAAAGCAACCACCGGCAAAAACAGCGGTCTGCAGGCCCTTTGGTTCAACAATTTTCGTAAAGGGCGCGGCGATCCGCATGCCCTCTTCGGCATGCGCTGTGCCGACAGCGGATCCAAAGTCGGAACCACACCCTGTCACCAAACCAAACAGCAGCGCGGCATATGCCGCGCGGATAACGTATTTAGGGGTTCGGGGCAGCCGCTTCATATGATGGACCTCCAACGGACACAGACCGCGTAGCTTCTGCGTTTTGATCATTCGCGCTGGCAGGTTTGATGATGGCCAGCCCAGCCAAACCTAGAGCAAATCCGCCGGCCAGACTGAGGAAAAGATCCGAACGCACGAAGTTATAAAGACGGTCCATATTTTATCTCTGACATATTGCACAGATGCGCGCCAAAACAGCTACCTGCATCGGCTTTGGAAGTCTTCACCAGAAGACACATTAAACGTGCATGAACGCCGTTCAGCGTGATGCACATATTGCGGTCATGTGAGTGCGGCGCAGGCTGCTTGGATACGCGTGCACGCTTCCTTGAGGATATCCGACGATGTTGCATAGGAAATCCGGAAGCCTGGCGACAGACCGAACGCCCCGCCATGCACCGCAGCCACGCGGTAATCATCGAGGAAATAATCGATGAGATCCGCATCGGTTTCAATCTTCTTACCCTTGGGCGTCGTCTTGCCCATCACACCGGTTGCATCGGGATAGACATAAAATGCGCCCTCTGGCGTCGGGCAGCTAAGCCCTGGTGCGTCGTTCAGCATCGCGACGACAAGGTCGCGGCGTTCGCGGAAAGCGATATTGCGTTCACGCAAGAAATCCTGTGGGCCGTTAAGCGCTGCAAGCACGGCATATTGCGAGATTGAACAGGGATTGCTCGTCGATTGCGATTGCAAATCCGCCATCGCCTTAATCAACCATGCTGGGCCACCAGCATAGCCGATGCGCCAACCGGTCATGGCATAGGCTTTGGACGCGCCGTTCATGGTAAGGGTGCGATCATAGAGTTCGGGGCACACCTGAAGCATCGTCGCAAAGGGCGCCTGCGCATACCAGATATGTTCGTACATATCGTCGGACAGCAGCATGACGTGCGGATGGCGCAGCAGCACTGCACCCAGTTCTTTCAACTCAGCCGCATCATAAGCTGCGCCGGTCGGGTTGGACGGCGAGTTCAGGATCAACCAGCGCGTCTTCGGCGTAATCGCGGCTTCCAGTTGTTCTGGCGTGATTTTATAATTCTGCGCCGCAGTCGCCATAACGATCACGGGCGTTCCGCCGGCAAATTGAACGATATCGGGATAGCTGACCCAATAAGGCGCTGGGATGATGACTTCGTCGCCCGTATCAATCGTTGCGACCAGGGCGTTAAACAATGTGTGCTTGCCACCGGAGTTTACCGTGATCTGCTTGGGCGTATATTCAATGCCATTGTCGCGCTTGAATTTTGCAATGATGGCCTGCTTGAGCGGGGCGATACCGTCCACCGCAGTATATTTCGTCATGCCGTCACGAATGGCCTGAATGGCAGCGTCTTTGACGAATTCTGGTGTGTCGAAATCGGGCTCACCCGCCGACAGTCCAATGACATCAATGCCCTGCGATTTAAGATCAATCACGCGTCCGGACATGGCAAGCGTCGCTGAAGGGGCAATCCGGCCGAGCGCGGCCGACAGACGGTCATTCATCATCAATACTTTCGGGCAAAAATTGAACAGAAGTTGCGCGCTTGCCCCTAAAGCCTCGCTAAAAGTTACGCAACCCTATGCGCCCTTATTAATCCACGTGCGCTGTTCCCAATGTAAAATTCATTGGCCAGATCATCGGCTGTCAGGTCCGCTTCTTGAGCTTCACCGGCGTCGATAAGCGCGCGGCGAAGCACAGACGGCAGAAGCCCAGTCTCAAGCCGCGGCGTCAGCAGAACGCCATCCCGTTCAACAAACAAGGCCGTGATGCTGCCTTCGGTTAAACGGCCATCGGCACCAACGAAGATAACTTCGTCACAATCCGTCCGCGCTTTTCGCGCGTTGTCGTAAAAAACCCGATCGCTCATCTTGTGCCGAAGCCGGAAATCTTCCGCGGCGACAGGAAGCGGAACAACGGCAACGCGCCAGTCGGTCACATCCTGAAGCGGGCTGATATCAATCGCGACTGTACCATGCCGGGAAACCATCAGCCGGATTTTCGAAAGCTGATCGAGATGGAAAATGCTGGCGTGCAGGCGGTTGCGCAATGCGTGCCGGTCAAATTCAAATCCGAACAACTGCGCGCTGGTCTTCATGCGCTCCAGATGCAACTCCAGCCGAAGGATACCGGTCATCGGTTCAAAACGCATGGTTTCGATCAGATCAAATCCGGTATCGTCCACCTTGGCAAAATCCCCCTTGGCCAAACATTCTGCCCATTCATCTGCTTCGTGGGAATCGGCGACAACGCCTGATCCTAGCCCAAGTGAAAGCGTCTTTGTGGTATCGCACAGGGTAAAAGTGCGAATGGCGACGTTGAAGGCGGCATCGCCATTGGCATCAATGCGCCCGATGGAGCCACAATATATTCCGCGTGGTGCGGTTTCCACGTCTTCGACGACCTGCATTGCGCGGATTTTCGGCGCGCCCGTAATCGACCCGCATGGAAATAATGCCGTTATGACGTCAACCGCATCCACACCCTCGTTCAGCACACCGGTGACGGTCGAGGTCATCTGGTGAACCGTGGGATAGCTTTCGACATGAAACAATTCAGGCACGGCGACACTGCCCGCGGCACACACACGGGACAGATCATTGCGGAGGAGATCGACGATCATCAGATTCTCCGCCCGTTGTTTCGGGTCGGTGCGCAAGCGCTCCGCAACATCGCTATCCCGTTGCGGGTCGGCTTGCCTTTGTGCCGTGCCCTTCATCGGTTTTGTCGTCACGCGCTGGTCTTTCAGCGCGAAAAACAGTTCGGGCGAAAAGGACAGATAATGCGCGTCCCCCGTGTAGATGACGCCGCCATAGCCTGCCTTCGCACGGCCGCGCAGCGCCGCATATAAGGCCAGCGGATCGCCCGCGTAATCGGCGGAAAGCGGAAAGGTCAGATTGGCCTGATAAATGTCCCCGGCGTGGATAAAATCCTGAACCGCAGCAAAGGCATCGGCATATTCTGCGCGCGAAATCGCGGGGCGCAATTCCGACAAATATGCACCCGCCGGATCGGGTAGATATGACGGCACGACGTCAGCAGAAATTGTGCTGTAGCCGCGAAACAAGCCGAACCACGCCAGTGGCCCGCTGCGTTCTTGCCCAAGATTTGGCAGGAAATGCTGCCCACATTCATAGCCCAAAAACCCCGCGGCATGAAGCCCGCCCCGCTGCGCGTCACGCAGGACATCGAGCACAGCATCGACTTCATCGAAGCTGTTGGCGGTCCATATTTCAACCGGATCGGTATATAGCCGTGCCGGCGACGCACCGTGCATGCGGGCATCGTCGAGCAGCACATAAGGGCGATCTGTCGGGATCTTCATATGCGCAGCAAAATCGACAATGCCCAAGGCTTTAGCCGTTTAGCCGTTCCGCATGCCAAGCGAGATGTTCGGCCATGAAGGTCGAGATGAAATAATAGCTGTGATCATAGCCCGGCTGCATGCGAATTTCGGCACGCTGGCCAACCGCGGCACATTGTTCGACGAGCAGATGGGTCTTGAGCTGTGACTCGAGGAAATTGTCCGCCAGGCCTTGGTCGACCAACAGGTCAGGCAAGCGTGCGCCATCTGCCAACAACGCAACGCTGTCATAGGCGCGCCATTGCGCACGGTCTTCGCCAAGATAGCCACCCAAGGCCTTTTCACCCCAAGGACAATTTAGCGGCGAAACGATCGGCGAAAATGCTGACGTCGACTTATACTTGCCCGGGTTACGCAGACTGATCGTCAGTGCGCCATGCCCGCCCATGGAATGCCCCATAATGGCTTGCCGCTGCATATCCGCAGGGAAGTGCGCGGCGATGATATCGGGCAATTCACGCTCGATATAATCTTGCATCCGGTAATGCGTGTCAAAGGGCGATGCGGTGGCGTTGACGTAAAATCCGGCACCCAAGCCAAAGTCATATGCGGCATCGGCATCATCGGGCACGCCTTCACCGCGCGGGCTGGTGTCGGGCGCCACGAAAATCAAACCCAGCTCTGCACAGGCGCGGCGGAATTCGCCTTTCTCGGTCACATTTGCATGGGTGCAGGTCAGGCCCGACAAAAACCACACCACTGGCAAAATCTGGCCTTCTGCGTGCGGCGGAACATAGACTGAAAAAGTCATGTCGGTGCCGGTGGCTAATGAATGGTGCTTATAAACACCCTGCACGCCGCCAAAGGCAGTGTTTTGAGAGACGGTTTCGAAAGTCATGCGGGCTCCAATGTCGGGACGGAAATAATCTGGGGCGGGTGCTGCCAATAGGTTTGCGCGCGAACAAGATCGCTGGTCGCAATGCTTAAAGTCGCGCTGTTTCGCAGCGGGTGGCAATTGATAATGTCGGCTTGCGCTAACGCGGCATCAAGCACGAAATGAACCGTACAATCTTTATCATTGATTGCCGCCAAAGCGGTGACCGACCCCGGGGTAATGCCGAGCAGCCGTTCCATATCTTCGGCTTTACCAAAGCTGATCCGGCCACAACCGATGGCCGATGGCAACGCCTTTAAATCAACGCGGGCTTCGGCGGGGACGGTGACCAGAAAATATGCGCCGTTCTTGTCTTTCAAAAACAGATTCTTGGTATGCGCACCGGCGATGTCGCGATTATGCGCTTCGCTCTCCGCCACCGTGAATACCGGCGCATGTTCGTGCTTTTCATAAGCAATGCCGAGCGCGGCCAAATCTTTATACAACTGCGCTTCGGCATCGTTCATGATGCTAACACTATCAGTCAGTGACACGGTGCAAGGCGCACAGCTTGTTACCATCCGGATCACGCAGATAGGCAAGATACATTTTCATGCCATTGCCTTCGCGGATACCGGGTGCATCTTCAATCGCTTCGCCGCCATTTTCGACGCCCGCCTTATGCCATGCATCTGCCAACTCAGGGGTCATCGCAAAACCGATGGTGCAGCCATTGCCGTGCGTGGCCGGCTTGCCGTCAATCGGCGGCGTGACAAGGAACAGCGAACCATTGTGCATGTAAATCAAACGACCCTTGGGGTCCTGCATGCCGGGCTTTCCGCCCATGGCTACGAAGGTTGCGTCGTAGAATTTTTTCGAACGGGCAATATCATTGCTGCCCACCATCATATGACTATACATTATTACTTCTCCCTATTTTAAAACACCACGACGCTGCGGATGCTTGTCCCCGCGTGCATCAATTCAAATGCCTTGTTGATTTCCTCAAGCCCCATGACATGCGTAATCATCGGGTCGATTTCGATCTTGCCGGTCATATACAT